>JACXTT010006842.1_pt1 | contig 16197 bp, 15 predicted proteins | sample 9270951 | NCBI WGS metagenome assembly JACXTT01 (sample SAMN15532306, study PRJNA645909) | rock metagenome | isolation source: weathered quartz diorite | place: Puerto Rico | collected 2017-06-21 | reverse complement strand
CGCCCCCCGCGACAGCGGGCGCGTGGAGCGCTCCTCGCCTCCACCTGAACATCATTCCGCACCGCCGCCGTCGTCATCTTCCTCCTCTTCCGCGCCGCGATCCCACGACGGCGGCGGCAGCGGACATATCAAACGGAATTGAAGGCAGAAGCTGAGGGCAGAAGGCAGAAGGGCGAGAGCCCTTCTGCTTTTTGTTTGTTGGCGCGCGGCCGGAAACCGAGAGGTTCGAGGTTCGAGGTGCGAATGAAGAATGAAGAAGGGATCGCCCTCACCCGGCCCTTCGCTTCGCTCAGGGCCACCCTCTCCCGCATCGCGGGAGAGGGGCCACGTGCGTCCTTCTCCCGCGTGAGCGGGAGAAGGTGCCCGAAGGGCGGATGAGGGCGATCCGTCACTTCAGACTTTCCTCTTCAGCGGACGACTTCCGACCCCCGTCTCCCCTTAGAATCCCGCAACAATGTCCGTTCCCCTCTTCTTTGCCCTCTACTGCCTGGAGGCGGGACTCTTCTTCATCATCGTGCCGTGGACGCGGGTGTGGACCATGAACCCGCTGCTGCAGACGCACGCCACGGTGACCATGCTGGCTGGCAACTCGTTCGTGCGCGGCTTCGTCTCCGGCTTCGGCGTGGTGCACATCCTCATCGGAGTCAAGGACATCCTGCGCATCGTGGCGGAACGGCGCGGCGGGCGGGGGGGGTAGCGACGTGCGACAGCGCGCCGAGGAGAGATCGCGATATTACGTGCCGCTCGTTTTGAGCCTGGCGCTGTTCGGGCTCTACATCCTCTTCACCCTCGAGCCGCTGACCATGCGCGGGTGGGGTGACGTTCGCGAGATCGTCTTCGGGCCGCGCCTGCACTGGCTGCTCTTCCTGGCCCTCCTCGCTCTGATCGTCTTCGTCACGCGCGTCGTCGACACCATCCTCTTCGATCTCTTCGCCTCGCGGCGGCGCAACGTCATGGCGCCGCAGATCCTGCGCGACATCGTCTCCATCCTCCTCTACTTCTTCCTCATCGGCACGGCGTTCTCCAAGACTTTCGCCTTCGACCTCAGGACCTTCTTCACCTCCGGCGCCGTCCTGGCCGCGGTGATCGGTCTGGCCTTGCAGGAGACGCTCGGCAACCTCTTTTCCGGCATCGCGCTGCACCTGGAGGAGAGCTTCCAGGTTGGCGACGTCCTCCACTCCGGCGACTACGTAGGCATGGTGGAGGGAATCACCTGGCGGGCCACGCGCATCCGCGGCTTCAACAATCAGGTGGTGGTGCTGCCGAACTCGGTCATCGCGCGCGAGCGGCTGGAGATTTTTCCCCGCAACAATCTCAACGGCCGGGTGATCCAGGTGGGCGTCGACTACCACACCCCGCCGGCGAAGGTGATTGAGGTGCTGACACTGGCCGCCGCGCACGTGGACGGCGTGGCGCGCGAGCAGCCGTGCTTCACGCGCGTGGCCGGCTTCGGCGATTCCGCGGTCCTGTACGAGATCAAGTACTTCACGCGCGACTACTCGCAGCGGGACCGCATCGACGCCGCGGTCCGCCGCGCGGTCTGGTACGCGCTGCGAAGGAACGACATCGCCATCCCCTTTCCGGTCCGTTCGTTCCAGCCGTATACGCCGGTGGCGCAGGGGGAGACCATCACGCCGGACGAGGTGCGCGAGCACCTGCGCGGCGTGGACATCCTCTCACCGCTGCCGGACGACGCGCACGAGACCATCGCCGCGGCCACGCGCATCGGCCGCTACGCGAAAGGGGAGACCATCCTCCGCCGCGGCGCCGCCGGCGACTCGATGTTCGTGGTCCACTCCGGCAACGTGGCCGTCCGCGTCAGCGATCCCGACGAGACGGGAACGCACGAGGTGGCGCAGCTCGGCCCGCAGGCCGTTTTCGGCGAGATGGCTCTCCTCACCGGCGAGCGGCGGACCGCCGACGTCGTCGCACTGGACGACGTCGTGGCCTTGGAGATCCGCAAGGAGAGCCTGCAGCCGGTGCTGCAGCAGCATCCCGAGCTAGTGAAGGCCATCTCCTCGCAGGTGATGCACAGGAGAGATCATCTCGATTCCTTGCGGGAGGAGGATGAGGAGGTGGAGGAGGCGTCTTTGTTGTCTAGGATTCGCTCGTACTTTGGATTATGAGGACGGGAGAACGAGGAATGTTGAATGTTTAATGTTGAATGTTGAATGGAAGCCGCGACTCGCATTCAACATTCAACATTCAACATTCCTCGTTCTCCCTTCTGATGAAACGCTTACTGATCGTCGAAGACAAAGAGTCCCTCGCCTCCATGCTCAAGGAGACCGTGGAGTCCGAGGGGCTGGAGGCCGACGTCGCCTCCACCGGCACCGACGCCATGAACCTCCTGGCGGGGGGGCGGCGGTACTTCGCGGTGGTCACTGACCTGCGCATGCCGGGGGCGGACGGCATCGCCGTGTTGCGGCAGGTCAAGGAGAGCGACCCCGACTGCCCGGTGATCGTCATGACCGCCTTCGGCACTATCGAGAACGCCGTCGAGGCGATGCGCCTCGGCGCGTTCGATTTCGTGCAGAAGCCGGTGGACGTCGATCACCTGCTGATTCTTCTCCGCCGCTGCCGCGAGCTGCGCGAGCTGCATTACGAGAACCTCCTGCTCAAGGAGGAGTTCCAGCAGCGCTACCGCCTGCCGGCCATCGTCGGCGACTCGCCGCGCATCGTGGAGATGTCCAACGCCATCCAGCGCGTGGCGCCCACCGATTCCACCGTGCTCCTGCAGGGGGAGTCGGGCACCGGCAAGGAGCTCTTCGCCCGCGCCATCCATCAGCTCTCGCCGCGGCGCGACCGCCCTTTCGTGGCCATCAATTGCGCCGCCATCCCCGACACGCTCATCGAGAACGAGCTGTTCGGCCACGAGAAAGGGGCCTTCACAGGCGCCAGCGCGCGGCAGCTCGGCAAGTTCGAGCTGGCCGACACCGGCACCATCTTCCTGGACGAGATCGGCGACCTCGCTCTCTCCGTGCAGTCGAAGATCCTGCGCGTCTTGCAGGAGCGTCAGTTCGAGCGGGTAGGGGGCGGGCAGCCGATCGAGGTGGATGTGCGCGTGATCTGCGCCACGAACCGCAATCTCGCGGACGACGTACGCGAGCGCCGCTTCCGCGAAGACCTCTTCTTCCGCATCAACGTCTTTCCCGTGGTCATCCCGCCGCTGCGCGCGCGGAAGGAGGACATCGACGCGCTGGCGGACTTTTTCCTGCAGAAGTTCGCGCGCGAGCTGAAGAAGCCGTCGCTGCGGATGACCGCCGAAGCGCGCGCGATGCTGCACGGGTACGACTGGCCGGGCAACATCCGCGAGCTGCAGAATTGCCTGGAGCGCGCGGCCATCCTCTGCGACCGCGAGACGATCGCGCCGCGCGACCTCGGCATCGCGCCGCGCGACGAGGCGCTGCCCGGCGCCTTCGACCTCTCCGGAACGCTCGCCGAGGCCGGCGATCGCGCGGTCCGCGCGGTGGAGAAGATGAAGATCGCCGATGCCCTCCGCCGCGCCGCATCGCGCAACGAGGCGGCGGAGATGCTCGGCATCGCGCCGCGCACGCTGGCGGCGAAGATGAAAGAGTTGGGACTGAGTGATGAGTGATGAGTGATGAGTCGATCCCAACGAGCGAGGATGTTGTCGGCTACCTCAACGCCAGATTCGAAGCGCGAGGGCTGCCGTATCGCTTAAAGCACATCGCAGTGTTGCCGTACGTGAACCCGATGTGGCTGGCGAATTGGGACGTGCCGCAGCTCGCCGGCGCGCCGGAGCGCGAGATCATCGACGAGGAGCTGCGCGAGGCGCGCTGGCGATTCCCGCAGGTGCTGGAATAGTGGAGGGCGGCCGTCTCGGCCGCACCCGCCGGGCGTCTCGCCCGGCGGCGTCTCACGGCCGGGCGGGACGCCCAGCCGGTGTGGGCGGGACGCCCGCACTCCACGTGATCAGCGTGTCGCGCAGCCGCGTCGCTTGACCGCGGCCGTCGACGATCTCCACCTGCACGTCCGTCGCTTCGCCGACGCCGGGAGGGCGGGTGGGGAGGGTGGCGGCGAACGCGGGGCGGGGCGTCAGCGGATAACAGGGGAAGCGCGCGGTGACGTCCGCGCGCGGGAAGAGCGCGGCCGCGTAGCGGCGCCGCCCGGCATCGAGGAGTACGTCCACGCGGCGGATGCCGTACGGCGAGAGCGCCCACCCTGAGACTTCCAGCGGCCCCTTGATCGCGTCGCCCGGGCGCGGCTGGTAGAGCTGTCCGAACGTCGCGCCGCTGTAGACCTGCTGGCCGGCCAGGAGACGCTGCAGGTCCGGGTCCTCGCGTCGAGGCCACCGCGTTTCGTTGCGGGTGATGGCGAAGACCCAGTCGCCGTTGATGGCGTAATCGAAGCGGCGGACGAAGGCCAGCCGGCCGTTCGCCAGATTGCTTTGCAGCCACGCGTAGATGGTGAAGACTTCCGGTCCCGCCCAGTCGGGCCGCACCACCACGAAGCGATAGCCGGTTTTCTCCAGCCGGTCGAGCGTGAGGTCGCTGAGCGGCTGCGAGCGCAGCGCGCGATGCAGCGGCGGCTCGAATCCGGAGATGGCGTTCATGATCGGCTGGTGATGCAGTGTCGCGCGCAGCATGTATTCATAGAGAAGATTCAGCCGGTCGATAGGGAGGAAGAACAGCGGACCGCTTTTGGTCTCGGCGATCCAGCGGTCGACGGGGGCGACCTCCACCGGCGCAAGCTCCCATCGGATGCGCGGCCAGACGTCGACGAGCGCCAAGGCCAAGAGCAGCGCGGCGACCGTGCGCCGCCCGCGCATGAGCATTGCCGTGCCGCACGCCGCCCACGGCGCCAGACCGGCGTAGGCGATCATGGCCCACCGCGCCGGCACGCGCGTGGCGCGGAAGCCCGGCACGTACTGGAAGAGAAACGAGTGGAAGAAGGCGTTGAGGCCGAGCGATCCGAGGAAGCCGGCGGCGATCCAGAGCGCGGCCATCCACAGCTCGAGCGGCCAGCGCGATTGCGCCAGCGCGCTGCGCAGGTTGCCCGCGCCGAGCGCGCGCGGGAAGCGGATGGCCAGCCGCGCCACGATGGTGATGACCAAGAGCATCGCGGGGAACTTCGTCGTCAGGCGCTCGCTGTCGGTGACCGCGCCGATGTAGGTGGCGATCGCGGCGAGAACGATCAGGACGTCGAGGACTCGTATGCCGTACGCCGTTTGCCGTTCGCCGGCGGACGGCGGACGGCTGACGGCATCCGAAGGGCGCGGCGTGAGGAGAATCGCCGCCATCGCCAGCACCAGCAGAATCATCCCCGGAAACAGCTCCCGCTCGTTGTGCCGGCTGGCCGGATCGACGATCGGCCCGTACAGCGCGCTGCGGTCGGGCGCGATGAGCCAGTCGCCCGGTGTGGCGGAGTTGCCGAGCGACTCGCCGCTTCCGCGGCGCATGTCGTACTCCTTCGCCACCATCGCGTACGGCCGCAGGATGGGGATGAGCACCACACCGGCGAGCGCGACGGCGGCGAAGAGGCGAAGCCAGAAGCGCGCGTCGCGCCGCTCGGCGATGGCGATCAGCACTAGCGCCACTGCGAGCGTCAGCATCCCGAAGATGAAGTAGTAGAGGTTGGTCATTGCGCTCAGCACGATCGCCGCGCCGATGAGCGCCGCGTTCCGCCGCGACGGCGCGCGGCGGTAGGCGATGAGCGCCGCGAGCAGCAGCGGCGGCCAGAGGCTCCAGAGAATCTGCAGATGCTGCAGGTGCGCGAGCTTGTACGGAACGAATCCATACAACAGCCCGGCGATGAAGGAGGCGACGGGTTGCGCGTTGCGCGTTGCCAGTTGGGCGAGGACGTAGCCGGCGTATGCAGAGAGCGCGAGCCCCAGGAGCAGCGCGACATTGTAGACGGCGATGGGCGGCAGCCCGGCGAGATGGAACGGCAGCACGAGCGCCGCGACGGCGATCATGTTCTCGCTGTACGCCAGCGGGTAGTGCGAGGGATAGAAGAGCGGCGCCTGGAAGATGTGCAGCGGGGCGTGCGTCAGCGCGTAGCAGTCCCAGTCGATGATCCAGACGTTGAGCAGCGGATCGCCGAGGTCGGCGACGGCGGTGGAGAGACGCAGCGCGAGCGGCCACGTCATCACCACCGCCAGCACCGCGTAAAGCGCGAAGACAGCGGTATTTCGGAGTGCGGCGGCGACAGCCGCCGCGTTGAAACGCATAATGGCGCATTATGGCGGAACGGAAAACGGCTCTCATCACCGGCACCTCGAGCGGCATCGGACTCGATTTGGCACGGCTCTTCGCGCGCGATGGCTTTGACCTCGTGCTCGTGGCGCGCAGCGAGGCGAAGCTGCGGGAACTAGCGACGGAGCTCGGCGTGCCGGCCACGGTGATCGCCGCCGACCTCTCCAAACCTGACGCGGCGCAGCGAGTCGTTGACGAGCTGCGCGCGAAGTCCGTCATCGTCGACGCGCTCGTCAACAACGCCGGGCTCGGGCTGGCCGGCGCATTCGTCGACAACGATCTGACGAAGGTGCTGGAGATGATCCAGGTCAACATTGTGGCGTTGACGGCGCTGACGAGGTTGTTGCTTTCGCCGATGGTGGCGCGGCGCAGCGGCCGCATCCTCAACGTCGCCTCCACCGCCGCCTTTCAACCGGGGCCGCTGATGGCCGTCTATTACGCGACGAAGGCGTACGTGCTGTCGTTCTCCGAGGCCATCGCGGACGAGCTGCGCGATACGGGCGTGACCGTTACCGCGCTCTGTCCCGGGCCGACGGCGACGGGCTTCGCCGCGGTAGCCGACGTCGGCGCGACGCGGCTGTTCACACTGGCGAAGCCGGCGCGATCCGCAGACGTCGCGCGCGCCGGCTACGAGGCGATGAAGCGCGGCAAGCGGCTGGTGATCCCAGGCCTGAAGAACAAACTGCTGGCGCAGAGCGTCCGCGTCACGCCGCGGCGGCTGGTCACGGCCATCGTGCGGAAGTTCCAGGAGCCAGCATGAGCGAGAACGACGCGCCGGTGGAGCTGCGCACCTTCGGCTTTCTGCAGGAGGCGGAGCTCGCCGCATCGGCCCTCGAGGCCTCGGGGATCGACTGCACGCTGCGCGAGCAGTTCGTCAGCGGCGCACACCCGGAGCTGACCGGCGCGCTCGGTGGCGTGGCGCTCCTGGTGCCGCGCGGCGAGCTGGAGGCGGCGCGCGAAGTGCTCGACACTCCGCAGGAGATGGCGCTCGATAGCTCGGACGACGCCGGCGCTGTCTGCGCGGGATGCGGCCGCGAGCTGCGCGGCGCGACGGCGACCTGTCCGTCGTGCAACGCCCTTCCCGACCGCCCCGCGACGACTACCAAGCGGACGCGATGGGCGCTGGTGAAATTCAAGATCTGGATCATCGTGGCCACGCTGATCCTCATGGCCGCGCCGGCCATCTGGCGCCGCGTGGCAGAGCTGCCGGAGAACCTCGTCGCCGGCGCGTTGTACGGCCTTCTCGCCCTGGCGGCGGCCGTGGTCATCGTGCGCGGGCTGTCGTCGTGGTCGGACCGGCGGTTGTGAGCGGAGCGCCGCCGTCCGCGGCGGCTGGCGGCTGGGCGGCGTCTCGCCGCCCACGTCGCAGCGAGGACGGCTGCGGGCCAGCCGGTGAGACGCCGGCGCTCCTCGACTGTGATATTTCGAGCCAAACGGCTGAAGGAGATGATCGGATGAGAAGAATGGTCATTCTCGGCCTCGTCATCTGGGCGCTGGCCACCATCGCGTTGCGCCTCGGCGGGCAGTACGTCTTTCGCGACACCGGTACGGCCGCCGCGGTCCGGCTTCTCCTGATCTCGCTGGTGCTGATGATCGTCGTCGCGCTCCTGGTCCTGCGGCGGACTCGCGGCGCCGGCGAGCGGGCGCTCGCCGCGATCGCCCTGACCGCGCCGGGCATGCTGCTCGACACCGTGAGCGCGATCTGGTTCTCCAGCGTCTTCCCCAACATCCGTCCGGACGCCGCCGGCCTCTTCGGCGGCTGGCTGCTCTTCTGCAACGTGGTGGTGCTGTTGACGGCGGTGTTGTGGAGAGGGTGACCGTGGAGACGGTGATTCGGGCGCCGGCGGAGCGCTGCTTCGACGCAGCGCGCGACCTCGACCTGCATGTGAAGTCCGTCGCGCGCACGGGCGAGCGGGCGGTGGCTGGACGGCTGACAGGATTGATCGAGTTGGGGGAGGAAGTGACGTGGCGCGCCCGCCACTTTGGCGTGACGCAGCGTTTCACCTCGCGTATCACCGCCTTCGACCGGCCGCGCCACTTTCAGGACGCCATGCAGCGCGGCGCGTTCAAGTCGTTCGTCCACGACCACTACTTCCGCGCCGAGGGCGCTGATACCAGGATGGTCGACGTCTTGCTCTTCGCCGCGCCGCTCGGGATCCTCGGGCGGATCGCCGAGAAAGCCGTGCTGCGCCGATACATGGAGCGGCTCCTCGTAGAGCGCGCGTGGACGATCAAGGAAGCGGCGGAGGGGCGTTAGGCTACCGCGAGGCCATCGCGTTCGCCGCGTGCGCCACTGCCTCCGCGCTGATGAGCGGCGATGCGGTCAGCACCTGCAGTCCGTCGACCCAGCCGAAGGCGGTGCAGCGGACGTCGCGGTCGTGCATGGTGGCGACGGAGAGGATGATCTCGTTCCCTTCGCCCGGTCCGCAGTAAGAGATCGTGCCGGCGTGATGCGGCGCGCCATTCTCGCGGATCGGCTGCAGGAGGCGCTGCACGGCCGGCGTGAGCGGGATGGCGATGTGAAACGAGCCTTCGGTGCGCGTCACCTTCGCTCCCGCCAGCGCGCCGCCGCCCAGGAGCCGCGCGAATTGGATCGCCGTCTGCGGCGCCTGGTCGCGCGCCAGCGTCACCGTGGCCGATCCGGCCGCGGTGCGCAGCGCGTAGGTGTCGGCTTTGAGCAGCGACCAGCGGCTGGTGAGCTGCGCGGGCGTTGGCTTGATGAATTCGACGTCGTCCAGGCCGAGGAAGACCGAGGCCATGGAGTCGGCATTCTCTTTGGTCGGGTTGTCGTAGACGCTGACGATCTCGTACTTATGCGACTTGTACAGCGGCACGCCCTCCGGGCTGGTGAAGCGCTCCACGCGCGTCAAGCCGATGCCCACCATCGGGTTGGTGGCCTTGGAGCGGAAGATCTCGCTGTTGGTGGTGGCGTCGCGAAAAATCAGCTCGCTGGCGAACGGGTGGAGGTGAACCGCCGCGTAGTGGAGGCGCGTGTCGAAGGTCAGGTTCATGAACCAGGTGACGTCGCTGCGGTTGACCTGCCGCCCCGGCGGCACGATCCAGTGGCCCGTCATGTGGCGGCCCTGCGGGTCGACGTAGTCGGCCGACGACGCGGTGGCGTTCGGCGCGCGCGCGCCGATGAGGCAGCTCGTGCCGTTGTGCGTCGCGCCGCCCGCGGCGGCGTCGGGCGAGGTGGCCATCGACGCCAGCGCGAGAGGGTTGTTGTCCAGTTGCACCGTCCCGGACGCGCCAACGTTGAAGAGCGGCTTCATCGGCGTGGTGAGGTCGCGGTCGCGCACGTAATCGATGGTCACGCGATGGCGGACCTTCATGTTGTTCGGCTTCTCGATGTTGAGGTTGAGCACCTGCGTGAACAGCATCAGCGGCTCGTTCGAGGCGATGGGAAAGCCGAAGCCGGGCGGCACTCTGGCGGACAGCATGCCTTGCGACAGCGTGATCAGGCGCGAGGCCACGGGGCGTTGGGCGTCGAAGAGCGCCTGGTGATAGTTGGCGTCGAGGTCGACGTTCACGTGGCACATCAGCTCGGGAAGCTGCGGCGTGGTGCCGTCCTCGCCGACCATCTCGGTGCGGATGCCGGTGATCCAAAGCAGCTCCGGTGTGCCGCCTTCGGCCAGCGTAATGCGCTGCACGCTCGACGGCCCTTCCATCGAGCGGTATTTCCTGTCGATGGTGTAGGTCTGCGAGAGGACGCGATACGTCTGTGCCGGCGGCTTCGACGGCGCGATTCCGGCGGCCGCGAGCAGCACGGGGAGCAAGACGTTCATGATCGACACAGAATAACACCGGTAGGCCGGGCTTCAGCCCGGCACGCGACGTCCTTCAGCGCTGCCGGGCTGAAGCCCGGCCTACCAGTTGGGCGATCGTGGCGCCCACCGTATCCAAGAGCACGTCCCACGCCGAGCCTGTCCGCGACGGCACGAACGTTTGGTGCCATTCGTCGGTCGTGGCCACGGCCGCCGCGAGCAGCACGGCCATCACCGCCCACCGCCCTTCCCACCCCTCCGCGTCGCCGCGCTCGGCGCGGAAGAGCAGCGCGCCGAGGATGAAGTACTCGGCGAGGTGCGCGGCCTTGCGCACGATGAAGTTCACCGCGGGGATGGCGCTGGCCGGGATGAACCGCTGAAGCCATCCGGCGCTGTGTGCTGCGGAGAAGAGATCGTTCGAGCTGCTGAGGATGATTGCCGTCCAGAGGACGGCGGGCATCCAATAGACGACGATCAGCCTGCCGCGGGAGGTCACGAGCGCGATCGTATAATCATCCCTCTTGCAAGAACCGAAATCGCGCGTCCGGTTCACGGTCTATCAACCCGGCATCGCGCCGCAGCAGGTGACGCTTCCCACCGGTGCACTGATCACCCTCGGCCGCGCCTCGGAATGCGCCATCCCCATCAAGGACCGTTTCCTCTCCCGCCGCCACGCGGAGATCGCCTTCGAGCGCGGCAGGTGGTACGTGCGCGACTGCGGCAGCGTCAACGGCACCATGCTCAACGGCATGAAGATCATCGAGCCGACGCCGCTCCGCTCCGGCGACCGCATCGCGTTGGGCGACAGCGAGGTGGTCTTCCACGCCGACGACTCCACCTCCCAGATCATCGCCATCGACAGCGACTCGCACTCCACGAACCTGGCCATCTCCGTCGACGACGACAGCCGCGGCGGCGAGCGCTCGGCCATCCTCACCTCGCTGGCGCTGGAGTTCCTCGCCGATCGCCCCATGAGCGATCTCTTCGAGTTCATCCTCGATCGCGTGGTGCGCCTGCTGCGGCCGTCGCGCGCGGCCATCGCGCTGCTCTCCGAAGACAGGCAATCGTTCTCCAGCGTGCGCCTGCGCCGCCAGGACGACCGCGAGTCGACGGACCTGATGATCAGCAAGACGCTGCTGCACGAGGTGATCGAAGGGCGGAAGGTGGTCTCGTACTTCGACACCGATCAGGACCAGGCGCTGGCGCGCGCGGCGTCGATCATCGCGCAGCACATCCGCTCCGCGGTCTGCGCGCCGCTGGTCGTCGCCGACGCCGTCCTCGGCGTGCTCTACATCGACTACGTCTCCAACCGCGGCGTGGTCGGCGAAGACGACGTGCGCCTTCTCGCTCAGATCGCGCGCTTCGCCGGCGCGACCCTCGAGCGGACGCGCCTGCGCGAGGAGGCGGTGGCCAAGGCCGTCCTGGACGAGGAGCTGCGCACGGCGTACGCCATTCAAAGCCGCCTGCTGCCGGCGTCTCTGCCACGGCTCGACCAGTTCGTCTTCGCCGGCAGTAACCGCCCCTGCAAGACGGTGAGCGGCGACTACTACGACGTCGTGGTGCGGCCCGACGGGCGGATCTATTTCGTCATCGCCGACGTCAGCGGCAAGGGGATCACCGCGGCGCTGGTGATGTCGAGCGTGGCCACGGCATTCAACATCTTCACGCGCAAAGATCCGAGGCCCTCGGAGCTGCTGCGGGAGATCAACGCCACCCTGGCGCCGAAGACGGCGCCGACGAAGTTTGTCACCGCCGTGGCCGGAGTGCTCGATCCGAAGAGCGGCGTGATCGAGTTCGCTAACGCGGGGCACGTGCCACCGCTGTTGGTCTCGCGCGGCGGCGTGGACGCGCTGCGCAGCACGGACATCGTGGTGGGCATCCTGCCGCAGGCGAAGTATCGCGACCAGTCGATCGCGCTGGCGCCGGGCGACTCGCTCGTGCTCTTCACCGATGGCGTGACCGAGGCGGAGAACTGCGCGGAGGCGCAGCTCGGACTGGAGCCCATCCTCACGCTCCTCGGCACGATGCACGGCAGCGAAGCGGCGCGCCTGCTCGATGCCATCGACACGCAAGTGCACCAGTACATCGGCGACGTCCCGGCGGGCGACGACGTCACGATGCTCGCGGTCACGCGTTGCCGGTGACCCTCACCCGGCCCTTCGCCGCGCTCAGAGCCACCCTCTCCCGCGTTACGGGAGAGGGGGCATATGGGCCTTCTCCCGCGTCAGCGGGAGAAGGTGCCCGGAGCGCAGCGAAGGGGCGGATGAGGGTCGCGCCTACCGCGCAGCCCGCGTCTTGGCGCCCTTCGGCTGCAGCCCTGACTTGTAGCCTTCCGACTGCGGCATCAGCGAGACGGTCACGCTCCCGAAATCGTCCGTCGGTCCGCTGAGCGGGAGGTTGAACACGCTGTTCCCCATGCTGACGGTGGTGGCGTCGGCGTCGGCGATCAGCTCGATCGAGCCGGAGCGGCCGATGGTGTAGTCGTGTCCCGCGTAGCAGATGACGCTGTTCGGCGGCGCGGCGATGCGGTAACTGACGATGGCCACGCCGTGTGGCGGTTGCTGCGGAATCACGCCCGCCACGGCCATGGCGAGCGAAAGAATCATCACGTTCATGCCCCGTGATGTGTCAAAACCCGCGCCAATTCGGCTGCTGGGGGTCAGACCCCCAGGCGCAGGTTTCGGATGTCGTCACTGAGGGGACGGTCGGCGAAGAGCGGCGCAACGATCTCGCGCACGCGACGGTAGAGGTCGCCAGTGCCGTGGCCGAGCCAGCGGCTCATGTCCGCCGACCTCACCGCGCGCTCGAAGGCGCGCGCCTGCACCTCGGCGCTCTCCACGTCGTGCGCTTCCGGGACGCCGCCGAGCATGGCGGCGCGCCAGTCGACCGCCTGCGCGGCGACCATCAGCTCGATGGCCAGCGCGTTCTGCGCGTTGAAAAGAATCGTGCGCATCTTCCGCGCGGCGTGCGTGGACATGGAGACGTGATCCTCCGCGTTCGCGCCGGTGGGGATGGAATCCACGGACGCGGGGTGGGCCAGGACCTTGTTCTCCGACACCAGCGATGCCGCGGTGTACTGCGCGATCATCAGCCCGGAGTTCACGCCGGGGCGGGTGGTGAGGTTGGGGGGGAGGCCGCGGTTGGTGTCGGCGTCGAGTAACATCTGCGTGCGGCGCTCGGAGATGTTCGCCAGCTCCGCCAGCGCGATGCCGAGGAAGTCGGCGGCCAGCGCGATGGGCTGCCCGTGGAAGTTTCCGGCGGAATAGGCGAGGCGTTGGTCGCCGCGATACGACTCCGGCCAGTTGTCGCGGAAGCGGACGTCGAACGGCTCGTCGCCTTCCGGGAAGAAGAGCGGATTGTCGGTGGCGGCGTTGATCTCGCGCTCGGCGATCGTGCGCGCGAAGCGAATGGCATCGCGCGATGCGCCGTGCACCTGCGGCGCGCAACGCAGCGAGTAGGGGTCCTGCACGGCCGCGGCGCGCTCGGCCAGGCGGCTCCCCTCGAGGTGCGCGCGCATGTTCGCGGCGCTGCGGATCTGCCCGGCGTGCCCACGCGCCTCGTGCACTTTGGCGTCGAGAGCGCGGGTGCAGCCGCACATCGCCTCGAGCGTCAGCGCGGCCGCGGCGTCGGCGAGATCGGCGAGGCGCTCGGAGTCATGCACGCCGAGGGCCAGCATCGACGCGGAGAAGTTCACGCCGTTGACCAGCGCCAGCCCTTCCTTGAAGGTGGGCGTCACACCCAAACCGAGATCCGAGGCATTGTGGAGGACAGGCAATCCTGCCTGTCCTCGGCCGGACGGGCCAGACAGGATTGTCTGGCTTCCACTGACCGTGTAATACCGCCCCACCCCCAGCAGCGTGGCGAATGTATGCGACAACGGCGCGAGATCGCCGCTGGCGCCGACCGAGCCGCGCAGCGGAACGAGCGGTATCACGCCGCGGTTGAGCATGGCCTCGATCGCCGCCACCAGCGCGCGCCGCACGCCGGAGTGCCCCTGCAGGAACGCGTTGAGGCGCGTGGCCAGCACGGCGCGCACGACCTCGGCGGGGAAGTAGTTGGCGAGATCGTCGGGATCATCGTTCTCGCCGACACCCGCGGAATGCGACAGCAGCAGATTGCGCTGCAGTTGCTCCAGATCGCTCGGCGCGATCGGCTTGTCCTTGAATTCGCCGAAGCCGGTGGTCACGCCGTACTCGGTCGGCGCCGGCTCGCCCGCCTCCCACGCACGCCGATACTGCTCCACGGTCCGCGCGATGATCGCCTCGGCCGCGGCGACGCGCGCGTCGGTGGCGGGATCGCAGCGCACCGGCTCATTGCCGCGGGCGATGGCCACCAGTTGCTCGATGGTGAGGGAGTGCCCGTCGAGGGTGATCATTCGGTTTCTGCCAGCAGGCCGCGGATCCCATCCACTAGCTTGTCGCGCGGGATGGTCGTCTGCCCCGGCCGCTGCGCGATCCACGCACTGCGGTCGCCGAGCTGCCCCGACTTCGCGCGTCCTACCGCCATGTTTTTCACGGTCACGACGCCCTGCTGCTTCTCGTTCGTGCCGTAGAGGATGGCCAGCGGGATCTCGTATTGATCCGCGTACTTGAGCTGCTTGCCGGGCCCCTTCGCCGTGCCGATGTACAGCTCCGTCGGGATGCCGGCGCGGCGCAGCTCCCAGGTGATCTGCAGATAGTCGTTCGTCAGCGCCGGGTCCATGTGCGTGACCAGCACGCGCGCTGTCGCTTTGCGCTTGTCGACGCGATTGAGGTAGGCCAGCGCGGCGAGCAGGCGGTCGACGCCGATCGACGCGCCAACGGCCGGGATGGCCTCGCCGAGGAATCGCATGACCAGATTGTCGTAGCGTCCGCCGCCGAAGACGGAGCCGAACTGCGGCGCGTCGAGGAGGATGGCTTCGAAGACGGGCCCGGTGTAGTAGGCGAGGCCGCGGGCGATGGAGAGGTCGAGCGCGATGCGGTCGTCGCCGTAATGCAGAGCGTAGAGATGATTCGAAATTCGCTCCACGACGTCGATCTGCGCGGGCGCGTGCTCGAGTCCCTTGAACAACTGGCGAAGCTGCGCGATGACCTCTTTGCGCGAGTCCGCCTTCACAGCGAGGAACTGCTCGATGCGATCGACTTGCGCGCGCGCCAGGCCGAGGCCGCGGATGGTGTCGCCCGACTCGTCTTTGTAGCCTTCCATCAGCTCGAGGCGCACTTTTTCCGGGCCGGCTTTGTCGAGCTTGTCCAACACGCGAAAGACGTCGACGCTCTGGCCGTGCTCGATCTCCGCGAAGTCGAGCAGAAGGTTAAGCATGGCGCGGCTGGAAAAGCGCACCAGGTATCGCCCGACGTTCAGCGCGTCGAGCGTGTCCGCCATCCCGGCCAGGATCTCCGTGTCCGCGATCTCTGATTCGGTGCCCACCGAGTCGAGATCGAACTGCGTGAACTCGCGGAAGCGCCCTTTGTCCGGCTTGTCCGCGCGCCACACCGGCGAGACCTGATAGCGGCGGAACGGCCGGGGGAGGTCGGCGTACTGCGCAATCACGCGCGCCAGCGGCACGGTGAGGTCGAAGCGCAGCCCGAGCGCCTCACCCTCGGGGTTGCTGACGCGGAAGATCGACTGCTGCGCCTCCTGACCCGCGCTGCCGGAGAGGACGTCGAGATACTCGATGGCCGGCGTGGCCAGCGGCACGAAGCCGTAGAGCTCGTAGACGCGGCGGATGGTATCGACCATCGACTGCCGCGCGAGCATCTGGTCGGGGAGAAGATCGCGGAGGCCGCGGCTGATGCGGGGCTCAACGGTGCCGGGCATCGTTCCTCGGGACGAGGGATGTTGAATGTCGAATGTTGAATGTCGAATGAAAAGCCCGGCCGGCGCAGACTTCATTCAACATTCAACGTTCACCATTCAACATTCCCGAAGGGTTTTGGTACCGGGGGCCGGCTTCGAACCGGCGACCCCCAGATCCACAATCTGGTGCTCTAACCAACTGAGCTACCCCGGCACGGTGGCGCGCATGATACACGCTGAGGGCGGGAGTAAGAACGCGGCGGTGCGGCGCCGCATTTCGGTTGCGAGTTGCGAGTTGCGCGTTATGAGGCAGCACGACTCGCAACCCGCAATCAAGACGCCACCATGAGCAAGTCCGCGAACCACCCATGCCCGTCCGTCCACTGCCGCTCGATGCGGAATCCCGCGCGCGCGGCGAGGGTCCGCAGCGTCGCCTCGTC
>JACXTT010006841.1_pt1 | contig 16204 bp, 18 predicted proteins | sample 9270951 | NCBI WGS metagenome assembly JACXTT01 (sample SAMN15532306, study PRJNA645909) | rock metagenome | isolation source: weathered quartz diorite | place: Puerto Rico | collected 2017-06-21 | reverse complement strand
TCATGACCGGCTTCTTCACCATCGCCCTGCTGATCGCAGCCGTGCTGGCGGGGCTCTGGTTCAATCACGACCGCACCGAGCGGGTGCCCTACGTGATCGCCACCACCCAGTCGATTCCCGGCTTGAATCCGCAGGCTGCGGTACGCTACCGGGGCCTGGACGTGGGCCGGGTCGACGACATCAACTTCAATCCGGCGGTGGCAGGCCAGATCGTGATCCGCATCTCGGTCGATCCCGAAACGCCGATGACGAAGACGACCTTTGCGACCCTGGGCTACCAGGGCGTGACCGGCATCGCCTTCATCCAGCTCGATGACGAGAAGACCGGTTCGCCCCTGCTCAAAAGCGACAAGCAGCACCTGGCCGCGATCCCTTTGCGTCCGGGCCTGCTCGACCAGCTGGAAAAAAAGGGCCTGGTCATCCTCGACAAGGCCGACCAGATCACCACCAAACTCAACGACCTCATGAGCGACGGCAACCAGAAGATCATCATCGGCGCCTTCGACAAGATCGGCAAGACGGCCGATGCCTACGCCGACATCCCCAAACAGCTCGAGCCGACCCTGAAGCGCATGCCGGAGCTGACGGCCAAGGCGGAGAAGAGCATGGACTCCTTCAATGAGCTGTCGGCCAGCGCCACCAAGATGACGAAAAATATCGACCAGCTGGCCAGCAGCCTGCAAGGACCGAACGGCCCCATCACCAAGCTGACCGCCACCATCGACAAAGTGGGCGGCAATCTGCAGGACGTGACTTCCGACTTGACCCTGGAGACGCTGCCCCACGTGGTGGCGATGACGGACGAGGCGAAGACCTCGCTGCGCGCCGTCAAGAGAACTGCCAACTCCCTGTCCGACCGGCCGCAGGGCCTCATCTTCGGTAACAGCCCGGCCACCCCGGGACCGGGCGAGCCCGGTTTCGTCGCCCCCGCCAAATAAGCCCAAGGAGCCTCCATGCATCCAACCATCCACCGCCTGCCCGGGGCCACTGCCCTGATTGCCGCACTGGGCCTGGCGCTCGCGCTGTCCGGCTGCGCATCGAGCAGCAAACCGGCCAACAACATCACCTACGATTTCGGTTCGCCCAACCGGGCGGGCAGCGCGCCCGTGGCGATGACGCCCGCGGCTGCAGCGATACCGGCACTGGTACTCACCGACGTGACGGGCAATGCGGCTTTCGACAGTGAGCGCATGTACTACCGCCTCAATTACGCCGATCCCTTGCAGGCGCGCCCCTACGCCAACAGCAAATGGACCACCACGCCGCTGCAGCTGCTGACCCAGCGTTTCAAATCGCGGGTCGGCCAGGCCGGCATCAAGGTGCTCTCTCCCACCGATGCATCCACCGGCGTGCCGCTGCTGCGTATCGACGTCGACGATTTTACGCACACCTTCGAGAGCACCGCCTCCAGCTACGGCGAAATCGTCATGCGCGCCTCGCTGTTCCAGGGCCGCACCCTGGTCGATCAGCACACCTTCAGCCGCAAGATCGCCGCCGTCACGGCCGATGCGGGCGGCGGTGCGCGTGCCCTGGCCCAGGCCACCGATGCCGTCGCCGCCGACATGATCGCCTGGCTGGGAACGGCGCAGCTGCGCAAGCAATGACGGAGCAGCGGCCGGACCACGCCAAGGATGCCGCCGCGGCGCCTGCGGTGGCGGCGCGGCCCGAACGGCGCAAAGGCTCGCCGATTGCGCGCGCGGCCCTGCTGGCCTATCTGCTGCTGATCGTCTACGCCAGCTGGTTTCCCTTCACGGGCTGGCGCAGCACGGGCCTGTCGCCGTTTGCCTATCTGACGATGGTACCGCCCCGCTACTGGACCGTGTTCGACGTGGGTGTCAACGTGGTCGGCTACATCCCGCTCGGCATGCTGCTCGTACCCTCCTTGAATCCCCGCCTGCGCGGCATGTGGGCGGTGCTGGTCACGGCGCTGATCGGCGTGCTGGTGTCGGGCACGATGGAAGCGGTGCAGACCTATCTGCCCAGCCGGGTGCCCTCGAACCTGGACTTTCTGACCAATTCGCTGGGCTGCTTCATCGGCGCCTTCATCGGCGCGGCGGGCGCCCGCAAATACCTCAATCACAGCCGCCTGCTGAAGATCCGCGAAGCCTGGTTTGCCCAGCATGCCAGCCAGGGCCTGGTGCTGGTGGCCCTGTGGCCGCTGGCCCAGATCTACCCGCAGAATTACCTGTTCGGTAATGGCCAGGTGCTGCCCATCCTGTCCGAGTGGCTGTCCGACTGGCTCGAGAAGGACATCGACCTGGTGGCCATGCTGCACCCCGGCGCGGCGATGACGGTGGAGCAGTACTGGCTGTCGGAGACCATCATTACCGCCTGCGGCATGGCCGGCGCCGTGCTCATCATGCTGTGCCTGCTGCGCCCGGGCGCGCCCCGCATGCTGCTGATGGCGCTGATCCTGGCCGCCGCCCTGGTCGTCAAAACCCTGGCCAGTTCGCTGCTGTTCATGCCCGACAACGCCTTCGTGTGGATCACCCCGGGCGCCCAGGGCGGCATGCTGATCGGCGCGATCCTGCTTGCCGGGCTGGCCTTCGCACCCCAGGTGGCGCAGCGCCGCCTGGCGATCGTCACCATCCTGCTGAGCCTGGTGGTGGTCAATTCCATCCCCGCCAACCCGTATTTTGTGTCGACCCTGCAAGGCTGGGTGCAGGGCAAATTCCTCAACTTCAATGGGGCAGGCCAATTCCTGTCCCTGATGTGGCCCTTCGTTGCCCTCTGGTACCTGCTGCTCCCCTCGCATCAACTCAACCGGCAGTGAGGGGGTATCATGGCGGCATCTGCGCATCTCCCTTATTGACTGTTATCCAGGCGACCATCCATGAGCGATCAACCCTATTTTCAACAACATGTGTTTTTCTGCACGAATATGCGGGAAGACGGCCGCCAGTCCTGCGGCCAGCAAGGCGCCCACGCGGCACAGAAACACTGCAAATCGCGGGTCAAGGAACTGGGCTTGAATGGCCATGGCAAGATCCGCGTCAACCAGGCCGGTTGCCTGGACCGCTGCGAGGAGGGCCCGGTGCTGGTGATCTATCCCGAAGGCACCTGGTACACCTACGTCGACAACAGCGACATCGATGAAATCGTCGACAGCCACCTGGTGGGCGGCAAGGTCGTCGAGCGTCTCAAAATTTAAATTAACTTTTATGAGCAAACAAACCGAACGATTTTCTTTGGCCGGCAACGTCGGCAATATGGAGTGCGTGATCGACCACCCGGACGCCGACCTGTTCAGCGTGCCGCGCGGCATCGCCCTGGTCGCCCATCCCCACCCCCTCTACGGCGGCACCATGGACAACAAGGTTGCTCACGCCCTGGCGCGCACCTTTGTCGGCATCGGCTACGTGGCTGTGCGCTTCAATTTCCGCGGCGTCGGCGCGTCCGAAGGCGTGCACGACCATGGCATCGGCGAAACGGACGACATGGAATTGATGTACCGCCACATGGTCGCCCAGTATCCCGGCATGCCCGTGGCCCTGGCCGGCTTTTCTTTCGGCACCTTCGTGCAATCCCAGTTCGCCCAGCGCCTGGCCGCCGCGGGCACACCGGCCGAGCGCCTGGTGCTGGTGGGCGCTGCCGCCGGCAAGTGGGCCATGGCAGATGTGCCGGCCGACACCATCCTGATTCACGGTGAAACGGACGACACCATTCCCCTGACCGATGTGATCGACTGGGCCCGCCCGCAAGACATCCCCGTCATCGTGATTCCCGGCGCCGACCACTTTTTCCACCGCAAGCTCGGTCACATCAAGAATTTAGTTACACAAATGTGGCGGCGCGATTCCCGTTGAAGCGCCTTTCCTGCCGCTATAATTGGGCTCCTTCTTTGACGGCAATGTTGCCCGCGACATTGCCTGCGCCTTCACCTGTCGAATTGAATCCATGAAAAAATACTTTGCGGCTTTTGCCGCCAGTCTCGCGCTGATGAGCGCGGCCGTCGCGCAAACCCTGCCGCCTCCCACCATCGCCGCCAAGTCCTGGATCTTGCTCGATTCCACCAGCGGTCAGGTCATCGCCGCCCAGGATCCCAATGCCCGCATCGAACCGGCCTCGCTGACCAAGGTCATGACGGCCTACGTCACCTTCCAGGCCCTGCGCGACAAGAAGATCGACCTCAACCAGATGGTCAATGTGTCGGTCAAGGCATGGAAAGTCGACGCCAGCAGTTCGAAAATGTTCATCGATCCCGCCACCCCCGTCAAAATCAACGATTTGCTGTACGGCTTGATGGTGCAGTCGGGGAATGACGCGGCCGTCGCCCTGGCCGAAGCCGTCGCCGGCGACGAGGCGGCCTTCGTCGAGCTGATGAATCGCGAAGCCCAGCGCATCGGCATGAAGAATTCCCATTTCGCCAATCCGCACGGCCTGCCCAGCCCGGAAAACTATTCGACGGCGCAAGACCTGTCGACCCTGGCCGCCCGTGTCATCAAGGATTTCCCCGAGTTTTACAAGATCGACTCCGTCAAAAGTTTTACGTATAACAAAATCACCCAGCCCAACCGCAACCGCCTGCTGTGGCTGGACCCCACCGTCGACGGCATGAAGACGGGCCACACGGAAAACGCGGGCTACTGCATGATTGCCTCGGCCCATCGTCCGAACGGCACCCAGGGCGAGCGCCGCCTGATTTCCGTGGTGCTGGGCACGACCTCCGATTCGGCACGCACCCAGGAAAGCCAAAAGCTGTTGAACTGGGGCTTCCAGAATTTCGACACGGTGAAACTGTACGCCAAGGGCCAGGCCATCCAGACGCCGGAAGTGTGGAAAGGTTCCAAGCCGAGCGTCAAGATCGGCTTTGCCAACGACGTGCTGGTGACGGTGCCGAAAGGCGTGGCCGGCAAGATGAAGCCTGTGCTCGAGCGCAAGGATCCCCTGGTCGCACCGCTGGCGCTGCACGGCAAGGTAGGCACCCTCAAGATGACGGTGGATGGCAAGCCAATCCTGGAATTGCCCGTGGTGGCGCTGGAAGAAGTGCCGCAAGCCTCGATCTTCGGCCGCGGCTGGGATTCGCTGCGCCTGATGTTTAAATAATCACTGTTGAAAGCTTTCATGCCGACCACCTTGCACGAGCCGCTCGCCTGCCCCCACATTGAAACGGGCGGCCTGCGTCTCTCCCGCATCGTCGCCGGCATGTGGCGCCTGGGCGACTGGGATTTGTCGGTGTCCCAGCGCATCACCCTGATCGAGCAATGCCTGGAGATGGGTGTGACGAGTTTCGATCATGCGGATATCTACGGCAACTACAGTGCCGAGGGCCTGTTCGGCGAAGCGCTGCGGCAGCAGCCCGCCCTGCGCCAGCGCATGCAAATCGTCAGCAAATGCGGCATCAAGCTGGTCTCGCCGGCGCGGCCCGAGCATACGATTCAACATTACGACACCAGCGCCGTCCACATCATCGCCTCCGCCGAGCACTCGCTGCGCCAGTTGCACACCGACCACCTCGACCTGCTGCTGATCCACCGTCCCGATCCCCTGATGGAGTTCGATGAGATCGCCGAAGCGTTTACGAGTCTTATCCAAGCGGGCAAAGTCAAACACGTGGGCGTATCGAATTTCAGCCGCCACCAGTTCGAAAGCTTGCACCGCCGTGTGCCGCTGGCCACCAACCAGGTCGAGTTTTCGCCCCTGCACGTCTCTCCCCTGTTCGACGAAACCTTCGACGGGCTGCAAGACCAGGGCATTGCTCCGATGATCTGGTCGCCCCTGGGTGGCGGCCGCCTGTTCACGGGCACGGATGCGAAAGTGGAAAATTTGCGCGCCGTGATTCAGGCAGTGGCCGACAAGCTGGCGCTGCCTTTCGCCAGCGTCGTGTTTGCCTGGATCATGCGCCTGCCCAGCAAGCCCATCCCGCTGACGGGCAGCGGCCGCATCGACGCGATCCGCGATGCCGTGCGCGGCACCAGCGTCCCGTTGAGCCGCCCGGACTGGTTCGCCATCCTGCGCGCCGCGCGCGGGCATGAAGTGGCCTAAGACGCAGCCATGGCCGACAGCCCCCTCAAAATCGTCGAAGGCAGCGCCTTGAGCGCCCTGCAAAAGAAGGATTTGTTGAATCGGCTGGCGCGCATCGAGGGCCAGTTGCGGGGCGTGCAAAAGCTGATTGCCCTGGCCGATAAGCCGTCCGATTGCGACGCCGTGGCCCAGCAGATGGCGGCGGCGCGCAAAGCGCTGGACCGCTCTTTCGTGCAACTATTGACCAGCAGCCTGGTCAATCAAAGCCACAACGCTGCCGACCTCACGGAAGCGCGCACCAGCGCGGCACGGCTGGCGGCCATGCTGGACCGATTTGCGTAATTAGTCCTCAAAGATTTCCGGCGGCGCAATCTTCGACCAGCCCTGCAGCCACGCCAGGTTCAGCAGCAAAGTCAGGCTGACGTAGACCACGAAAAACAGCACAAAATACCGGCTTTGCAGCCAGGCCAGCAGGGCGAGATTGACTGCCAGCACCAGCAGCAGCCACTTGCTTTTCGGCTGCTTCGAGCTGGGAAAGCGCACCGTCGACACCATCAAGGTGCCCACCCCCACCATCAGCAGCATCACCAGCACGCTTTGCAACATGGTGGTGAGCGGCGCCGGCCAGGCGACCACGACCGCAGCGACGCAGGCGGCCCCGGCCGTAATCGGCATGCCGACAAAATAACGGGGATCGGTGCGGCCCACGCTGACATTGAATCGGGCCAGACGCAGGGCGCCGCAGGCCACGAAAATGAAGCAGGCGATGCCGCCCGCGCGCAGCAGCACCGGGTGTTCCTGTCCAAACTGGACAAAGCCCCAGCAGTACAGCAGCAGGCCGGGCGCACAGCCGAAATTCATCACGTCGGCGATCGAATCGAGTTGCATGCCGAAATCGGACTGGGTGTTGGTCGCCCGCGCCACCAGGCCGTCGAGGGCGTCGAACACGCCGGCCAGTACCAGCAAAATGGCGGCCAGGCGATAGTCGGAGGGTACGCCCACCCAGGCATTGTCGACAGAAATGACGATGCTGCCAAAGCCGCAGGCAATCGACAGCAAGGTCACCATGCTGGGCAGGGCAAACTTGGCGCGGGCCATGCGTTGCTGGCGGGTACGTGTGATCATGAGGCTCGCTTCGGTAAATTGCTTGTTGGAATGCTTACAGGCACAGAAATGTTAGCTATTTTACAGGGCGCCGCTACAACAGCAGCGTGGTGGATTAGGCAAGCAATCATCCTTTGGGGCAAATAATGCCCTAGAATCGCTGTTGCTGAACAACAATCGTCCGCGCTCCCATGAACTTCGCCGCCAGCCGCTCACTCATTCTGTCCGCCGTCGCAGCGGTCCTGATCAGCGCTTGCGGCGGCGGCGCGGGCGACGCCGACATGAGCGGCAACAACAGCGCGGTGACCTCATCCGCATCGGCGGTGCCATCGGCCGTGGCGACCAGCGTCAGCATCAATGCCAGCGGCAGCGCACCCTTGAGCGTGGGCAACGTGGCAGCCGATGGCCGCAACTGGATCAATTATCGGCGCGCACAGATCGGCATGAGCATGCTGATCGAAAGCCCGCTGGTCGACCGCGCTGCGCAGAGTCACTCCGACTACCAGCGCATGAACAATACCATTTCCCACTCGGAAGAGTCGAACGCTTGGGGCTATACCGGGGCGGACGAGGGTCAGCGCCTGGCCAAGGCAGGCGTGAGCTTGCCGGCCACCGGCTATGCCTACGGCGAAGTGATTTCTTCGACCACGAACAGCTCCGGCTTTTTCATGGCGGAAGAATTGGTGACGGCGATTTATCACCGCTTCGTCATTTTCCAGCCTGTATTCAAGGAAATCGGCACAGGTTCGGCCACCAGCGAGCGCAACTATACTTATTTCACGGCTGATTTCCTGGCCAACAATGGCTACGGTCCCGGCCTGGGCCTCGGTCAGCTGCGCAACTGGCCCATCAACGGCCAGACGGGCGTGCAGCCGAATTTCTTCAGCGACCAGGAAGACCCCGATCCGGTGGACAAGATTAATGAAGTGGGCTATCCCGTCAGCGTGCATGGCGACCTGGGCACGGTCATCGCGATCAGCAAGTTCAGCATCAAACCCCGCAACGGCAGCGAGCTGAACGTCAAGCTGCTGCAGAACGCCACCGATGCGCGCACGCCAGCCTCGGCCGCCGCCATCATCCCGCTCGCGCCCCTGAGTGCCGGCACCACCTATGACGTCGTCTTCACGGGCAGCAGCAGCGGCGTGCCGGTGTCGCTGAGTTGGTCGTTCACGACCAAATAGGTGCCGATCCGATGGCGCCCGACCACGGCAGCAATCCTGCCGACTTACCCGACGGCGCCAGCGCTATCCTCGACACGGTAGAAGCCACCGCCCGCGTGCTGGGCAATGGCGCCCTGTATCTGCGCATGCTGCGCCGCTTCCGCGACGACCATCCACCCGGCGCCACTCCCATCCGCCACGCCCTCGACAGCGCGGACCTGGGCCTGGCGCACCGCCTCGCCCACACGTTAAAGGGGACCGCCGGCATGATCGGCGCCCACAGCCTGCACGAGCAGGCCAGCGCACTCGAGCACAGTCTGCGCACCGCCGGCGCCGTCGGCGCAGCAGCCGCGCTGGAGCGGGCCGAACAAGCGTTGCAAGAGGTGCTGGTGGTGGTGGACCGGGTGCTGGCCGGCGAGCCGGCCGCAGGCCGTAGCGCGGCGCCGCCGAACCCGGCGAGCAAGGGGCCGCTGGAGCGCGCCATGCTGGCGAAGCTGGCCGGCTTGCTGGACGTGGGCGACGGCGCGGCCATCGATCTGCTGGAGCAGTCGGGCCCGGCTTTGAAAGCGGCCCTGGGAGAAACGGGATTTGGTGAAGTGATGCTGGCAGCCCATGCCTTCGACTTCGAGGCGGCCCTGGCTGCGCTGCAGCGCGCGATCCAGTTCGATTTCATTTCAGGTGCGGCGCCCGGGCCATCCTGACCGGCCGATCGCGACGCTAGGCGCGCTCAGGGCGTGAACGCCGCCTCGTCATCGAAGCCATCGGCGCATTCCTTGTTGCAAAAGCGCTTGACGCTGTCGAGCGTCTTTTCGCAATACCAGCACGAACCTTTTGGCGGCAGGCTCTGGCGCGGCCGCACGGGTGCAGGCGGGTTGGCGGCGGCCTCCACGACCGCCCCTTCGACTTTCGTCAGACTTTCTTGCACGGTTCCCAAAATGTCCCCCTTCAAGCGGCAGCCCGCGTAAATTCTACGGCAAGATTACTTCACTGAAATACCGCGGACATGATTTGTCTCAAGCAGGGAAGGCGAACATTTCCTCAAGCAGCGACAACGCCGACACAGCACAAGTTACGCCGATTGCGCAGGGTCTGCAACGGCAAGTATGCGCCATCTTCAACGCCTGTCGCCCGCCGCCAACAGCACCATTTTTGGCACGGTCGTGCTCATCCTGATCGCGTTCGCTCCCTCAATTTTTTTGCGGTTCCACGTGAATAATGACAGCATCTGCCGAAGTGCGTATGCCGGTCGGAATGAATTGCACGCCCGCATAGCGCAGGTCTTCGAGCTTGAAGTTATACACGGCGACATCGCGGACTGCCTTGTTCAGCAAGGCATTGGCGAGCATCCCGACCTGCTGCTGGCGCGACGCATCGACGCCGTCGATATGGATGTCGTCGAGGTGGGGATCGTTGATGAACACGGCGCCCCGCGCCACGTCGACCGACAGCATGCCCGACAGCGCCAGGCTGCCGCGCCATGACTGTTTGATGAAGGGCGGCGCCACCGACACATCCAGCGCCAGTTTCACGCGCCCCGGCCCGGGCTCGAGCGCAAGACGGGGATTGCTCAGATGGATGTCGAACAATTCCATCGCCCGGTTATTGAGGGGAAAGCGCCTTTCGACCCCCGCCTGCATTTTCGCAAGCGGCACGGCAATGTCGCGCGGCCCCGCCAGATTGGCGCAGGCTGATAGCAGCAAGGCAATGCCGATCAGGGCGAAGCGCGAGAAATGAAATGAGCGAAATGAAAGCATGGCGGCCTTGCGGTGTTGGGACGATGGCAAAAGCCTAGCACATCGGTTCGCAGGGCGTTTGCGGACACGGTAGCGTGCCCGCCCAGGCTATTTGCCGATGCAGAAGCGCCCGAAAATCACGCCCAGTAAATCGTCCGAACTGAACGCCCCGGTGATGCTCGACAGCTCGGCCTGGGCCAGGCGCAGTTCTTCCGCGAACAGGTCGAGCGACTGGTCGGTCTGGGCCGCGTGGGCGGCCGCCATAGCCAGGTGCTCGCGCGCGGCGCGCAGGGCGATCAGGTGGCGCTCACGGGCCAGGTAGAGCGACTCGCCCGTCTGCTGCCAGCCCGCGATGCGCAGCAGTTCTTCGCGCAGCAATTCGATGCCGCGGTTGTCGGCGGCGGAGAGATACACATTGGTGGCGTCGGGCGCCTCGTCGACGGCGGGGGTATGGCCGGACAGGTCGATCTTGTTCCAGATGCGCAGCACCGGCACGCCTTCGGGGAAGGCCGCCACGATGGCCTCGTCGGCGCCGGTGGGGCCGTAGCTGGCGTCGAACAGGTGCAGGATGACGTCGGCCTTGACCACCTCTCCCCAGGTGCGCTCGATGCCGATGCGCTCGACCTGGTCAATCTCCTCGTCCGGATCGCGGATGCCGGCCGTGTCGATGATGTGCAGGGGGATGCCTTCGATCTGGATGGTCTCGCGCACCTTGTCGCGGGTGGTGCCGGCGATCGGCGTGACGATGGCGACGTCGGCGCCCGCCAGGGCATTGAGAAGCGAGGACTTGCCCACGTTCGGCTGGCCCACCAGCACCACGTTCAAACCTTCGCGCAGCAGCGCCCCTTGCGCCGCCTGGCGAAACACGTGGTCGAGCGAATCGGTGATCACGGCGAGCTGGCCACGCGCATCGGATTTTTCGAGAAAATCGATTTCCTCTTCCGGGAAATCGAGAGTCGCTTCCACCAGCATGCGCAGGTTGATGGTCTGGTCGACGAGGGTATGAATGGCTTGAGAAAAAGCGCCCGACAGCGACTGGGTCGCCGACTTCGCCGCCGCCTCGGTGGAGGCATCGATCAAGTCCGCCACCGCCTCCGCCTGCGCCAGATCAAGTTTGTCGTTCAAGTAAGCGCGCCGCGTGAATTCGCCCGGCTCGGCAAGCCGCAAGCCAATATCCGCGCCCGCCTGCAGCACCCGCGCCAGCAGCATTTGCAGCACCACGGGTCCGCCATGGCCCTGCAGCTCCAGCACATCCTCGCCCGTGTAGGAATGGGGCCCGTTGAACAGCAGCGCCAGCCCTTGGTCGATGACGGCGCCGTCGCCGCCTACGAAATCGATGTAGCTGGCGTGACGGGGTTTGAGCACCACGCCAGGGAACAGGGCTTTGAGAAGAGGCGCGAGATTTTTGCCGGAGGCGCGCACGACGCCGATGCCGCCCCGGCCGGGGGCGGTGGCGATGGCGGCGATGGGGGAAGAGTCGAGTTTCATGGGGAGGATTTTACCTCCCCGGGCCCATTACCGTAAAAGCTCAGGCGGCGCCGGCAGACCGCGAGGACAAAAAAAAGCCTGCTCACCGAGCAGGCTTCAAATTACAGCGTTAGGTCAATCAAGCCGGCTTCGCCACCGCAAACTTCTTCGTGATCACATACTGCTGCCCGATCGACAGGATGTTGTTGACCACCCAGTAGAGCACCAGGCCCGATGGGAAGAAGAAGAACATCACCGAGAAGGCCAGCGGCATGAACAGCATCATCTTGGCCTGCATCGGATCGGCCGGTGCGGGATTGAGCTTGGTGGTGATGTACATCGAGATCGCGTACAGCACTGGCAGGATGCAGTAAGGGTCGTGCTGCGACAGGTCGCCAATCCAGCCGATCCACGGCGCGCCGCGGAATTCGATGGAGGCCTGCAGCACCCAGTACAGGGCGATAAACACGGGCATCTGCACCAGGATCGGCAGGCAGCCGCCCAGCGGGTTGATCTTCTCGGTCTTGTACAGCTCCATGGTCGCCTGGTTCATCTTGGCGGGGTCATTCTTGTAGCGCTCGCGGATGGCTTGCATCTTCGGCGTCACCAGCTTGACCTTGGCCATGCTCTTGTAGCCGGCGGCGGACAGGGGGAAGAAGGCCAGCTTGATCAGGATGGTGAAGGCGATGATGGTCCAGCCCCAGTTGCCCAGGATGTTGTGCAGCTGGTTGATGACCCAGAAAATCGGCTTGGCGATGATGGTCAGGAAGCCGTAATCCTTCACCAGATCGAGGCCGGGGGCGACCTTTTCCAACAGCTGTTCGTCCTGCGGGCCCGAATACAGTTCGGCGGTGGTGCTCACGACTGCGCCCGGCGCCAGGGTGCCCAGCGGGCTGATGGTGCCGATGGCGTAGCGGTTGGTGTCGACCTTCTTGGTGTAGATCTCGCGCGGCGTGTTCGGCTGCGGCACGAAAGCGGACACGAAGAAGTGCTGGGAAATCGCGACCCAGCCGTTGTTCGACTTGGTGGCGTGTTCGGCGTGACCGTTCTTTTCAATCTTGGCGAAGTCCAGTTTCTGGTACTTCTCTTCCGGCGTGTACAGGGTCGGACCCGTGTAGCTGCTGTTGAAATAGGAGTCGCCTTCGGGCTTGTTACCGTCGTGCAGAAGCTCGAGATAGAGCTTCGGTGCGACGGGCGCCGTGCCGACGTTGGCGACGTCGTTGCGCAGGTCGATTACGTAGGAGCCCTTATGGAAGGTGTAGGTCTTGGTCAGCTTGACGCCACCCTGTTCGCCTTCCAGTACCAATTGCACTTCGTTGTTGCCGTCGATGACGCGGGCGCCCGGCTTGGCCGTGAAGACGGTGGTGTGATCGGGCAGATTGGGCGCGCCAAACAGGCCGCTGCGGGCCAGGTAGGCGTGATTGGGGCCTTCATCGAACAGCACTTCATTTTTCGTGTTGTCGACGCGCGGCTTGCACCACTCGAACAAACCAAAACAGCCGCCGAACCAGCCCGGGTGACCGGCCTGCTTGTACTTCAAGAGCTCGAGGCGGCGCACGATGCCGCCGGCGGTGTCGATGTCGGCCTTGAGGACGTCGGTGGTGATGGTGATGATCTCGCGCTTTGCGGTCGGGGTGGCGGCAGCGGTGGAGGCAGATGCGCCATCGCCAGGCGCCGCGGGTGCGCCCGGCACCGCGGCGGCGCCGGCAACTGCGGGAGTAGCGGCGGGAGCCGAGGCCACCTTCGCCGGCGCGGTAACGCGCGGACCGAAGAAGGACTGCCCGCCGTTCGCCACCATCCAGTCGTTCCACAGAACGAACAGCGAGACGGCGAACACGATCCACATGATGGTGCGTTTATTGATTTCCATTGAGGTTTCTGTCAGCAGTGAGAGTCAGGGTGAATCGGATGGTGTCAGTGATGGCAGGCGCAAACGGCGCCCTCACCGGCTTTGGGCGGGACGGGATCGAGGCCGCCCGCATGCCAGGGGTGGCATTTGCCGAGGCGGCGCACGGTCAGCCACGCGCCGCGCGCGGCGCCGTGGGTCTGGATCGCCTCGACGGCGTAGTGCGAGCAGCTGGGATAAAAGCGGCAGCGCTGGCCCAGCATGGGCGAGAGCAGCAGCTGGTAGGCCCGCAGCAGCAGGACGAGCAGGCGTTTCATGGCGCGCTCGCCGGTGCGGGCGGTGGAGAAGAATTGGCTCTGGCGATGCGCTCCTGGCGCGCCGACTCTTTCGCCTGCTGCGCGAACAGGCGCGCCACTTCTTCGCGCACGGCCGTTTTCAGGGCCGTGTTGGTGGCCGGACCATCCTTGGCGTTGACGGGGCGGGCCAGGCGCACGATGCAGTCGAGCGCAGGCAGCGCGCTTTGCCGGAACAGCTCGCGGGTGACCCGTTTGATCGTGTTGCGCGTGACGGCGCGGGGTGCGAAGCGTTTGGCCACGACGACGCCCAGCCGCGCATGGGTCAGCGCGGACGGGAGCGTGTAGAGCACGAAATGCGCCGATTTTTGCGCCGGGCGCAAACGAAAAACGGATGAAAATTCATCCGTTTTAACGATACGCCGAACGCGCGCGAAGTCGTGTGAACCTTCGCCGGTCATGCCAGACTTATACAGCCAGGCGTTTGCGGCCCTTGGCGCGGCGGGCGTTCAGAACCTGGCGGCCGCCACGGGTAGCCATACGTGCGCGGAAGCCGTGGGTGCGCTTGCGACGGACGACGGAAGGTTGGTAAGTACGTTTCATGGTGGTCTCGCTTAAAGCTAAATAAAATGCAAAATCGGATCTGACGTCCCGTCAGTGTAAGGGCGCAAATGACATTTCGCAGAGGTTTAAGCCAGCGTCACGCCACAGCTAGTTCTTCTTCGCCCGCTGTCGAACACGCCGTCAAATCGACAGATTTGCGCAGAGTCCGGTCGGGGAACCCTGAATTGTGCACCGAAACCGTCCGGCCTGTCAACGCCGGCGTCGATTTTCCGGCCCGTCCCGGTCCCCTGCCCGCCACAGTTGCCAGGCGCCCCGCAGCCTGCGCCGCCCCAACAAAATCGCACTCTGCCTGTGGATAACTTTGCGCTTCGCGGGTAGAATAGCGTGTTACGTGTGACGTTTTCACACCCATCACACCCCCAGTTAAGACTAGACGATTCATGGAAAATTTTTGGCAGACCTGTTCCGCGCAGTTGGAACTGGAACTGACGCCGCAGCAATTCAGTGCCTGGATCAAGCCTCTGGTCGTCCTCGATTTCGAAGACGGCCGCCTGCGCATTGCCGCGCCCAACCGTTTCAAGCTCGATTGGGTCAAGACGCAATTCGCCACCCGCATCACGGCGCTGGCGGCGCAATACTGGGAAGCGCCGATCGAGGTGCAGTTCGTGCTCGATCCGAAAAACGCCCTGCCGAAAAAAGCGGCGGCCGCCGTCGCGCCCACGCCCGACCACATGGGCAACGACATGCGCACGGGTGCCCCGGTCGGCCAGGGCGCCGGCGCCCCGAATGGCGCCGCACCGGACAACATCGCCAATTCGCCCCGCCGCGAACAAAGCCGCATCAATACCGACCTGACCTTCGACAGTTTCGTCACCGGTAAAGCCAACCAGCTGGCGCGCGCCGCCGCGATCCAGGTGGCGAACAATCCCGGCGTGTCGTACAACCCGCTGTTCTTTTATGGCGGCGTGGGCCTCGGTAAAACCCACCTGATTCACGCCATCGGCAACCAGGTGATGGCCGACCAGCCGGGCGCCCGCATCCGCTACATCCACGCCGAGCAATATGTGCGCGACGTCGTCACCGCCTACCAGAGAAAAGGCTTCGACGACTTCAAGCATTATTACCACTCGCTGGACATGCTGCTGATCGACGATATCCAGTTCTTTGGCGGTAAAAGCCGCACCCAGGAAGAGTTTTTCTATGCCTTCGAGGCCCTGATCGCGGCCAAGAAACAGATCATCATCACCAGCGACACCTATCCGAAAGAAATCACGGGCATGGACGACCGCCTGATTTCCCGTTTCGATTCCGGCCTGACGGTGGCGATCGAGCCGCCGGAGCTGGAAATGCGGGTGGCAATTCTGTTAAAGAAGGCAAACTCGGAAGGCGTCAATTTTTCCGACGACGTGGCGTTTTTCGTGGCCAAGCATTTGCGCTCGAACGTGCGCGAGCTGGAAGGGGCGCTCCGTAAGATCCTGGCCTATTCTCGCTTTCACGGCAAGGACATCACCATCGACGTGGTGAAAGAAGCGTTGAAGGATCTGCTGTCGGTGCAGAACCGCCAGATTTCAGTGGAAAACATCCAGAAGACGGTCGCCGATTTTTTCAATATCAAGGTGGCGGACATGTATTCGAAGCGCCGCCCGGCCAATATCGCGCGGCCCCGCCAGATCGCCATGTACCTGGCCAAGGAATTGACGCAAAAGTCGCTGCCGGAAATCGGCGAATTGTTTGGCGGGCGCGATCACACCACCGTGCTGCATGCGGTGAGAAAAATCGCGCTGGACCGCACCAAGAATGCGGAATGCAATCATGAATTGCATGTGCTGGAGCAGACGCTGAAGGGATGATGTTTGCCTTCGCCAAAAGGGTAAAACAGCACGTTTTTCTGGCAAAATAGCAGTGATTAGCCGCAACAAAATAGTAAATAAATAACAACAGTCGTACCCGTTTTTACGATCAACCTACCGAGGATTATTATGCAATTGGTCAAAACCACCCGAGACACGCTTCTCCGGCCACTGCAGATCGTGAGCGGTATTGTCGAGCGTCGGCACACCATGCCGATTCTGG
>JACXTT010006840.1_pt1 | contig 16206 bp, 15 predicted proteins | sample 9270951 | NCBI WGS metagenome assembly JACXTT01 (sample SAMN15532306, study PRJNA645909) | rock metagenome | isolation source: weathered quartz diorite | place: Puerto Rico | collected 2017-06-21 | reverse complement strand
ACGAGCGCGCGCGCGAGGCGCCCGCGATGCCGCGGATCGCTCGCCCACTGCTCCTCCGTCGGGCGCGGATTGATCCTCGTGTACGGCTCGGGCTCCTTCACCTTCGGCAGGAACCCGCCAGGCGTGTCGAGCGGCACGGAAAGATAGGTATTGAATCCCGTCACCCCATGCCCGCTGAAGAGCTTCGCGCCCCACAGGTCGCCGCGATACTCGAGCCCCGCCGCCGGCGCGCTTCCGTACTTCGCCGCGCCCGAGAGCTCGGCGAACGGATCGCGCTTGTAGTTGTACGCGTCGTACTCCGCCACCACGCTCCAGCGCGGTAGCGCAGTTGGTGTCCATCTCGCCCCGCCGAACACGCCATCGATCCGCTGCGCGCCGTAACCGAGCGTGAGATCGAGCGGGCCGAGACTCTTCGACGCCACGCCGTACGCCGCGCGGAAGGTCCCCGTTCCACCGCCTACATCTTGCCCACCGACCGCGATTGCCGGTAGCCAAGACCGCTCGGGCAGGAGCAGCGCCTTTGCGTCGAACGCCTTGTCCTTCAAGCTCCCGTAGCCTTGGCCGAAGGTCGGGTTATCCGTTGTGCCGGAGAAGCCGGGCACGTGATAAACGCGCGTGTAGCGGAACGATCCCTCGAGCCAGGGAAACACCGTCATGCTCGACCAGAACGCCGTATAGGGCTTGAGCTCGCTCACGCCGACGCGCCAGGTGCCGTCAGGCGCGAAGCGCGCGTCCGGCATGCTGATCAGCCCGCCCTGGCCCGTGACGCTCGGCGATTGCGGCCACGCGGGCAGCGCGGCCAGGAAGAGGAAATCAACGGCCCAGGCGAGGGCTCTTTTTCTTGTACGCGACAATCGCGTCAGCGCATGGCCGTCATCGCTGCGCCACCGCGTTGGCTTCCTTGCTCGCGGCAAGCGCATCCGGTACGCCCGTCTGCGCGCGCACGACGAGCCACGCCGGCACCTTGAAGTTCACGAAGCAGTGGTAGATCGCGACGTAGAGGCCATTGAACGTCCATCCCGCCATCATCAGGAGCGCCGAATCATCCCAGAAGCTCAGCGCGCTCGCGAAGCAAATCAGCGGCAGCACCCAGGTGCAGGCCGAGGCGAGCGAGTTGCGCCGCGCGTAATCGAGCGGGTTGCGCGTCTTGCCGCGCCAGCGCACCAGGCGCCGATACACGAGGAAATGCAGATGCAGCGCGTCCGGCCGTCCGGTCGAGTAGCCCCGCCACTTGCGGCGGTACATCGAGAACAGCGTCTCCCAAATCGGGAACGCCATCAGTACCGGCGGAAACCACGGCGAAACTTCCGAGTTGCGCTGTACGAGCATCACGGAGAGCACAGCGAGGAGCAGTCCGATCAGGTACGCGCCGCCGTCGCCGAGGAAGATCCGCCCGCTCGGGAAGTTAACGAGGAGAAATCCCGCGATGCTCGCCGCGAGCACGCAGCTCGCGGCCAGCACGAATTGGTCATTGACCGTCCAGGCGACGATCGCAAGGCCGATCGACGCGAGCAGCGTCGTGAACCCGCAAAGCCCGTTCAGCCCGTCGATCACGTTCGTCGCATGGGCGATCCCGCACACGGCGAATACGGTGAACGCGAACGAGAACGCGTCCATCGCAAGCAAATTGTCGATCCCGGGCACGTCGATCTTCGTAAGGCGAGCATCAAGGAGCACATACGCCAGTCCAGCTGCGGCTGCAGTGAGCGCTAGGCGGACGAGCACGGCGCCGCGCTTGGAGAAGTCCTCGATCAGTCCCCACACCAGGCCGGGTAGCGCGCAGAGAAGGAGAATGAACCACTCGCTCACGTCGCCTATGCCGACCATGGCGACCGCCGCGCCGCATAAGAGACCGATCGCCACGGCCGCGCCGCCGATCCTTGGCGTGGCGCTCACATGCACCTTACGCAGGCCGCCGAGGGTCGTGTCGAGCGCGCGTGAGTCCGTTGTGGCAGCGGCGAGCGCACGCGCACCCGCCCACGTCAGGACGGCCGCAAGCGCTACAGCAAACGGCAATACAACACCGGCCAAATGCCCTCCCCACCATGTTTGTTGTTGCTCTTCGTTTTCTTAGTCGGGAACGTGCTCCTCGGGACACGCTCTCCGAGCCTCTACGAGACCTCCAATGGCTCAGGGTGATTATATGTAGCAGCGCCCGCTACTTGCCAATAGCCTATTCAAGGGATCATAGAACCGGCGCGCCTCCGATGGCCGCGGGGGCTCAAGCGATGCTCCCGGGAGGCGAGACCGGAGGGCGCGCGAAAACCAGCCCACCGCCGGCCTTTTGCAGGGCGGACTTGGATGCGAGCTAAACTAAGCCGAAAAGTGGTCCGCGGCGCGACGAAGCGGGGAAACCCTTCGTCCGGTGTCTACGCTGGTACGCGTCTTCTTATGGCAGTATCCTTGGATAACTAAAACAATATCGCCTTAAGTAGAAAGAACTAACGCAGCCCTTTTGGACCGGGGCGCTGGCGCTGACCAGGTTTGTAGATCGTCATCCACGAGGACGTTTTTGATCGTTCCTGTTGGTGGATGGCTTCATCTTCCGATGAAGGTAAGTCGTGATACTCGTCACCGGCGCAGCCGGATTTGTGGGAAGCAATCTAGTTTCGACGCTCCTGGCGCAAGGCGCGAGCGTGGCTGGGTTCGATAATTTCCGTCTAGGCAAGCCAGCGAATCTTCAGAACTCGCTTCGTCATCCGAATTTCCGCTTCGTCAAAGTAGATCTGTCTGACCTCAAGCCTTATCGAGACGCCCTAACAGAGGTGCGTGAAAAAGGGGCGGTCACGGAGGTTTGGCACCTTGCTGCTAACTCCGACATCCCCGCTGGCGTAGAAGATCCTTCTGTCGACATGCGTGACACGTTCATGACTACATTCAATACGGTGCAGTTAATGAGCGAGTTCGGTATCCCAATCCTTGCGTTCGCATCGAGCTCGGCGGTGCACGGCGATATGGAAGATGAAGCGATAAGCGAGGAGACAGGTCAGCTGCTTCCAATCTCGTATTACGGTGCGATGAAGTTAGCTTCTGAAGCGCTGATCAGTGCTGCTAGTGAGAGTCACTTAGAGCGTTCATTCATATTTCGATTTCCTAATGTAATAGGCTCACCAGCAACGCACGGCGTCATCTTCGACTTCATTCGCAAGCTCAAGAAGAACCCGGCCCGCCTGGAAGTACTGGGCGACGGAAGTCAACAAAAGCCGTATTTGCACGTGGACGACCTAATACAAGCGATGCTTTATGTCCGCCAACACGCAAAGGAGAAGCGGAACCTTTTCAACATCGGTCCCGAGGACGATGGTGTAACCGTGAAGTACATAGCTGACGAAGTCCGCCGGCTCGTATCTCCTGCGGCAAGAATAATCTATGGAGAAGGACCGAGGGGTTGGGTCGGCGACGTACCACGATTTAAATACGCGCTCACCAAGCTGAAGGGCTTGGGCTGGCAAGCGAGCCTCAATTCCAAGCAGGCGGTCGGCCAAGCTATCCGCCAAATGCTCGAACAATTCGAACGTGAAGCAAGCGATCATCCTGGCGGGCGGTAGAGGAACGCGCCTTGAAGCGCGTCTCTTCGGCAAACCTAAGCCGCTCATAGATGTTTGTGGCAGTCCGCTACTACAGCACCAGCTACAACTGCTGAACGAATTCCAATTTCGTAGCGTTCTGCTTCTGGTCAACCATGGCAGTGATCAGATCCGCGCGTTTTGCACTTCACGCGATTGGGGAATGGATATCCAATGCATCGACGATGGTGAGCCGCGTGGCACTGCAGGCGCCGCTCTCGCGGTCCTAGATCGGCTGCAAGAGGAGTTTCTCGTTGTCTACGGCGACACGATGCTCGATGTAGACCTCGACCGCTTCTGCACCTGGCACAGAAGAATCCCCAACACCGCAGGCACGTTGCTTCTCCATCCGAATGACCACCCCGACGATTCCGACCTAGTCGAAATTGACGAGGATGGATTCATTACAGCGTTTTACCCGCGGCCGCGCGACTCGCAACGGTATCACCGGAATTTGGTGAGTGCCGCCCTTTATTGGATGCGGAGAACCGCGTTGGCGCCTTTTCGTGAGACGCATCTCCGCGACTTTGGCAGCGATCTTTTTCCTGCAATGATCGCTCGCGGTATTCCGTTATACGGTTACATCAGCCCTGAGTACATAAAGGACTGTGGTACTCCGGCAAGGCTGGACGCGATCTGTCGCGATGTAGCCGACGGCAAACCAGCGGCGATGCGTTTGGACACGAGGCAAATCGCCATATTCTTGGACCGCGATGGCACCATAAATCGCCACGTAGTTCATTTGCAGGATCCTGCGCAACTCGAGCTGCTTCCGAATGCAGCAGACGCCATTCGGAAGATTAATGAGTCCCGTTACCGGTGCTGTGTCGTGACGAATCAGCCGGTCGTTGCGCGAGGTGAGTGCACAGTCGAGCAGCTCCGCGAGATACACAACAAGCTCGACAGTCTACTAGGTCAAGCAGGTGCGTATATAGAAAGCCTGTACTACTGCCCGCACCACCCAGACAAGGGTTTCACCGGAGAGATTGCGGAGCTAAAGGTTGCTTGCGACTGTAGAAAACCGAACACCAAACTAATTGATCAAGCTTGCATAGAGCTCAACATCGAGCGCAGCGGCTCGTGGATGGTTGGAGACAGCACGAGCGACATTGAGCTCGCTAGACGAACCAAACTGAAATCGATACTGGTGGAGACAGGTCAAGCGGGCTTGGACTACTGCCATTGGGCGAGGCCTGACTATGTCGTTCCTGATCTACGTGCAGCCGTCGATTTTATTCTTGAGGGCTATCCCCGGCTGTGTACGCTAGCGAGAGATGTAATCAGCAAACTCGCAGGCGCTCGCTTCGTCCTAATAGGCGGGCAAAGCCGCAGTGGGAAAAGTACGTTCGCAAGCATCCTTCGCGATGTCCTTGCCGAGGCGGGCAAGAAAGCCGTAATCATCTGCGTCGACTCTTGGCTTCGCCCTGAGCCGCAACGAAAGCCTGGAGTACTGGGCCGATACGACCTCGCTAGTCTCCAGCGCATCATTAACCACATAGCCGCTTCTAAAGTGCCTCGGACGCTAGAGATCGCTGGCTACCACAAGCTAGAACGGAGGCCCGCCGGGGTCGCGGAACGTTTAGTGATCAGTCCAGACGACGTTGTAATAGTCGACGGCACGATCAGCTTGTTGCTCGAAAATCCTCCAGGTTGCGCCGCTTATCGCGTGTTCGTGGAAATAGATGAGAGCGAGCGCCGAGCACGTGTGCTACGCGAGTGTAGGTTGCGGTCGCTCGACGAAGCTGACGCAGAACTGGTTTACAACGCGCGGCGCATGGACGAAATACCCGTCATCAATGCGTCCGCGAAAGGTGCTCGCAGGGTTCGTGTGTACATAAGTCGCGTGAATGATTATTAGCAGAACGCCGCTACGGATGAGCTTCGTCGGTGGCGGTAGCGACCTGCCGAACTTTTATCGAGAGTACGGCGGCGCTGTGGTTAGTACGGCAATCGACAAATTTATCTACGTAAATGTAAACAAAAAATTCGACAACGGTGTCCGAGTTGCCTACTCCAAGACTGAAGAGGTTCGGACAGCGCCGGAAGTTCGGCATCCGTTGGTGCGCGCAGCGCTTGCCCACATCGGAATTTCTGGTGGCATCGAAATCACCACCATTGCGGATATTCCATCCAAAGGGACCGGGCTAGGCTCTTCCAGCTCGTTCACTGTGGGGTTGTTACACGCCCTATATGCATTTAAAGGGTGTTATGTCTCCCAAGAGCAACTTGGCAAAGAGAGCTGCCATATCGAAATGGACATCTGCCACGAGCCTATCGGCAAGCAAGACCAATATGCGGCCGCTTATGGTGGGCTCAACTTCATCGAGTTCAACACCAATGACTCGGTCGTTGTATCTCCAATTATTTGTTCTCGTGAAACGCTTCTAGCTCTTGAGAAGAACAGTCTGCTGTTCTACACGGGGTTGACCCGAAGCGCTTCACCTCTGCTGAAGGCTCAAAGTGAGGCACTAAACGACAACCAGGATACGATTCGCTCCACTCGGAGGCTCGTGCGTCTTGCACACGAGATGCGGCAAGAGTTGCAAAAAAATCGACTCGGAAACATCGGAGACATCCTCCATGAAGGATGGATGCTCAAAAAGAGCCTGCAGGCAGACATAACGACAGCCAATATTGACGATTGGTATGAACGGGCTCGTAAGGCTGGTGCATTGGGCGGAAAGATCTTGGGCGCCGGTGCTGGCGGGTTTTTAATGTTGTATGCGCCAGAAGAAGCCCATGCAGCTATAAGGGCCGCGCTTCCCGACCTGCGTGGTATCAGTATCAAATTTGAGCCTCTTGGTAGCCGCATTATCTTTTATCAGTAGGGGGGACCATGTTTACGAGTGCGCGTTACGCCGGCAAAGCTGCCGACTACGTCGGACGTCTATCAGCCGTACTTAATTCAATGGATTTTGCAGCGCTCGATACCGCCGTCAGTATCGTCGCTCACGCGTGGGAGGAGGGACGGCAAATAATCACGTTGGGCAATGGCGGCAGTGCTCTAACTGCGTTGCACTTTATCAATGACTGGAACAAGAGCGTCTTTATGGCGACGGGAAAGCCATTCAGGGGGCGGTCCTTAGTAGATAACCTGGGCTTGTTGATGGCATATGCGAACGATGTGGCGTACGAAGACGTGTTCAGCGAACAACTAAAGAACATTCTTCAGCCGCGCGATCTAGTTATAGCAATTTCCGGAAGCGGCAACTCACGAAACGTTCTTCGCGCCGTGAGCTACGCTAATGAACGGGGCGCAGTAACGCTAGGCCTCTGCGGCTATAACGGTGGAGAACTAAAGAAACTCGCGCAACATGTGGTGTGGGCGAACGTAAACGACATGCAGCTCTCAGAGGACGCGCACGCCACGTTCGGTCACATTGTGATGCAAGCACTCTGCTCGAGCGCTGTCGCCGGCGTGCGCGAAGGTCGGTCGCAGCGCTCTGTCGCTTAGGCCAAGCGGGTTTATATGTCCAACGTGCCCGTCGTCTCTGCAGTCGTTCCGGTATTCAACGAGCGACGGGACTATATTGAAGCGGCATTACGTAGCTTGATTGACCAATCCTTTGCCAGCATAGAAATCATCGTGGTGGACGATAGTTCAAACGACACAACCACAAGTGCTATCGACCGGCTTGCAAGCTGCGACCCACGGATTCGCGTTCTTCGCCCTCTACAGAATAAGGGCTTAGCAGCGGCGCTTAATCTGGGCATTAATGTTGCCAAAGGGCGATATATCGCCCGCGCAGATTCAGATGATGTTCAGCATCCAGATCGATTTCGCAGACAAGTGGATTTCCTTGATGCGAATCCGCACGTAGGTGTAGTGGGCGCTGCAATGATCAAGATCGATGAACAGGGAACTCATCGCGGTGTCCGACAGTACCCAAGGCACCACAACGACATATCTCGATTGGCATGCATCAAAAGTCCAGTCTGCCATCCGGTCGTAATGCTCCGGCGCTCGGTCATCGAAAAGTTCGGGAGTTATGACCCCACTTTTAGGAAAGCAGAAGACTACGAGCTTTGGCTTCGCTTTTTGAGCTCCGGCGTAATCTTTGCCAATCTGGCTGATCCGCTAGTGCTCTATCGGCTCGCTACTGGTAGCAAACGTGGTCGAGAACAATGGCGATTCAATCTGCGCGCGAAGTTTCGGCATTTCGGCTTTAGACACTTATTCCTGCGACTCGCCGGAATAGCCATTGTCGCGGCGTACTACGCGCTGCCCGGTTCACTGCAGAACGCACTATACGAGCAGTACAACCGCACTTGACTTCGCTAAGGTGCTGGCACCCCAGATGAGTTTCTCTCGCACATTGAGAGGCGGCGCAAAAGTGCTATTACGAGCGCTCGGGATAGAAGTGGCGGGGTATCCAACATTCGCCGGACTGATATATCGGGGGTACTGGATACGCCGCGCTACGCAAGGCGCGAGACCCGTGTCGAAACCATTTAACGGCTACGCAGCTTTCCGCGCCATTACAGACGATAACTTCAATAGTGTCCTTGACGTCGGAAGTGGGGGTGGTCAGGCCGCGAAAGCTTTTGCGGGAAAGGGGAGGCTTGTTACCTGCATCGATCTAGGCAGATCGGTTTATTTTCAGGGCTCGAAGCTGAATTCATCGGATGTTCAGATTAGGTTTGTGAAAGGAGATTTCCTAAAGCTGCCCGCGCAGCAAACCTACGACCTGATTTGGGCGTCGCACATCCTTGAGCACCAAGCAAATGTAGGTTTGTTTATCAAAAAGCTCCTGGAGTATTGTCATTCCAGTTCCCTACTATGCATTACGGTCCCGGTGTCCGACCACAGACTTGTCGGTGGTCATCTTACGTTGTGGACTCCCGGTTTACTTGTCTACAACTTAGTCATAAACGGAATAGATTGTCGCGAGTCGCGGGTTATTGAAGATGGTCGTGAGTTCTCCGTTGTCGTTCCCGCAAAGCTCGCTAAATTGCCAGATCTGGATTTTGATTCAGGCGACATCGAAAGATTGAAAGCGTATTTTCCGCCAGGCTTTTGCGAAGGCCAAAGCTCGTTACGGTATTGGTGATGTTTTCTGCCTCGAGCGTTCACTCTAGTTCGGTGGCTGTGGTTGTGCCGTCTTGCGATAAATACTCTGACTTGTGGGATGGATATTTCAGGTGCTTATCTAAGTACTGGCCAGACTGCCCATACGAGGTGTTCCTCGTTGCCAATGACTTGCGCTTTTCTAAATCACGTCTCTCCGGCGTTATAAACGTCGGTGAAGATAGAGGCTGGTCGGCAAATCTTCTGGCTGCGCTGGACCGCGTACCGCACGACTACGTCTTGATGATGATGGATGACTTATTCATCATCAAGACTATTGACACGGCTCGCATCGCGAAACTGCTGGAGCTTTGTGTAGCCGGGCAATGGAACTACCTGCGGTTGAACCCTACCCCTGGCCCCATCGCGCCTGTGTTGCTAGACGACATAGGCGAGGTCCCGGCAGGTGATTGGTATAGATCTTCCACTGTATTTTCGGTGTGGAGAAAAGACGTTTTATTGAGCATGTTGCGACCTGGTGAAAGCGCTTGGCAGTTCGAGATTTACGGATCGAAGCGAACGAATGCATACGGCAAATGGTTCGCGTGCTCGAAGTGGAACACGCCATTTGTGAATCTCGTGATAAAAGGAAAGATCGACCCAGCCTCTCTAAAGCGACTTAACAGCGGTTTTGATCTGAGTCTGAACCGACCAAGGCTTAATACGATTGAACGGGGCGCGGCCGTCTTAAAGCGTGCAAGGTCAAAGCTAATGCTGCTTGTCCCCCGACGCGTTAGGCAGGGTCTCAGAGAAAAATTCGGTGCCTATTAGACGGGGAAGCTTTGTTCGGCGTATCTACTAACGAACCTCTGCCTTGGCGGATCCCCGCACGGCTTTCTGCTGGCGCGGTGTCTTACCTACTTGTGTTGAGTGCGGCGTTGTTTGTTGCGTCGGGGAAGTACGACCCAGATTACACCGCCTACCGAGCAATTTACGAACTTGGCGGCAGCTGGCTGTCGGCTCAAGGCCGAGATCCGGTTTTCGTCTATTTAACAGACTTCCTCTCATCGGTCATGCCGTACGAACAATTCCGCTACGCGCTCAGCGGAGTGTTCGCTGGTGGACTCGTGTACCTGGCAGTGAAGCTCGCGAATTCAACCGCGACCCGCTTCGGCTTCGTACAAGCTATGTTCCTTACACCGATAGTCCTACTGAAATTTCACGTGCAGATAAGAGAAGGAATGGCTCTCCTTCTATGGCTTATCGCGGTGGCGAACCAAACATCGCCGCGCTACACCAGGTTTTGGGTGCTCGCCGCTCTTTCCTCTGCGATTCACGTCGGGGTCTTGCCTCTCTGGGGAGCCGCAACGCTCATCAAGTGGTCGCGTGAGCCGAATTATCTTCGCGCGGCGTACGTCACGTTTTTGGTTTTTGCGCTGTACAGCCTTGCCAGTATTCCGGGAAGCAGTGAAATACTTTTATCTCCATTTTTCGACGTGAATCAAATTGTTCGGGATACTGGTTTCGGCTTAGACATTTCCGGCCCGAAGTTGGCGTACTGGTCGCTTTTTACAGTGCTGCCTGCGATTACGCTTTTCACTTTCTCTCGATCTGCATGGCGATACGGCGCTGATATATCTATCTTGGGAATGGTGGGAACCTATGGACTGCTTGCTTTCTTCCCAGTGGCAGCAGTAGGGGGAGTAATCCTTCAGGTTGGTGAAGCGCAATTTGCAAACGCATTGAGAGTGGCCGCTACGTTAATGGCTCTACTTGCTGTACAGCTTTCCATGACGCGGCCCAAACACCCACTCACATGGCTTATTGGAATGTTTGCTATCGCGGATACTATCCGACTGCTTATTGTCGATTAGGTCATGCTGTCTTGCTGTGGTGACGCGGTCCGCACCCTGTCACGTCGCCCGCGCCACCAAGCAATCGCCGTCCGCATAGATTTCATAACGCGTGTTGATGTGGCGGAGCTTCGCCTGAATGTCATTTAAGTGCGGATAGCCGCCGCTACCCGTACATAGACGTAGATCATCGATGAGGATGCAGTGGTCATTTCTGGTGTCTCTGCCGATTATCGTGAGCTCTTCCATTAGTGGGCTTATCACGCGTCCCTGAGCTGTGCCCGGCCCACTGTAATGACCGTCAAGCCAAAAAAGTATCCGCTCGCCATTGACTTGACGAAGGATGTCCACTAACGCGCTCGAGCTGTCGCCATGAATCACCCGCACGTTGGGCTTGCGCTTGAAAGACTCTCGATTAAGAGCAAACAGGCGCGGCGAAAGCTCACAGGTAAAAACCGCCGCGAACAGATGCTGTACCGCATTCGTCGTTTGTCCGTAAAAGGTACCCGTTTAGACGAATGCGTTACAGCGGGCTATTTGTGCCATCCGAACAATTCGTTTGCGCTTCTCGATGTGATTATCCGGGGCGGTCCTGCCCGACGCTAGCCAGAACGGGTACGCCACCCAATCTCTGGCGTTTCTTAGCCGACGCCTTAATAGAAACGACGTCAGCTCGCCAAACGAAGGTTGGACAAGGGGATCCTGCGCCATATCGTTTACACCTCTTCCGTGCTTACAGTCACCCGACCACCGCGGCATACCAGCCACAAAAGCAGCTTCAAACAATAGCCGATCTCTTGAGCGCAACTAATCACCAAACACTGGACGGTGTTGGCGCCGAGATATTCGCGAGCGAAGTAGATCTCGCTTTGCGCCTTAATGCGATGCATTTTCCGATTGGGCGGTTGGCTACGGTTGTCCTGTGTCGATACGCCTTGAGTGTGCTCAACGGCCTCGTTCGCATCGAGAATAAGACATTTGCCGGCGCGTCGCAGCCTCTCGCCAAGGATGAATTCTTCTCCGAAAAGGAATGTTCCTTCATCAAAGTATCGCAATGCTGCAAATGCGGCTGTTCGCATGATGAAAAACGCGCCAGATGGAACCAAGAACTTCAGGGTTCCGCTGTAGGGCACAGCTTCCATCATTAGAAACTTTTGGAAGCGAGCGTGAAACACGACGCGCAAAAACACACTGCTATCAATAACCAAATCCGTAACCGTTGGGATGCGACGAACCTGTACGCTTTCTGTGGGTCGTGCATTCGAACGCAAGTGGTGGACTATAGGCTGCGCACCAACAACATCGTTTCCCGCACGTTTTACGGTTGAGATCAGGCGCTCGATCGTTCCTGAGCGCTTTATTTGAACGTCAGGGTTCATTATCACGATGAATTCGGGACTGAAGTGCGTGACGGCGTAGCGAATACCGATGTTGTTGCCCTTTGCAAAGCCGACGTTCTCCGACATCGGTATAACGCTGATGCGCGGGTCATTGCCGATCTGCGTTTCAATAGAGGGTATTTGAGTCGCACTATTGTCAACAGCGATGACGCGAAAGTCGGGTACTTGAGCCGCTGCGATAATGCTTGCTATTGCGCGGCGCAAATAATCCTCGCTTCGATAATTCACGAGCACAACTGCGTACGTCGTTTTGCCCATATTGGGCGCTGTAGTAATGTCGTCTGCGCCTGCGGCCAAACGGAACCCGAGTCTTGTCGAATCAGGCGCGGACGAGTTGTCTCGCCCTCCGCGAAAGTGCCGAAATGGCGACACTGGAAATCGCGGCGGCACATCCACAAAAGGCGAGTTTCGCTGCCAAGGTGTTTGCGAAGAAGCTTCCTAGCAGCATTGCTAGAAGGAGAGCGAAGCAAGCTACGGATGTGTTAGAGAAACGTACGCCGAGGGAACGTGAGGCTATGTATGCCAAGGCGACAACGTCAAACGCAATGCGAAGCAGCCACGCGAATACAGCTCCCGCTACTCCAAAACGGGGGATCGCGAGCCATAGAAGCACAATAAACACTGCGAATTCGACCAGGAGCAAACAAGCTACCGACTTGCTTTGTCCCCGGCCTTGGAGAAGCGCTGCTACCGGATGTGCAGAAGCATTGAGGAATGCGCCGAACAGAGCTATCTGCAATATCACGCTGGCCTTTTGGGCAAACGTGGCGTCGAGCCATGCGGACAGTAGTTCAAACGCAAAGGCGGATAACAGAACAGCGGGAAAGAAACAAAAAGCTAATGTGAAGGCGGTTCCGTAATACAACAGGCGTTTTTCCTGTTCATTTAGGCTTTCTGTTGGATCACGGCAGAATACTGGAAATAGCACGGGCGCTACGGCGGCCGGAATCACTAGAATTTTCGTTCCGAACTCGAGCGGAACAGTGTAACGCGTAACTTCTGCAAGCGATCCCCATGCGCCAATCGCCCATCGATCGACGTACGCGATCATAGAATTGACTAGGTTAACGACGGAGATCCATCCGCCAAAAGTAAGCAAGTTGCACAAACCCTTTAGGGCGGGTTTTGATGGCCAGGCAATCGCATGCGCGGAAGAGACTAGGCGACACATAAATAGAAGTAAAAGACAACTGATGATTCTGAGAAGAACCATAAACAAAGTCGCCAATAGAATTGGTTGTTCCGAATGCAGCGTAAGGATAGGAGCGCATAACGTGCCGGCCATTAAGGGCACCTTTACGGCGTTGACCAAATCAAAGCGGCCAAAAGCCATTAAGTACCCGTTCAAAGTCGATGAAAGTGCTACGAACGCTAATGAACCGCACAGGAGAGTTAATGCCTCTAAGGTCTCCGAGCGGTATGGCGATGCACCCGACAGTAATGAGTTCGTTACCCACGGTGAAGCGAGGATCCCAAGAACTGTTAATGGGGCGGATATTGTTACTGTGGCGATAACAGCTACTGTTAAGACATTGCTCGCATCAGCTGCCTTCCCGCTTCGAATGGCTGACGAAGCGGCGTGAGTAACAGCTCTACCCAATCCAAAGTCCATCACGACAAAGTAATTGAGTAGTCCCCAAATGAGCGCTAGTAGTCCGAAGCGCTCTGCGCCAAGGCCAAAAATGAGCGCTGGTGCCAACAACACGGCGAGCGCGACAGGAAAACAGAGCGCTACAAAATTCAGGAAGACGCTACGTGACATCCTCAGCGTTCACTTTTCTCGCATAGATCTACGTCCGACCGTCGCATTAAGCGGACCAGACCGGATTTCGGTGCTGCCAATTAACGTTGTCCGAGAAGGCGAAGTAATTGCCGCAGACGAAGGAGTTTTCCGGCCGACTCGGGATGACTTGCGGCCTTGCCTACAGCTTGGCGGAGAAAGACAAACAGCAGCGTGAGTGCCAATGATACCGATGTGGTAAGGAACACAATAAGGGAGCGCTTGGGCTTCGATTTGCGCTCCGGCGGCACAGCGAGATCGACAACTTGAATCACTGCGCCTTCCCGCGCCTCGTCCAGACGTGCCACCTCGTATTGCTTAGCCACCAACTCAAACAAGGTCTCGTGGTACTTAAAGGTCCGGAATTTCTCGATGTACTCTGCTCCAGCACCTGTCGCCTTACTAAGATCGATTCGCTGCGCTTTTGCCAACTGAGCGTGTAGCGCAGCGAGTTCCTGCTGCGCCTGGCGGTACTCCGGGTTGGACTCGGTCATGAAACCCTGCATCGCTGCCAACTTCACCTCTTGCGCGGTAATTTGTGCTTTAAGGCGAGCGAGGGCCTCTATGGTTGATTGCGGTACAGTTTTCAAAGCCGCCTCATTTATACCGCTGCCGCGGAGCGCGATCTCTGATCGGGCGAGGTCGTCTTTGGTGCGCTGCAGCTGCTTCTCAAAAAAAAGGCGGCGCTGCGCAGCCTCAGTGACTGCCAAACTCTGAGTAAGGTGATAAAGCGCTTCCACGTAGGCGTTGGCCATTTCGGCCGCCCGCTTCGGATCGTGGTCGTCTACTTCTATCGTGATCAGACCATCCTTTCCCAAAGTAATGGTCGTCAGCTTGGCAAGTTCTTTTCTTGCCTCGTCGCTATACTGCTCGTCGTAAAGCTTTTGCAGGTTAAAGCGGTCAAGGAGCCGATCTGCTACGGTGCGACTCTTCAGGATTCCTATGTATACATCCGCCGGATTTTTAAGCCCCAATGCTGACGTCATGCCGCCGGAAAGCGACGTCCACTGAGCAGCGAACAATAATGCGGCGCTAGTCTGTGGTTGCTGCGGTGGAAGAATACGTGTCGTCGCTGTGTAGGTCGGACTTAGCGTGAACGTGACGGCGAGCGCAATGACCGCGAAAGTCAGGGGTATCAGGATCAGTAGCTTGAGGTTTTCGGCAATAAGTAACGCGACATCTAGCAAGCCGATGTCCGCGTCCTGTGAGGAATGGTTTATCGCTCCGGCCACGAGGATCGTTAACCCCTCAAGCGTTTAATAGCGCGGATCGCGGCACGCTATGGCCTCGAGATTACCTTCACCGCAGCAGCGCCGAGACCGAATTGATAGAAGATTTGCGTCCAATCCTTAAGATCTCTCATCCACGTCGTGCGCTCGAAATCCTCCGGCACGACGATAGCGTCGCCGGGCATCACTCTCTGGCCGTTGAGCGAAGCGGATAGAAACCCTGACTGCCGAGCACTCACTACGGCGCCGTTCGCTCGCAGCACATAGATGCTCGAGCGGTCGGCCTGCTTGCGTGGGCCACCCGCCAGCTTCAGATAATCGCCCACGCTGTTGGCCGGGTCATAGACGAATGAGGATTCGTTGAATACCGTCCCGAAGACGCTGACCTGCGAAGGGTTCTGCGGGACGATGATGCGATCGCCGTCTTCGAGCTCGATGTCCGGCAGAGCGGCTATTGTTGCGTCCTCCAGCATGTTGAACACGATGCGGCCGGTCGGCTTCAGCGTGCGAAGGCGCGAAACCAGTGCGCGTTGAGCGTCGGCTTCCTGTTTGAGCGCCGCTGTATCTTCTGGCGTTATGGTGCTACGCGCGCGTGTCAGCGAGGCGCGTTGCACGTCCTGCTCTAGCTGATCGATCGCTTGCTTGAGCCGTTCTTCCTGTTCGCGGCGCGTCGATTCGCGCGTGAACTCCGTGCCGAACAAATATGCGTGCGGAGTGACACCGCCGACGCGGGCGATGAGCTGGCGCAGGGTTTCCTTCGGCCGGGCCTGATAGACGCCGGCGGAGTTGAATTCGCCTTCCAGGCTCACGACGACCGGCCGGCGGCCGGCCGGGGCGGCGACGTCGGTTTTGGAGAAGATGGTGACGACGTCGCCGGGAAGCAGCGGCAGGTTCTGCGAGGCGTCGTCTTCGAGGATGGCCTTGCCGAGGTTGAAGGGAATGAGCGTGGTGGTGAGCTCGTTCTTCTCGAGGCGCTCGATGACGGCGTAGTCCCAGTTGATCTCGTCGGCGAGGCGGCGTACGTCGTAGGCGAGCTTGCCTTGCGCGACGGGGCCTGCGAGAACGGAGAGGTTCTTGCGGGTGTAGTAGTCGGGCGTGATCAGCGCCTCGCGCTCCGGGATGAGATCACGGATGCGCAAGCCGGGCTTGTACGGGAAGCGCAAAGGCAGGGCCACCTTGCCGCGGAGCGTCACGGCGTTCTCGAAGCGCGGCGAGATGGAGTAGACGGAGACGAGGTCGCCGTCCTTGAGCGCGCGGTGCAGGCCGTCGTAGTCGAGGCTGAACTGGTCCACGCTGCGCGCCTGGCGCTCGTCGATCCGCTCGATGCTCGCCTTCCGCGTCTGCGCGGTGGTGGCGAGGCCGCCGGCGAG
>JACXTT010006839.1_pt1 | contig 16207 bp, 11 predicted proteins | sample 9270951 | NCBI WGS metagenome assembly JACXTT01 (sample SAMN15532306, study PRJNA645909) | rock metagenome | isolation source: weathered quartz diorite | place: Puerto Rico | collected 2017-06-21 | reverse complement strand
TCGGCGGTCGTCTATGTCTTGTTCGACCTGCTTTACCTGCGTGGCAAGAGCGTCATGTCGGATGCGCTGACGAACAGGTGCTCGCTGCTGGGCAAGATCGTGGAAAAGGTGGACCTGCCGGGCGTTGAGGTGAGCAAGCCGATTGCGGGCCAAGGCTGCGACTTTTTCAAAGCGGTCATGGAGGCGAGCCTGGAGGGTGTCGTGGCGAAGCGGAAAGACAGCGCATACTTGGCGGGGAAGCGTTCGCGGTCGTGGCTCAAGATCAAACCGGTTGCACACCGATGAATGGCGCCCCATTTCTTCCTGTCAGGACGTTCAAAGCCACCCTCAATTCGAGGCTGCAGCCATTTTGGCTATGGAGTTGGAGACAAGCAGTTCGCCTTCCGTAATGCGTTTTTCCAACTCTCCGTCGAGCTTTGATTTCATACAGGCAAAATGCTTTCTCAATCGATTCTCAACTTGGCTGATGGCTTGGACAACTCGGCTCTTTGAGCAGTCATGGATCATTCCCCACCCAGCGCTTGCAAACTCCAATGATTCGACCGCGTTGTCGTGTTCCCGCTCATAGCCATGCAATGTGAGGCTCTCTGCCTCCAGGCGTGCATACCTTTGGAGCCGCCAATCCATGAGCGCCAATTGACGAACGTCGTGGAGTTCCAAGGGAGAGGGAGGCCTGTAATGAGCGACGTACTTTCGTTCTAGTGCTGCCAGCTCAGCGTCGTCCTCGTCCGGTGTTAGAAACTTTTTACCATAGGCGCCATGTTTCTTGGCATTCAAGCTGGAGCGAAACCTCCCTCCAACTGTTGTCGGTCCGGTGGACAGTTGGGCGTTTCTTCGATTTGCCTCTATTTGTTTTAGCGTTGCCATAGTTTTCATCTGTTTGGATGGCCAGTAAATCATTGGCCTTGGTTGTGATAACTACTCTCCTTCCGCGAAAGGACTGCGGTCCGCTCATATCCGGCACCATTTTCACCTCGAATGAAGCCACCACTTGGACAAATTTCGGAGGACGCAGGTGGCCATTACCGCCTCGGTCATTGGCGTTTGTCGCTTCAACGTAAGATACTAGAGTTACAAAGACTCATACGCTCCATTGCAGAACTGTGGAGTCCATAAGATGGCCGCGACACAATAATGAAGCAACTAGGTGTAGACGTTTCTGTTATGCGGCCGGCGCGGAGCGACTCCTCATAAACCTTCCTGTGGTAGTTAACATCGATATGCATGAAATCATTGAGGCTCGCAAGGAAGACTCGAGCGCACTGAAGCCTGTAATACGCCGGATTTTGAACGATCCCCTTCTTAGCACAAGGCGAGGCGCCGCCTTGGTGATGAGCCAACGCAAAAGGGACATCCAGATTCGCAAAGCTCAAGAGCTGAAGGACTACCTAAATCAACATCCGTGGTTTGCTCAACTCAAGGGGTACGAACGTGAAATTATCTGCCGAATGGTCTATGGTCTATGCCGGATCGGTCGTGAAGCTGAAGCTGATCGATTGCATCGGTGTCTCTTTACCATCGGCGATTTCCTCGGGAAAGAACCCATTTGGCCAATTCTGGAGCATCTGCTCGAGGGTGGTGTTTTCGAGTTCGAGGGCACGGTGCTTTCTGGGAATCGTCCGAATACCAAACAGTTGCCAGTCATCTCCCTCCTGCCATTTCTCGCAACCTACGCGCCTGAAGAATTCCGTGAGGGACGTCTCCACGCAATCCGGTTGCTTCTCAAGGCGTATGACCGGAGCCAGGAATTGATCAGGTCTACTCTGCAGGAACAGGACGATGCGCCCAAAATATCTTCCTCAGTTCCTCCCTCACAAATCTCGCCTGAAAGTTCAGGGACGACTTGATTGCCGACTCTCGTTCTCCGGTGTTTCGCGCGACGCGAACGACAACGTACGGGTGACTGACTTTGACCTGGCGAAGGTGCTGGAACAGGACTCCGGATTAACCCTCAGTGGCTCGCCGTCCGGCCCAGTGCCCAGCAATTTGATCTCCGCGTCGGAAAGCCGCGGCGGCGGTGGAGACATCCGGCAAGATCGGCGTGTTGCCTGAACGCTGGCCGGAACGGCATCCAGCCAGCATACGCAATACCGACATACTGACATGCCTATCGTGATCTGTGTCTCTATCCCCTAACGGGATCACCGATCCTCTATTGGTCAGGGATATGCCCATCCGCTCCGAGCAATGGTCGATATGCTGATATGCTGATATGCTGGGCATGCCAGATACCGAGATGAGGGATAGGGGATAAACCGTCTCACGATGTAACTCATCTATTAATGCCCATGAATAGGTTATGGTCCCGGGCATCCGCCATGATCGGGAAGCCGCATCCCCGTATACTAGCCCGACAGATATGGCGTGCGAGGATAGGCAATCCGATATCGTCGTTTAGCCAGCGTATTGCCGTAACATAGCCCCAGCAAGATCCTTCTATATCACCGGCCACTTCCATTCATCAGATACCATCCCGATTTATGGGTGTAGAGTAGGGTCATTGGCATACATAGCCTATCTCACATAGGACATCTCCCCGAGTCATGTAGTCATGTTTCGTTTACCTATAGCAAGATTGTAACGGGAGACAATTGCCATCATAACAATGAAAGACCCCTACCTACCTCTGAAACAAAAACAAACCCAATCGAAGCCAAACAAACCCACCCGGGCCCGGGCCTCCGGTCCCGGGTCTTCTCGATCGCATTGATTTGATTTACGATCTCCTTCCGACTCGCAAGAAGTGAATTGCGAAGAAGTTACGATGGATGGATAACCCTGCTTCTTCAAGATTCTCACACTTGAACCGGGCCTGAAGGCTTTGATTGGGGTTTAAGTAATGAACCCATTTCTGTTGAAACGAACCCACTTGCGACCACCACGACGACCGCTCCTTGCGTTCTTTGCGGTTGGCTCTTATTTTTTTGGCCGCAAGGAGCGCAGAGAGCGCAGAGATTTTGGTTCCCAGCGAGCGTGGCGGCGGAATGTAAGCGACCGCCGACCTTGCCAAAAGCATTTTAGTGACGCGACGCTTGACGCGGCCACCATATTGACGCCAATCGGATGGTGCTGCAAAAGCGCTCTTCGACGCAGTAGCCTTTCTTTCTTCGATTTCCGTCAAATCTCTGCGCGGCTCTCCTCTTGCCCGTGTGTTCGCGAATTCGCGTGAACTGGAGATAAGTCGCCCCGCGGCCCGGGATCGCTTCAAACCAGAAGTTGCTGGAGGCGTGCCGAAGACTGGGGGGAGGTTCGGGCGCGCCGCGAAGGCGCGAGGGCACCAGCGGGGGGCGAGCCGCCATCTGCATCGGCACAAAGGAGACCGGAGCCACCGACTCCGTTCCGTCGGTGCTGACAAAGCCCAACGGGATCTGCCGCGAGTCGGGTCCGACGCAACCGATCGCTTCAAGGTAGCCTGGATATCCGAGGAACCCTGGGCTTCGCCAACGGGCGCGAAAGAGGTTGTCCCTGGGAACATAGCCCGCCACCCGCCGCAGGGCTTCGTCCGCCTGCACTGAGCCAACGCGCGTGATGCGGCGACCGACCCAACTCTCAAAACCGGGATGGGTGTCGATAACGAAAAGCCCGTCCGAGAACGCATGCAGACGCAGCGGCAATTCGTCGGGTGGTGCTTTCAGCCGCTGGATGAACTTCGGCGAAGGCGTGGCGTAGCAATGGCCGTCGCCCAGGGTTGTCATGAGGCGTTGAAGCCCCGCCAGCATGCGGAGGTCGCTCGCCGTGGAAGCCGTGCCTTTCAACTCCCCGGCAATTTTCCGGAAACTTTCCGGCACCGGGTTTGTCCTGAACAGATAGTGTTCGCGCCCGACGGCGGCTTGCAGGAAATCGAGGTCGCCACGCCAGCCTTGCAAACGGTCGTTTGCCATGGCCGGCTCTTGTTCCACACCCGAAGCGGGCAGTCCCGCAAAGAGAGTGAAAACGGAAAGCAAAGTGGAGGGTTTCATACCAGCGGAAGGACCCGCGAGGTGGCCGGAATGTTTCGAGAAAGAAACGCCAAGTTCCAAAGACCAACGTCGGAACGGCTGTTCTCTTTCGCCGTTTGAGGTTTGGGATTTCTTTGGTGTCTGGAGTTTGATGCTTGGTGTTTTCGAACTTTCATTCGTATCGCAGCGCCTCCATCGGATCGACTCTTGCGGCCCGACGGGCAGGCAGATAACAGGCCAAGGCGGCCGTTCCTGTGAGCAGCGCCGAAACGCTTAGAAATGAGATCGGATCAATCGGCGGCAGCCCGACGAGGATGCTGGAAAGCAGCGGTGCGCCGGCCAGGCAAAACGGAAGACCGACCGCAAAGCCGAGCGCGACCTGCCGAAGTCCTCGACGCAGAACCAGCCGAATCACGCCGCTGCGCTGAGCCCCCAGCGCCAATCGAATCCCGAATTCACGTGTCTGTTGACTGACGGCGAAGGAGGCCAGGCCATACACTCCCATCAAGGAAAGCAAGAGCGCCAAGGCTCCGACTCCGCTCGCCAGCGCCGCGCCCGCGCGTGACGGCGCAAGGCTGCGTTCAAGGTATTCCTCAAGCCGGTGAGCCGAGAACAGCGCGCCAGGTTCGAGGTCCCGGGCGACTTCGCGCAAATGCGGGACGATGTTACCTCCAACCGAGGCCGCTTTGATCAGGAACGCAATGGGGCCTCCGCTCTCAAGGTGGATGGGGAGGTAGAAGAATGGAGTGTCCGCTCTCGAAAGGTCCGACGAGTTGACCACATCCCTGGCGACGCCAATCACTTCATATCGCGTTGCGGCGGCGGCTTTGGTGAAACGCTTTCCCAGCGGGTTCTGTTCGGGCCAGAGGCGGTGCGCCAGGGACTGACTGATGACCGCCACCGGTGCATGAATCCGTGTTTCGGCTTCGCTGAATCCACGCCCCTGCAGCAGTGCAATCTCGAGTTCCTCGAAATAATTGGCTGAGACCTCGTTGTAATCGGCGACCGGGCTGGACGCTCCTTGCGCTGGTTCGCCCTCGACCGCCACCGTCGTCTGGTTGTAGCCGGTCAATGGTGCGGCGGCGGCAAACGCCACCCTCCGCACGCCTGGCATGGTTTGTACCCGCTCGGCAAACTGGCGGTTCAGCTGCGCAACACGGAGCGGATTCTCGTTGGGCGGGTCAATGGACACAGCGAGAAGGTCCTTCGTGGCGTAACCCAGTTCTATGGATTGGGCCTTCTGCAGACTTCGAACAACGAGGCCCGCGCCCATCAAGAGCACGAGCGAGATCGCAATCTGAACGACGACCAGAGCGTTGCGCAACCGTGACCGACTGACGTTGAGCCCGGGCACGCACCCCTGATCTTTCACGGCTGCGGCGAGATTCGGTTGGGTCGTCTGCAAGGCCGGAACCAGGCCAATGGCAAGAGTCGTCACGAATGCGGTCACGACCACGATGCCAAGAACTCTCCAATCGAGGCCGACCTCCAGTGCCAAAGCCGACGAGTAGTGTATGGATGCCAGCGTCGGCAGTGAAACGCCCAGGAGCCACGTGGAGATGAGGGCAGCGGCCATCGCTCCCAGGAGCGCCAGCAGGAGGCTTTCAACAAGCAGCATTCGGATCAGACGCGCGCGGCTCGCCCCCAAAGAAAGGCGCACGGCGATTTCCTTGTGCCGATCCACCGCACGCGCCAGTAACAGGTTGGCAACGTTGGCGCAAGCCAGCATCAAGACCAGGGCAATGACCAGGACCATCGGAGCGCCAACGAGCAGCAACTTCGGTGTTTGCGTCGGGTCAGTAAGGAACGCTCCCGGGACCACCATCAACCTGGTGATCCGCCCCGGATAGGACCGGTCCAGTTGAGACGCGATGACCTGCAACTCCGCCTCAGCCTCGGCTCGCGAGACGCCCGGCGCGAGGCGTCCGACAATCCTGAGCCAACTCCGGTTTTCCGCCGTGAGACTGTCGCCTTCACGGGTCAGCCAGTTCTCGGTTGCGAGCGGAACCCACAGGTCCGGCACGGTGGCTTCCGTCCCGGTGAATGCCCGCGCAGCGATGCCGACCACCGTGAATGACGTTCCATTCAACCGGACTGTCTTCCCGACAATCGTTTCGTCTCCACCACCCATGCCCAAGGACCACCCATGGGAAGGCGTCCCTTCCTTCGGCTTCTCCACCCAACAGCCGTCCCGCCGCCGCTTTGGCTCGAAGAGTTGAGAAATAGGCCTCCGAAACAAGGATGGCCCGGATGCGTTCGGGATCGGGTCCGTCGAGAATTGGCGAACGTCCCACATAGGCCGCCAGGCCTTGAAGCGATTTGCTGTTGCGATAGGCGATGAACTCCGGATAGGAAAACGCGCTGCGCGTACTGCCGCGCACTTCACGCGAAACGACTCCCGAGAACAACTGATGAAGGTTGACCACCCGGTTTGCCTGAGGTCCGTGGACCGACGTTCCCAGTGCCGCGAGTCCGTTTCGCCAAACGCCTACAGGCGCGCAGCAGTTTTTTCGCATTGCGCTATAGACGGGCGAGGACGTGGCACCCAGGGCTTGCACGCCTCGGTGAGGCGGAGCGCAGATACCCACCTCCGCATGACACGTGCTTTCCATCCGGTAAGAGATCCCAAGAGCCAACGGGTCGCGCTACGAAGCTAAGGCTTGTGCAACCTGAAATAGCGTTCCCGTTCCGCCGGGTTCACGACGAAAAATACGCTGTTTGTTCCGCCTGACCCAAAGGCCTGCCAGTTCGGGGCAACCAGATTGGTGGTCGATTCCAGTTGGTAATCCGAATTCTGGCTTGGCCAAGTGAATTGCAGTGTGCTGGGTGGCAGGAGAAGCACTTGAATGGGCGGGCCTCCGATCGGCCCCGTTCTCGTCACCAGCGTCAAGCCAGTTGTATCGTAAACCGCTTCGAGGTGGCGGTCCTGCGCGCCGAGGTCGAACCCAGTAAAACTTGCGAAGTCACCCGCTCGGCTTGTGAAGCTCAGGATACGGAAACTGTCGCCAATGCTCGGCAGGAAACCGTTGGTCAAAGTGACATTTAACGCACCGGCAAGCGTTACCTGGCCGCTAATGTTGAGCTGATCGTGTCCGGTGCCTGGCACCGTGCCGCCGAGTTCGATATTCAGCGCTCCCGCGGAAGTCTGGATGTAATCGCCAGCGAGTGCCAGGCTCCCGATGGACGCGCCCGGGCTGACAGCAGCGGCGTTGGTGACGGAGCCGGTGATCGCACCAGTGCCCTTGAGCGTGCCGCCGAGCAGGCCAAGGCCGGGGCCGAAGCTAAAACTGCCGCCTTTCAAAAACATGGTTCCTGCCGTTTGCGTGCATTCCTGTGCGAAGCCCAGCAAACCGGTGTTCACCTCCACCGTGCCCATGTTCAGGAACGGATCGTTGACGGAGGTCGTACCCGTCCCGCCATTCTTGCGAAATGTTCCGGCATTGGTGATCGAACGCGTCCCGAGAAACCCGCCGATCCCGCCATCGAAGGAATTCAACAGAGTGGCGCCGGGTTGAATGTGGAGGACCGCTCCATTGGCGGTGTTGATGAATCCGGCGCTCCATGTCGAGGTTCCAAACAGATTCAGAGTCCGGGCCTCGATGGCGCGGTCGAAGCCGTTCAGCGTTGCCCCGCCGTTGGCGTTGAGAACACCCGCACCACTGAGTGTGCCGCCACCCCAGCTGAACAGGCCGGTGACATTTACGATATCGCTTCCTCCGAGGTAGCCGCCGGAAAGCATCAGTGCAGGCAGGGTGGCGTTGGTGCCGCGATTAAACGTCACGATCGAGCCGTTGATCGTGGGCGTGGGTCCGAGGCTCGTGAGGATCGAGCCGGGGTTGAAATTGACCGTGCCACCATTGAAAGCCGCGCTGCCCGTCACATTGAAAGTGCCGGCGAAGTCCACGCTGCCACCCTGAAAACTCACGTTTCCGGCCCCACTGATTATCGAACCGGGCCCCAGATTATGCGAACCACTGATGAACCCCAGCGTCCGGGTCGCTCCCACGGAGTAGCTCCCTGTCCCTGTGCCACCACCCGCGAGGTCCACACGGCCGGAATTGACTTCGAGCAGTCCCGTGTTGTCGAACGCGACGCTGATCGTCGTGATTCCGTTGCCCGTGGATTTGCGGAAGGTGCCCCTGTTCTTGATCGTCGACGCGCCACCCAGGCTGAGGACATACTGGCCGTCGAACGCCAGGTCCACCAGTCCCGCGTTGTCGAGGACTGCGCCTTGACCGGTGCCGAAGTCTCCCGCGACCCACAAGGCCGTCTGGCCATTCGGGACAAGGACAGTTCGCCCCGACAACGTACGCGAAGCAGTGCCGAAGGTTGCCCCGCCGTTGGCGAGGACCCGGCCCGAGCCGCTCAAGGTGCCGCCGTTCCACGTGAATGGCCCCGAGATCGACACGTCGTTTGTGCCGGCGAGCGTGCCGGCGCCGGACAAGGTCAGGCTCGAGAAGTTCACATTCGCGGTACCGTTGAAGGCAGCCGTGCCACCGCTGACCGTCAGCGATCCTCCACCCGTAGACGGACCTGCAAAGTTGGCCGTGCTGTTGCCACTAACCGTCGTGGGCCCGGTCACGTTGTAAGCGCCCGCCAGGTTCAGCGTGCCGGATGTGACGCGAAAATCTCCCGGCCCGTTGACGACCGTGTTGACATCCAAATTGTGGGTGCCACCACCGAACGCGAGGATCGCTCCGGAAGCCACGGTGAACCTCCCGGACCCTGAGCCACCGCCGTTGAGACTCAAGGCGCCGCTGTTCGCTTCCACCACGCCGGTGGAGGCGTTATTGAAAATGGCGCCGATGGCCGTACCGTTAACCCCCACACCGCCGGATTTGCGGAACGTGCCGCGGTTGGTGATGGAAGAGGATCCGCCCTGGTTGAGCAGGTACGACCCATCGAAGCTGTTGTCAAGAACCGCACCGCCGGCGATGTTGAGCACCGACCCCTGGCCGCTGTTGATGTTGCCAGCGCTCCAAATGGTGTTCCCCGAATTCAGGTTTAGCGTGCGTCCGGAAAGTGTATGCGAGGCGGTGCTGAAGGTCGCCGCTCCGTTGGCGTTGAGGGCACCCGACCCGCTCAGGGTACCGCCGCTCCAGGTGAAGCCGCCCGAAACATTGAGTGTGTCGGTGCCGCTGAGCGTCCCGCCGGATAACGCGAGACTCGATGCGGAGATCGCATTGCCACTGGCGAAGCTGGCGGTCCCGCCGCTGACCGTCAAGGAGCCCACCGACGTTATCGGTGCGATGAAGCTGGCACTGCCGCCACTGATCCGGGTCGCGCCTGTGACATTGTAGCTTCCGCCAAAGCTCACTGAACCGGCGCTGACACTGTTCGTCCCCGCGCCGCTGATGGCCGAAGTAATTTCGAGCGAATGGTTGCCGCCGCCGAATTGAAGCGTAGCGCCGGCGGCGCTGGTGAAACTGCCGCTACTGGCGCCGCCACCGGTAAGATTGAGCGTTCCGCTGTTCACCTCGACCGCACCCAGGTTGTTGAAGGGCGGAGCGACCGTCGTGGTGGCCAGGCCGCCGGATTTGCGAAACGTTCCGCGGTTGGTGATCACGGATGAGCCGCCTAGGTTGAATTGGTACTGCCCGTCGAAATTGTTGTCGAACACGGCCAGCGCATCGATGCTCAGCGCTGCTCCCTGCCCGCTGTTGATGGTGCCAGCACCCCAGGTCGCGGTGCTGTTGGGGGCAATCCGCAGCATGCGCCCAGTGAGTGATTTGGTGGCTCCATTGAGAGTCATCCCACCGAGCGCGCGAACCGTTCCCGAACCACCGATCGCACCGCCTGCCCAGGTGAAGCTGCCGGTGACATTCAGGTTGTCCGTGCCGCCCAGTGTTCCGCCGGAGATGTTCGCGCTGGTCATCGTCAGGCCCGTACCGGAGTTCGTTGTGTTGAAATTCACGGCTCCGGTTCCGCTCAGGATCAAGGCGCCGGGACGCGTGGTTTGTCCCGTGAAATTGACCGTCCCGCCGCTGACGGCTGTGCTGCCGGCCGACATGTCGTAAGTACCAGCCATGTCGAGCGTGCCGGCGCTGACCCGGTTCGTGCCGGCGCCGGTGACGCTGGATGAGTCGGTCAGGTTGTGCGTTCCGCCGCCGAACTGCAGCGTGGCGCCAGGCGCGTTGGTGTAACTGCCGCCGCCCGTGCCGCCGCCCGCCAGGTTGAGAACGCCGTTGCGGACCTCGACGACTGCTCCGGACGGGTTGTTCAAAATCGCTTCGATCGTCGCGGTGCCGGTGCTCCCGGACTTGCGGAAGATGCCGCTGTTGTTGACTATGGCCGCTGTGTCAGCCGGAGAGAGGTTCAACGTTGCGTTGAAGGTGGTGTCAAAGACCGCCGCCGCGCCAATATTCAGCACGGAATTGCCGCCGATGTTAATGTTGCCGGCGTTCCAGGTGACGGTACCCGCAGATAGACTGATGGTGCGCCCCGTGATCGTCTTCGTCGCGCCGCTCCAGGTTGCGCCAGCAAGGAGATTGAGGGCGGAGTTCGGCGTGCCTGTTCCAGTGAGCGTACCGCCACTCCAGGTGAATAGCTCGTTGATCGTGAGCGGGAAGTCTCCGGCAAGCGTGCCGCCGGCGTTGGTGTATTGTTGGATGACGATCGGTTCAGTGAGTGTGACTGCGCCGGCCGAGACCCGCGCGTTGTAGGTCAATCCTCCGTTGCCATTGTTAGGGTAATTGGCGTTGGGTGTCCAATTCGTGCGGGTGCTCCAATTGCCAGTGACTCCGTTCCAAACCGAATTCACATCGGCGGCACGATTGCTGGTCGCCAGGGCGAGGCCCAGAAGAGTGAGATTTGCCAGCGCGATGCCTGATCTCCTTGCTGTTTTCATTAGTCGCTCGTTTGGTTCTCGTGAATTGGGCTGGAGCCTGAAATCCACGGCCACACAACGATCGGGAACGTCGGGTGGAATGGGCGGAGCTTAGGGTTCCGACGGGAAAACGCAACAGCGGAGTAAAAGGCTCTTTATCAATGGCAGAGGGGTAGCGGTTGCCGCGCTGCGACAAATCCGCCAGGCTGTAGCGGCGGAACCTTCGCGCGAAGTCTCCATGCGAAACCTTGCGCCGCTGGACGCGGCACTACTCGTCGCGAGCGACGAGCTCCACCACCATAGACACACACGGTTCCGGCCATTTCGACAAAGTTCACGACGAAGTTTGCGATCAAGTGATCTGAGAGAATGTCTGCTGGGACGGACAGAGCGCGCTTTGCAAGAAATTTGAGATGCGTCCGGCCCGAGTCAAAAAAGGGGTCAATAGTATCGTGCCGTTTCGGCGCCAGTCTCTCCCGACGAGCACACTTCCCGCTCAGACCTCAGGCCCAGAACTGGCGGTCGAGAGAACAATACTGAATGGCCTCGGAGATGTGGTCAGAGGTGAGTTTCTCGGACCCACCAGATCGGCGATCGTGCGGGCTACTTTCAGAATCCGGTCATACGCCCGGGCGCTCAGTTTCAATTCCGCCATCGCCATCTTGAGCAGTTCCAGCGTCGCCTCGTCGAGGGCGCAGTAGGCCTTCAATTCAGTGGTTCCCATCCGCGCGTTGCAGGTGATCGTGCGTTTGGCTTTGAATTATTCTCGTAACCGAGGCTGCTGCCACAGACTGATTTGCGTGAACGATCAGAAATGGGTCCTCTCATCTTCACTTCACGCTTGCTCCGGAACATCGTCGGATTTCTAATGGCCTCCAGACGCACCCGTACGTTGGAGCGTCATGCCTGAATTATGAGAAATTTTGCAGTGTGCCGGTTTTGTGGGTTCAGTCTTATTGGATTCACGATACTTGCCAGAGGCGACCCGCTTGATAACTGGACATGGCGCAATGTCTTCTGACAAATGGCGCGCCTAAAGCGCGCTGCTCGTCATACCACGCGAGCAGCTCTCGATCGCGCCGGGTTTGTTCCAAGGTCTCCGCCATGCGAGGGTCATCGGCATCCTCGGCGCCCAACGGACGGGCGTGCAGGAACACTTCGGCTTCCTCGCTATTCACAGCAATGAGAGCATCAGAGAGGAGCTTTCTTCCAAACGTTGCTGCCGGCGCTTGCGGCCTGTTCCATAAGGATTCAAAACTTGGAATACTTCTCCCCTGGCCAGCTTCACACCGTTGTATGAAAACAAGAAGTTTCAGGCTGAATGCTGCGATTGGCGCACTCGCACTGGGTGTCGCTGGTGCTGCCGCTTTCGCGGTCCTGGTCTCTAAGGCTGGTTCCGACACAACGAATCTATCCGCACCGACGCCAGCCCCGCCGTGGACGGGATGCTGATGGCAAGGCAGTCAGTTCGGCGGACTTCAGACGCAAGATTGTGATTCTGGATTTTTGGGCGACGTGGTGCGGCCCGTGTCGCATGGAAATCCCCGGTTTCGTCGAACTGCGAAAAGCGTACGGGGACAAAGGGTTAGCCCTGGTGGGTGTCTCGCTGGACGAAGAAGGCGGCCAGGTTGTGAGGCCCTTCATGAAACAATTCGGCATCAATTATCCTGTCGTGATCGGAGACGAGAAAATCAGCCGCGATTATGGAGGTATCGAGGGCATCCCCACGACGTTCGTGATTGACCGACAAGGGAACATTGTCAGCAAGCACATCGGCTACGTGGACAAGGCACAGTTCGAGCGCGAGCTAAAGCCTTTGTTGAAGCTCTGAACGACTATGCGGAATCGATGTCGTCGGCGTCCTTCTGGTCAGTCTGCTATTCGGATGCCCGCCGGTTGAATTTACGAAGCGAATCGGCCCAGATTCCCGGAACTCTACCCACTGTTTTGAGCGGAATAGAATTGCCAACAGCGGTATCATACCATCGTGGACGAATTGGACTACGAACGAATCGTGGCCGCACACCACGAACAGCTTTATCGGTTCGCGTTCAGCCTGGCGGGCAACCCGGACGACGCCGCCGAATTGACTCAGGAAACCTACGTCCGGCTGCTGACGAAAGGCGGGCAGCTTCGCGACCGCACAAAGGTAAAGACGTGGTTGTTCACGACGCTCTATCGCATCTTCCTTGGATGGAAACGACGCGAAAACCGTTTTCCGCATGTTGAGATTTACGCCGTGGAGGACGAATTGCCGCCACTCACGCCGGAGATGGCGGATGAAGTGGACAGCAGCCTGGCGATGGAGACGGCTTTGGATCTGGAGGAGCATTTTCGCGCTCCCCTGGTGCTCTATTACCTCCAGTGTCTTACCTATCGTGAAATTGCTGAAGTATTGGAATTGCCGATCGGGACGGTGATGTCGCGGCTGTCGCGCGGCAAGGATCTCCTTCGCCAGCGGCTTGCAAGTCGCGGCTTGAAAGAGAAAGCGATTTCATCGAACCAACCAGTCCGAAACAACTTGCCCTTGATATGAATCGAGATGAGGCCAAATATATTCTGTGCGCTTACCACCTGGGTGGACAGGACTCCGACGACCCGCAGTTCCGCGAGGCGCTGGAAATGTTGAAACGCGACCTTGTGCTAGCCGAATGGTTTGAGCGGGAACAGTTGTTGGACACGAGACTGTCGGAGAAGTTCCGTTCCTTTCCAGTCCCGCCAGATCTGAAGGCGCAATTGCTGGCAGCCCGCAAAGTCGTGTCGTTCCCGGTTTGGTGGAAGAGACCGGCGTGGATTACCGCAGCGGCAGCGTGCGCCGCTTTGTTGGCCACACTCGTGCGGCTGTTGACTAGCTCGCCGAGCGAAAAGCAATTCGTGGAGTTCCGCTCTTTTGCGGCTGACGCGGCAGCAAAGCTCGATCACCTCGACCTGTCCAGCCGCGACCTGGCTGAAGTGCGGCAATGGTTGCAAAACCGCAGCGCTCCCAGCGATTTCACACTGCCGACCAGTTTGAATGGAAGTCCAAGCCTTGGTTGCCGGATGTTCGAATGGAAAGGTCAAAAAGTGTCCTTGGTCTGCTTCGAGCTTGAAAACCGGCATGTCGTCCACCTGTTCGTAATGGACCGAGCCGTGTTGCGAGATGTGCCTGCCGGAGGTGTTCCTCAGTTCGCGGTGATGAGCGGAATCACGACGGCGTCGTGGAGCAATGACAAATGTGTCTATGTGCTGGCCAGTCACAGTGACAAACAGGAACTAAAACGTTTGTTGTGATCGCAACGCAGTGATGCCGCCGCCGGCCACTGTTTCGGACGTTACCAAGAAATCCAAACTGCCGATGAGCGAAGTCCAATCCATGCAGCCGGAAGCCGTCGTCAAACGACGCTACGCCGGCGCTGCTCAAACACCGGAAGCGGCCCTCTGTTGCCCGGTCGAATACGTTCCGAGTTATCTTAAGGTCATTCCGGTCGAAGTAATCGAAAAGGATTACGGTTGCGGCGACCCGTCGCGTCACGTGAAGCCGGGCGAAATCGTCCTCGACTTGGGCAGCGGCGCGGGAAAAATCTGTTTCATCGCCGCGCAAGTCGTCGGGTCGTCGGGCCGCGTGATTGGCGTAGACCTGACAGACGGAATGCTAGCCGTGGCCCGCCGCAACGCGCCCATTGTTGCGGAGCGGCTCGGTTACGCGAACGTCGAGTTCCGCAAAGGCCGCATCCAGGACCTCGCGCTTGATCTGGAGCGGCTCGATTCCGAACTGATCAAATATCCCATCCTGAGCGCAAGGTCATTTCTCGCCGCCGAGGAACTCGCGGCGGAATTGCGCGTGCGCCATCCGCTCATTGCCAACGATTCGATTGATGTCGTCATCTCAAACTGCGTGCTCAACCTGGTCGAGCCCCGTGCCAAGCGGCAAGTGTTCGATGAAATCTTTCGCGTCTTAAAGAACGGCGGACGCGCGGTCATCTCCGACATCGCTTCCGACGAGACAGTGCCGGAGCATTTGCAAAGCGATCCGCAACTCTGGAGCGGTTGCCTCAGTGGTGCGCTCACCGAAGAAACGTTTTTGCAAGCGTTCAGCGATGCGGGCTTTTACGGCATTCAAGTCCTCAAGCGCGATGAAAAGCCCTGGCGCACGGTCGAGGGCATCGAGTTTCGTTCCGTAACGGTTCAAGCGTTCAAAGGCAAACAGGGCCCGTGCTTCGAACGCCATCAGGCCGTGATCTATCTCGGCCCATTCAAGGAAGTCCTGGACGATGATGGCCATCGGATGGAGCGCGGCAAACGCAATGCCGTTTGCGACAAGACCTATCAGCTCTACAAAAAGGCACCCTACGAATCGTGTTTCGCTTTCGTTGACCCGCTGCATGAAGTCTCGCCGGACCAAGCAAGACCGTTCGATTGCGTCGGCGCACGACTTCGCCATCCCCGGGAAACCAAAGGCCAAAACTCCAACCTTACCACCCAAGCGAACCAGTGCTACGACGGCGGCAATGGAAGTTGCTGCTGACCAATTCCGTGAACCTCCACCGCTGGGACTGAAACGCGAAGAAACTCAGTAATGAAATGCAGTTCATCTCCGACCAACCACAAAGAATGCAGACAAGTGACTTGGCCTTGCTTTCGCCGCACGACGGTGGAGCCGTTGTTGATCCACGCAAGCGGCCACCCCACTCGCTCGCCCTTGGCGGCCTTGTTTTCGCAATGGCCCTGCTCTTGGCCGGCTGTTCGTCGCCTGCGGTGAAAAGGCAGCGGCTGGTTGCCAAACCCAACATGACCTTCTCGGACTCCGCCGTGTTTACTTACAACTCGGCCCGGCTGCTGCCGCAACTCGCGACGGGCTTCGCTGGATCAGGCGGCGCGCAGAATTCCGGTTGCACCTCCTGCCGTTGAAGCGAGCCATGAGGAACGTTCCCGCTCCAGAGTTGCTCAGGCTTGCTGCTCCGTGGGTCGCATTTCTGGCGAACATCTTGCCCGGGCACGCCGCGTCGGGCGCCGCTCCGGATTTCGAGCTTCTCAAATGGGAGGCCTCGGAGAAGGTCCGACTCTCGGACTTTGCAGGAGAAATCCTCGTGCTCGATTTCTTCGCCTATTGGTGTGTGCCATGCCGCAAGGCTTCGCTGGAAATCGAGGGCGGCATCCAGAAGTTTTACACTGCGAGAAAGGGCAATCCGCACGGCGTCCCCGTGCGGGTGGCCGCGATCAATATTGAGCGCGACAACCCGAAGCAGACCGCCCAATATATTCAGGAGATCCGCCTGGAACTCGTGCTGAACGATTTCGACTCCGTGTTGCTCGAAAAGCTCGGTGGCGGAGGCACGCCGTTCATCGTAGTAATAGACGGTACGCCCGCCACGAAGGACCAGTCGGACTTCCCCATCTTTTACCAAAACCAGGTGTTCCCGGTGGCGAAAAAACCACCCCCAAGTATTTACCCCCCCCCCACCCC
>JACXTT010006838.1_pt1 | contig 16214 bp, 17 predicted proteins | sample 9270951 | NCBI WGS metagenome assembly JACXTT01 (sample SAMN15532306, study PRJNA645909) | rock metagenome | isolation source: weathered quartz diorite | place: Puerto Rico | collected 2017-06-21 | reverse complement strand
GACAGTTTGTTTCCAAAACCCGTAAAAAACTCCGACATGCGCGGCACGACGAACGTCGTCAGAAAAATCACCATCGCCAAACAGGCGAACAACAAAACCGTGGGATACGCCAGCGCGCCGCGAATCTTGCGACGCAATCCAACCGAACGCCGCATGTAGCTCACATAGCGGGAAAGAACTTCATCCAAAGCTCCTGAGCGTTCGCCTGCGAGAATCGAGGCGGTGTAGATCCGCGGGAATGTTGCTCCTTGCGCCGCGAAGGCCTGGGATAGAGCCGCGCCGCCGCGGATTGCTTCTTCAACATCCTCGAGCACGGCACGCAATCGCGGTGATGTCGCGCGTCTTCGCAACATCGTGATGGCTTGCAGGATCGGTATGCCTGCGCGCAGCAACGCGGCGAGTTGTTGATTGAAGAGAAGAAAGTCGTTTGCTTTGACGCGCGCCCGTCCGCCCGCGGCGCCACCGCGAGTTAGCGACGCGACGCCCTCGGCCTTTGGCGCGGTAACCGTAAAGACTTTGAAACCCTCGCGCTCCAGGCGTGCGCGCGCTTCATTCGCGGCCATCGCCTCGACGGTGCGCGTCACGATTTCGCCCGCAGGCGTTCCTAAACGAACCGTAAATTCAGCCATCTTCCGAGTCGGGAGTATATCACGCGGTCTGAAGCGGATTGGTTAGACACCAATCCGCGACACACCGTTGCTCTCACGCTCAGGCACTTGAGGTTGTTCAGAAATTTGATGAGGTCAGAGGTCAGAGGTTAGAGGTTAGAGGTTAGAGGTTAGAGGTTAGAGGTTAGAGGTTAGAGGTTAGAGGTTAGAGGTTAGAGGTTAGAGGTTAGAGGTTAGAGGTTAGAGAAATTGCATCAGGCGAAATTGCGAGTCAATAGACTTTTTTAAAAAACCAGCTCTTTCAGCTCTAACTGCAACTGAAACAGCGGGTCGTTCTCTAGCCTCTAAGCTCTAACCTCTAGCCTCTCTTCTTTACGGTCGCGGGGGTCTGCCTCCGCCGGGACCGCCGGGCCCTCCCGGCCCACCAGGTCCTCGGCCGCCGGGCCCCATGCCTCCTGGCCCACCCGGACCACCAGGGCCCATGCGTGGATCCATTCGCGGACCATCTCGCTTGAAGTTCCGCATCGACTGAAGCTTCATCTGTTGCTCAGGCGTGAGCTTGTTCTTGATGCGAATCGCCATTCCCATGTGCAGTGTCTTGATCTCACGCTCGGCATCCAAAACTTTATTGAGCTGGGCCAGCGCTTGCTGCTCGTTCACCTGCGAAGCCTTCATCGTCTCGTGCAGTGCTTCCATCGCATCCTGTAATTGCCACTGCAACTCGTTAAAGCGCGTCGTCGTCCGCTGAATCTCGCTCCGCATGAACTGTTTTTGCTCGTCGGTCAAGCCGAGTTCACGCTGATGCTGCATGATCATCTCAGGCGGAAACATTGCGTCTCCCAACGGATCCTCGGGCATGCGCGGTTTGTCCGGTTTTCCCTGCGGGGGTGGACCCTGATCGCCCAGCGGCTGTTGCGCTAGAGCAGTCGCGGCACAAATCGACGTCATCGCGACAATCATCAGAGCGAAAATAGTGCGCTTCATAACTACTTCTCCTTATCGTTGGAACGATTTGGCAGGAATGATTTCAATTCGTTGGCGTTCTCGTTAAGCTGCGGCAGCGACCGAAACAGATTGTCGCTGGATGAACTCAACAACGATGCAGTTGGTGATTCCCAACTCGCGATCTCTTTCGCTTCCTTTTCCACTCTACGGTTCTCGGCAATCACTAGTTGCTGTTGCCGCATAACGAGTCTATTCACCCGCGATCGGATTTGAGTATTGACAGGCTTTACCGGGCCAGTAGGTGAGGTCGCTTCAGAGCTGCTGCGGTCCCGCGGTGCAAGGTTCACGGCGGCAGCGGTCGCGGATGCCGAGTAAGTCTTCGACGGTTCTGAATACTTCGACCAAATCGCGAACGTCGCCACCGCAAGGACCACCAAAGCCATCGCCGACGTGAACGCGAGATTTAGAGCTCGCCGCGGCCGAGTCGCTCGAGCTTGCGCACGATGCCACGTCGCGGAAAAACTCGGCGCGGCCTGCTCGTCTACAAAACGCGTCTCGTTATAAAGCGCTTTGAGTCTCTTGTCGTCCCCAATTATTTCCATAGCCAACTTCCATTTGCGCGAGGCTTTGACGCATGTGCCTCTTGCCTCGCTCGTAATGCTGACGCGCGCTCCCGATTGAGACGCCCATCACGTCCGCGGCTTCACGCAAACTCAAATCTTCGTAGAAGACCAGATGCAAAGCCTCACGCTGCCGCTTCGGCAAGTTCTTGAGCGCACTTTGAAAATGACTCTGAAGTTCGGATCGCTCGAACGTCGTGCTCGGACTCTCGTCGGGAGCGATTAGCTCTTTCGGCTCGTCTGGTTCCGGCAGGAGGCGCAGGCCTCGCAGCAGCTTTCTCCGATACTCAGTCACTGCCGTCTTTCGAATCACCGCGAACAGCCACGTCTTCAGACTTGATTCGCCACGGTAGCGCGCTTTTCCTTCAAGGATCTTCAGATAGACGGTCTGCAAAACCTCTTCCGCGTCGGTCCGGTCGCGGCGGCAGCAACTGAGCGCCCAACCGAAGCTGGCGGTATGGAGCCTCTCCAGTTCGGCCTTCAGCTCCGCGATGTCCATCTGGTCAAATTGCACGGAAATACTCCGTGTTCAAAGGATTAGTCGCCACGAAGGGCGGATTATATGACAGTTTCGGCTGCTCCGACTCCCTCTCCCTCTGGGAGAGGGCTGGGGTGAGGGGCGAAGCTTAGCAGACTCAGCGAACACATCTCGCGCAGCTCGACTCTTCTGACTGGAGAGTCGAGTTTCATTTCTTCAAAAACCTTGCTGGCACACGCTAAGACCCTCACCCTAACCCTCTCCCAGAGGGAGAGGGAACAATCTACTTTGTCCATTCAGACGCAATCTGCGACTCAACTTTTACCGGTACCGTTTGCAGATACTCCTCGCCGGCGGCAACCATGGCCTGTTCGACTCTCTGTGCCACATCCGCCGCTTCACCCTCATCAACTTCGACAACGATTTCATCGTGAATGATGTTCACAATGTTCGCCGATGTCTCGCGCAGTTCATCACTCAGAAGCCGCAAGGCGCGCTTCAGGATGTCCGCGCTCGTGCCTTGAATCGGCGCGTTCTTGCCGTTGCGCTGCGTCATGGAAATCTGTTGGCGATCCGAAGGATCGTAGTTGAACTTCACCAGCCGGCCCGATCCGGTGCGCGCTTCTTTGTCGCTCACCGCACGGTTCGCGGATTCGCGCAGGTACGCATCGAGCTTCCGATAAGTCGCAAAGTACTTTCGCAGGACATCCTCGCTTTCAGTCTGGCCCAACCCCGTCATCATTGAGAATCTCTGCGCGCCGATCCCATACACGACGCCGAAGTTCAGCCGTTTCGCAAAATCGCGCTGCTCTTTCGTCACCTGCTCCTGCGAGACATTGAAGACTTGCGCAGCCGTCACCTTGTGAAGATCCGCTCCCGATCTAAACGCGTTGATAAATGATTCATCGCCGGAGAACTCTGCCAGGATTCGCAATTCGATTTGCGAATAGTCCGCGATCACCAGACGGCGACTTTCGGGATGGCCCATGAAGCAGCGGCGATACTCGACCGCGTGCGGCACCTGTTGAATGTTCGGATTCGTGCAGGCGAAGCGTCCCGTCGGCGCGCCGATTTGACGAAAGTCCGCGTGCAAGCGTCCCGTCTTCGGATTGATGAACTCGATCATGTTCTGGCCATAGCTTGTCAGGGCTTTCTGCATCGTGCGGTATTCAAGCAGCTTCTCGACGACCGGATACTGCGCCGCCAGCGGCTGCAACTTCCAATTCCTGGTCGAATCCGGCAAAGGAACACCGAGCCGCGTGAGCGCTTCGCTGACCTGCGGTTGCGAATCAAGGTTGATGTTCGCGCGCGGCGGCCCGAACAAAGAGGCCTGCGCCACGCCTTCGCCGAGCATCTCCTGCAATTGGTTTGCTACTTCGCCGCGCTTCTCTTCAACGATGGCGAGTTGTTCGAGCCACCGTCGCTTGTCCATGAAGAAGCCGGCGAGTTCCAGATCGACGACCGGCATCACGCATTCGAATTCAAGCCGCGCACATTGGATAAGACCCATAGCCTTGATGCGATCGATCAGTTTCTCTCGCAGCGGAATGAGCACGGCAGCGTCGCGTGCGGCATATTCAAGTTGGGCTTCTGATAACTCGAACTCCCAATTGCTCAGGCGCTCGCTCTTGTCGACAGCTTCGTTCAAATAGCGTCCGGCAATTGCTTCCAGACCGTGACGCTCTTCAATATCTCCCGCGGACACGAGTTGACTCGCGAGCAAGGTATCGAACAACCCGACGATATCAACGCTGAGGTTGTGCTTGATGAATTTCGCATCGAACTTTGCGTTGTGCGCGATCTTGATCGGTCGCGGCGCCGTAAAAAGGCCACGCAACGGTGCGAATGCTTCGCTCGCTTTCAAGTTGGCTTCGCCGAAGTGATTCAAGTCGACAAGGTAGACTCTGTCGCCCGTCGCCAACTGAATTAGCCGCAAACGAGCGAGGTAGGGATCGAGATCGGTCGTCTCGGTATCGACTCCGATCGCGTTGCGCGTGGAGAGGTCTTCAACCGCGCGTCGTAATTCCTCGGCGGTCGCAATTAGTCGATAAGACGTATTCATCAGAGCTTAGAGCCGATTAAGTAAACGACAGGTTCATCGCCGGGCACAAACGCGGAATGAATCGTATTAGCCGGGAGAAAATCTCGATCGCCGGACCGGAGCGTGTAGGTTTCATGTCCGACACGCAACTCGAGCTGGCCGCTTAGAATCCAGTGCGATTGATCTTCCGCGTGCGCATGAGGTCCGTACTTTGTGCCGGGGTCATCGCTCCATTGAAAGACGCTGTAGCCTTCTGCGCGTAATCGCTCCTTAAGTCGATCAACTTCAGGAGAATCGACGGCGCTCCATCGTTCGATTTGAATGCTCATGAGTTAGAGGTCAAGAGATTAGAGGTTAGAGGTCAGAAAAGAAAGCCACGTTTTGAATGTCGAAGACTCTTAACGAGGGAGCTCATCGCGATGTCGGCCGCCGATTTGCATTACGGGTTTGATTCGTTTGCGTCGCAGGACGTTGGGCACGCGAAGGTGAAGATTCAAACCAGCCGCGCCACCAGCCGAACAATCCGCCGCCCGCCAGTGAAACGATCATCGCGCCGATGAAAGAGAGTTTAATGGCCAGGCGCAGCAATCCTCGCGCTACGAACAAGACAATCACAAAGATCGCCACGACCAGAACCAAACCTGTCACAAAAGAAATCATTGAAGAAAGCCCGGCGAGAACGTAACGATTATTGTCCGGCTCCTGCATCCTGACTCCCGACTCCCGACTTTCGATAGCTCGCCTTCACCGTCGTCCTGATATTGCCGCGGACGTTAAAGTCACCTTCGATTTCGACGCTTAGCGGATCGCAGGCTTTCACAAAGTCTTCGAGGATCATGTTGATGACGTGTTCGTGAAAGACTTTCACGTTGCGGAAGGCATTGATGTAAAGCTTCAGGCTCTTCAACTCGATGCATCGTTGGTTCGGAACATACTCAAGTCGAATCGTGGCGAAGTCAGGAAAGTCAGAAAACGGGCAGATGCAGGTGAACTCGGGAGTCTCGAACTTGATCTTGATTTCTTTTCCGGGAAACTCGTAAGCGAATGTGTCGAGCGGGTAAAGGTTCATCTCTGCGCGCGGCGTTGATTTAATGTCGAGGCCTTGCTGGTTTGTCGGCGCTAGTTCAGGAGTCATGGGAACTATTAGATGATTAGTATTGTGGCGCGTTGTATGTGCTGCCGCGCGGTCGGCCAATCTGGAACGGCAGAATCAGAATCAGTCCCGCAATGAAGCCGCCGATATGCGCCGCGTAAGCGACGCCACCGGCCTGACTGCCCGAACCTAACATGCCCAGACCACTGATAAGTTGAAATACAAACCACAACCCGATCGCGATGAATGCCGGCACCTGTGTAACGAACCAGGAAAGAATCACCGTGACGCGACGCGTTGGGAACAACAGAATGTAACCTCCGAGCACTCCAGAGATTGCGCCGGACGCGCCCAGACTCGGCACCAGCATGCTCGCTTGATCCCCACCTGACAGTACCGCAGTGGCAAATACATGAGACAGGCCGGCGATGATGCCGCAAATAAGATAGAAGATCAGATAACGTATGTGCCCGAGGCGGTCTTCGATGTTGTCCCCAAAGATCCAGAGGAACAACATGTTACCAAAGATGTGCGCGATGCCGCCGTGCATAAACATCGACGTGATCAGCGTGAACCAAACCGGAATCGGGGTGGGTTGCAATCCCGGCATTTCCATTCGCTGTCCGGTGAAATTCTGCACCGCGACGGGACGAGTGACGACGTCTTTGCCCGAGATGATCTCAGCGGGAACGGTCGAGAATGCGTAGGTGAACTTTTCGTTACTACCAAGTCCCTGCAGAAATACGAAGACCAAAATATTGATCAGGATAATCACGTAGTTCACTACCGGAGTAGTCCCACGATCTCTGTTGTCATCGCCGATTGGAAATAGCATTTGTTTTCGACTCCCTCTCCTAAAGGGAGAGGGAAAATTGATCACCCTTCCGCGGCCGCCTCAGCCAATGCAAGCTCACCTTCGCGAAGTTCTAGCTTTACCTCTTCGGGCGTGCCAAAAACGCGGGCCTTCTGATCGTCGAACTCGCCTTCCCAGCGCGCAACCACCACAGTAGCCAAACAATTTCCCAAAACATTCACGGAAGTTCGACCCATGTCCATCAATTCATCGACACCGAAAATTACCGCGACGCCAATTGGGCCGAGGCCGCCCGGCATGAAACTGTTCAGAGTCGCCAATAAAATCACCAGCGCCGCGCGCGGCACCCCGGCGACGCCTTTGGAAGTAATCATGAGCGTCAGCATCATCACGATCTGACGGCCGAAACTCATGTGACCGATCACCGGTTCGGCGGCTTGCGCCACGAACACGGAAGCCATCGCGAGATATAAAGTCGTCCCGTCGAGATTAAAACTGTAGCCGGTCGGCATCACGAAGCCGACGATGCGGCGCGGCACTCCCAGGCGCTCCATGTTTTCCATCGCCTTCGGCAAGGCTGATTCGCTACTCGTGGTCGCGAAGGCGATCGTAAAGGGCTCGCGCACCGCTTTCAGAAATTGAAGAATTGGAACGCGGGCAATCAGCATTACTGCGCCGAACACGAACAAAACGAGAATCACAAGCGCGAGATACAACGAACCAATCAGCACGCCCAGGTTCTTCAAAACCTGCAAGCCATTCGTGGCGATCGTGTGGGCCATCGCCGCGCCTACACCGATCGGCGCGAACATCATCACGTAATTCGTGAACTTGAACATCACCTGCGCGAGAGCTTCGCAACCGCGCAGGATCGGCGCAGCCTTGGCGCCCATCGCCGATACAGCCATCGCGAACAGGACTGAGAACGCGACGATCTGCAACACGTCGCCTCGCACCATCGAATCGATCACGCTCGCCGGAAAGATGTGGACGATCAGATCGCGAAAGCCCTGCGGCTGGGTCTTAATCAGCGTAGTAATATCGCTGCCGCCAACCAAAGCCACGCCCGCACCGGGTTTCGTAAAGTTCACAATGCCCAGTCCAATGAACAGCGCAATTGTCGTGATGATCTCAAAGTAGAGCAGCGCTTTGGCACCCATGCGGCCGACCTGCTTCAGATCGCCGCCACCGGCGATGCCCACCACCAACGTCGAGAAAATCAGCGGCGCGATGATCGACTTGATGAGGTTCAGGAAAATGTCCCGGAGGAAGTAGACGTTGTTGCCCCACTTCGGACTGATGTAGCCAAGCGCTCCGCCAACCACCAGGCCGATCAGAATTTGCGTGGTTAACGAAGGTCGATACCAGGGGCGCGAAGAAGTTTTGAGTTCTGAGTTTTCAGTTTTCAGTTTCATCGTTACTTATCCAGAGTGTCGTTGATGACATCGCAGCTCTGAGTCAAAACTGAAAACTCAAAACTCAGAACTGTCCTCATCTTCCCCACTTCAACTTGTTCCGTAAGACTTCGAAGTAATTTCGATTGGGTGGCTGCACGAGATTGAACGCGGTCTTGCTCTTGCGGATCACAATGCGATCCTCGGCCTGCAATTCAACTCCCACTTGACCGTCTAGCGTCAACGCCACCTCTTCTTTTTCCGTGATGAGCCGCACCTCAATTACAGAATCGTCGGGCACCACGATTGGCCGGTTCGAAAGCGTAAACGGGCAAATCGGCGTAATCACCACCGCTTTCATCGAGGGAAAAATAATCGGACCGCCGGCTGAAAGGTTATAGGCCGTCGACCCCGTCGGCGTCGCCACGATTAATCCATCCGCCCGGAATAGGTTAACGAATTGTTGATTAAGGTAAGCTTCGATCTCGACGATGCGCGCGAGTGCTGACTTGTTCACGACCACGTCGTTCAGCACTCGATTGCGCGTTACGAGTTTATCGCCGCGCCAAAGCTCGACACTCAACATCAAGCGTTGTTGGATCGCGTACTCGCCAGCCAGCACATGCTCGAGCGCGGGAAATAATTCCTCGAGTGGAAACTCAGCGAGATAACCAAGCCCGCCATAGTTGACGCCCATTACGGGCACTTCGGCGTCGCCTACCAATCGGCCGGTGGCGATCATCGTACCGTCGCCGCCCAGCACCAGCATCAAGTCAACTTGGCGCGCGATCTCAGAGTCGTTGATGACGTCAACTGTGCATCCCGTCTGATGTTCGATGCTCTCGCGTTCGATTTCGGGAAGACCGACTAGTTTAATGTCACGTTCGCTAAGCCAGGTCGTCAACCGACAAAGCGTCTCAAGAGCATCGGGCTGATGCGGCTTAACGACGACACCAATGCGTTTGATTGCAGGCATGCTGAGCGAGCCCTAATTAACCACAAAGGCACCAAGAGCACAAAGCATTCGTGTCAGAAGCCCAACCATAATGGGAGGCCGCACCTCACGGTGCAAAAGACGCAACCACAGATGAACCCGGATTTACGCAGATAAAGAGGCGGAGTTGCTGTTTGTTATCCGTGCTCATCTGCGTTCATCTGTGGTTAATTCGCTCGCTCAGGCTTCTGCCACATACAGAGCCAGAAATTCAACATTCCCATCGGCGCCGGCAATTGGAGACTCGATCACACCTTTGACACGCAAGCCTTGGGATTCAACTGCTTGATTCACTTCATTGATCACTCTTTGGTGCTGCACCGGATCTCTGACGATGCCGCCTTTGCCGACTTCACCTTTGCCAACTTCGAATTGAGGCTTAATAAGCGTGATGATGCGCCCATCGCTCTTTAGCAGCAGCGTTACCGCGGGAAGGATCTTAGTGACGGAGATGAAAGATACGTCGATCGTGACCAGATCGAACTTGTCGTCGAAATCGTCGGCCGTTAGGTAGCGCGCGTTCACACCTTCGCGCACTTCGACGCGGCTGTCGTTGCGCAGCTTCCAATCGATCTGGTTGTGACCAACGTCAACCGCGACGACTCTGCGTGCGCCGTGCTGAAGCAGGCAATCGGTGAAGCCGCCGGTAGATGCGCCGACATCGAGACAGACGAGTCCCGCTACATCGATTTCGAAATGGCGCAAAGCTGCCTCCAGCTTTAGACCACCGCGTCCGACATAACGCGCTGCCGCTTCGTCTTTGATTCTTATTTGCGCCTGTGGGAGGAAAACTTCAGATGACTTTCGAACCAGCTGCTCATCAACCAGCACCGCGCCGGCCATCACCAGGGCCTGTGCTTTGGTTCGCGAATCCGCCAGCCCTCGATCGACGAGAAGTTTGTCGATGCGCTCGCGCTGCATGAGCACATCGTATCAGAAGCTTTATGGAGCGCACGCATCCTGCGCGCGGTACGCCGGCATCCATGCCGGCGCTCATTCGATCAAGTGCGAGCAGGGATGCTCGCGAACCGCCGACAAGATGTCGGCGCTCCAGCCTAAGCCACTCTTCCGGCCTGCAAGACCGCCCGGGGACTATCGACGATGCGCAGTTCGGTTGCACATTCTTTGCACAGCCAGACTACCACTTTGGGTGCATCCGCCCAGAAAAACGGGGAAACCTTTCCGGCAACTTTCACTGCGTCGTCGCTCTGCAGCCGTTGCAGCGCCTGCACAAAAAACATCCCGTTGTAAACCTCGCCATCCGCGCCGTCGTCGCGGTGGACGCATTCGCGTTCGAAAAAGAATTGTCTCTTCAATGGAGGCCGACCTTTCCCTCGCGCCGCACCGCGCGAGCTTCGTCGAAAAGATCCGGGGGAAAAGATCCTGCCGAGTTAAATTATTTTGAGGAGAATTAAGGGCAGGCAATCAAGAAGATGTCGGAAGTTCTTTTGATGCCACGCGCATGATGCCACGCGATGGTGACTCGGTCAACAGTCTTTTGCGACAGCGTCGCCAGGTGACAAGAAATGTCAGAGCGTGACTTTTTGATGCTTCGCGCGCCGGTCTTCAAGCACTTCGAAGGATTCCTTCACCCGGGTGTAGATTCCGTCGGCGTCCAATCCGTACTTGGCGAGAAGAAGTTTGGGATCGCCGTGCGTGACGATGCGGTCGGGAATGCCCATGCGAACGACTCGAACTTTGTCCTGCAAGCCATTCTCTTCGAGCAGCTCAACCACCGCGGACCCAAAGCCGCCGGCGAGATACGCCTCTTCCACCGTCACAATCAATCGCTTGGTGCGCGACAGCGCGAGGATCAGTCCGCTGTCGAGCGGCTTCACAAAACGCGCATTTACAACCGTCGCTTCGATACCGTCTTTCGCGAGATTTTCCGCCGCCTTCATTGAAGGATGAACCATGGAACCATACGCGACGATGGCAATCTCGCCGCCATCGCGTAGAAGTTCAGCTTTGCCGATTTCCAAAAGCTGCGGCTCGCGACCAATATCTGCGCCCACGCCGTTGCCGCGCGGATAACGCATCGCGGCTGGACCTCTATGCTCGGTCATCGTGAAAAGCATGTCGCGCATCTCGCCTTCATCTTTCGGCGCCATCACGACGACGTTCGGCACGCCACGCAAATAAGCAATATCAAGCAGCCCGTGGTGCGTCGGACCGTCGCCGCCCGCGATGCCACCGCGATCGAGACAGAACTTCACGTTTAAATCCTGAATACAGACGTCGTGAACGACTTGATCGAAAGCGCGTTGCAGGAAGGTCGAGTAAATCGCACAAACCGGAGTCAAGCCTTCAACGGACAAACCCGCAGCAAAAGTGACGCAGTGCTGTTCGGCGATGCCCACGTCGAATGAGCGATCGGGAAACCTGGTGAGCGCTTCACAGATGCCCGTTCCATCGGGCATGGCCGCAGTCAATGCGACGATCTTTTCATCCTTCGCCATTAACTCGCACAGCGAGTCGCCAAAAACTTTCGTGTAGGTTGGGGCGGACGCCGATGATTTGATCGGCTTGCCCGTTTTCAAATCGAACGGACCGGTCGCGTGCCATTTGTAGTAATCATTCTCGGCCGCCGGATGGCCTTTCCCTTTCGTGGTGAGCGCGTGAACGATGACCGGACCATCCTTGATTTGCTTCGCTTCGTTCAGCGCCGCAACCAACGCGCGCACATTATGACCATCGACATATCCGATGTATTTGAATCCGAGTTCATTCACCAGCGCGCCCGGCAGAACTGCTGCCGCGATCGCATCTTTCATCGCCTTCGCCGCGTGATGCAATCGCTCACCGACGGAAGGAATCGCCAGCAACTTCTCTTCAACTTCGTCCTTGAAGCGATGATAGCCGTGTGCTTCGCGAATGCGATTGAGATAACCGGTCAGCGCGCCAACCGCCGGAGCGATCGACATCTCGTTGTCATTCAACACGACGATGAGACGCGTCTTAAGATGCCCAGCCTGGTTCACCGCTTCCATCGCCATGCCGCCGGCGAGTGAGGCATCCCCGATTAACGCGACCACGTTGTGATCTTCGCCTTTGCGATCGCGAGCGATCGCCATGCCTAACGCGGCCGACAAAGATGTCGACGCGTGTCCCGCGCCGAATGTGTCGTATTCAGATTCATCGCGACGCAGGAAACCGCTAAGCCCGCCATACTGTTTGATCGACGGAAGCTGGTCCCGACGGCCGGTCAGAATCTTGTGCGCATAAGCCTGATGGCCAACGTCCCAAACGAGCCGATCATGTGGCGTGTCGAACGCGTAATGCATCGCGACGGCGAGTTCTATGGCCCCGAGCGACGCGCCCGTGTGGCCACCTACGCGCGACATAGTTTCCAGAATGTATTGGCGAATCTCTTCGGCTACGTCCTGTAACTGATCGGGACGCAGCCGCCGCAGATCGGCAGGCGAGTTAATTTGTTCCAGCAGGCTCATCGTGGCGAATTGTAGCGCGAGACGGCGCGATTGTGCATCCCCGGATTCTTAAGCGGCCGTAGAACCTCGGATTTGCTTGCCAACTCTTTGCATCGCAAAGTAGTTTATACAGCCAACCCTCGATAGTCAACGCATTAGTTTTTTTTAGCGCCCTCTTGTTTTGACGGTCGAGTCATACTTTAATCGTCGGGCTTCAACTGCCCAAATGTCTAACTTGTCGATTTGCCGTATGCAACCCGATCACTGGCCGGCGGTGCGTTCAATCTACCTGGACGGGATTGCGACCGGTGCAGCCACCTTCGAAACTGACGCGCCGTCATGGCCAGAATGGAACGCGAACCACCTTGAGTTCGCGCGGCTAGTTGCGTGCGAGAATGAACAAGTTATCGGCTGGGCGGCGCTGAGTCCTGTCTCACAACGCCGAGCGTATTCCGGCGTCGCCGAAGTCAGCGTTTATGTCTCGGGAGACCGCCGCGGCAAAGGAGTCGGACGCGCGTTGCTGGAACACCTAATTCGCGAATCGGAACAGAATGGAATTTGGACGCTGCAAGCCTCAGTGTTTCCCGAGAATGCTGCAACCATCGCACTTCATCGGGCTTGCGGTTTCCGTGGGGTTGGTAAGCGTGAACGTATTGGAAAACTCAACGGAACGTGGCGCGATACCCTCTTGCTGGAACGTCGTAGTCAAATCACTGGAGATTAGTGTTGTGAGCATCACCGCCCTAACTAGCGGAGAGGACATTATGCAAAGAAGAATAATTCTGTTTCTGCTCCTTACGAGCCTTTCTTGCCTTTCTTTCAGCGCGATCGCCACACAAGAACAGACGATCACTGTTACGAACTGGCAACAGCACCCAAAGATCTTGCAGATCCGCGCAATCGTTGATTCGATCAACGCCGGACTAAGAAAAGGATCTTTCAAGGTGTCAAAACGAGAGTTCGAATACTGCGAACCATACGAAGACACGATGAGAAAGATGGCGATCAATTCAAAGGGCATCGTCCGCCGATATGAAAACGAGGCGGGCTCAGATGATTCGGCCCTGACCTGGCAGCACTATTACGATCAGTTCGGACATCTGCGATTCGTATTCATCACCGGCGGGGCAGCGAACGGGTCTCAATTGGAACATCGCATCTATTTTGATGAGCAGGGTAAGCGTCTTTGGTAAGACCACAAGTACGTCAAAGGACCTGGATACACCTGGCCGGAAGTATGGCCGGAAGAAAACAGCGATGACGCGCGCCCGATACAGAAGTTCGAACCCGCAAAGGCGTTCGCCGCAAAGTCGCCATGTCAAGAGAAGAAGCGCAGACGTTGACCGCACATTATTCCGTACTGGACTCTTCGTCTTGACAATACCCAGTCGCTCTTTAGAATAACTTCACGTAAGTTCGCGGAGATGTGGCCGAGTGGCTGAAGGCGGCGGTTTGCTAAACCGTTAAGGGTCAAAAGCCCTTCACAGGTTCGAATCCTGTCATCTCCGCCAGAAAACAGAGGTCAGAGGTTAGAGGCCAAAGATCAGCAAGACTCATGTCTTGTTACTGATCGCCAAGCTCCTCCCTTTGACCTTTATTTTTGTTAAAGAGTCCGGTGAGAATTCGGGAAAAGTTGATCCGCAACCAAGTCTCAGGAGACAACAATCGTCGCGATAATTATAGTCGCGGTAATATTGATGCATCGTATTTGTCGGTCCGGATTTCTAACCTCTTACCTCTAACCTCTTTCTTATGACTCGAGTTCGTTTTGCTCCATCGCCAACCGGCTATCTGCACATCGGCGCAGCGCGCTCGGCGCTGTTCAATTGGCTCTACGCGCGCAAAGTCGGTGGCAAGTTTTTGCTGCGCATCGAAGACACCGACTTGCAGCGGTCAACCGATGAATCCACTCGCTCGATCATCGAAGGACTCGAATGGCTGGGTCTGGATTACGATGAAGAGAAAGTTTTCCAGTCGGCGAACGCCGACAAGCATCGAGCGGCGGCGCGAAACTTGGTTGAAGAAGGAAAGGCGTATCGAGACTTTACGCCGAAGGAAGAACGCGGTGACGCCAACGTAAAGAAAAACATCGCGGAACGCGCGCGCGCTCACGCCGCCGAAGGCATCGATCATCGCAGCAATCCATTTCGCGACTTGCCAAAAGAGGAATCGGATCGGCGCGCCGCAGCCGGCGAGCCATTCGCAATTCGTTTGAAGGTGGCGCGCGAAGGCGAGTCACGCTTCACTGACATCGTTTATGGCGATCAGCAACGCGCGTTTTCCGAGATTGAGGACCTGGTTCTGCTGCGTTCAGATGGGCATCCGCTCTACAACCTCTCAGTCGTGCTTGATGACATCGAGATGCGCATCACGCACGTCATTCGTGGTCAGGATCATCTCACGAACACACACAAACAAATTCTGATTTATCAGGCGCTCGGCGCGTCCGTGCCGCAGTTCGCACATCTGCCGCTGATCCTCGCGCCGAATAAAGCAAAGCTGTCGAAGCGTAAGCATGGCGAGGTGGTTTCGCTGACCACTTATCGCGATCGCGGTTTTGTGCCGGCCGCATTTCGAAATTTTCTGGCGCTGCTCGGCTGGTCGCCCCCCGATGCGAAAGAGATTCTTTCGAAGGAAGAACTGGTCGAAGCTTTTTCATTGGAAGCCATCGGTCGCGCGAATGCCGTCTTTAACTTCCATGAAAACGATCCGCGTCATTGGACTGACGACAAGGCCCTGTGGATGAACGCGGAGTACATCCGCACGATGCCGCTCGCCGAATTATTGCCAATGGTTGAAGACGAGTTGCGCAGCGCCAAGCTGTGGCGTGAAGAATACGATGACGATGAGCGCGCATGGTTCGAACGCGCCATCGATTTGATTCGACAGCGCTTCTTCACCCTCAAGGATTTTTCATCCCAGGGTCGCGCTTACTTTTCTGAGGACTTCGATCTTGAAGAGGCCGCGGTGCGCAAGAACATTTTGAAGGAACCAAAACTCAGAGAAATGCTGCCGCAACTTGCCGACAGACTGAATGACGTTGAGCCGTTCACAGCCTCGCATGTCGAAACTGGGCTGCGCGCTTTTGCTGACGAGTCGCAACAAAAAGCTGGCCTTTTCATCAATGCTTCGCGCACAATGCTGACGGGACAAGCGGTCGGACCGTCGATGTTTGACGTCTTTGAGATAATCGGACGCGAGCGTTCAGTCATGCGCTTACGCAGCCAGCGTCCATGGAACGAGTTCTAGGAGGAGCGTCATGAAGAGATTTATCGTCATTGCATCAATCATCATCACGAGTGCGTCTGTGACCTTCGCGCAAAATAGCAACTCGAGTACAACTTCGCCTTCGAGTCGCACAAGGACTGTGGAGCCAAAGCCGACGCAACCTCCTAAGACGGCAACCAAGTCTTCTAACGCGACGGCATCACCCTCCCCCAGTCCAACCACGCGCCGCAACACGGCAGGAGGAACGACGGCCCCATCGACTGGCGTACTTGCTGCTTTCGACAAAATCATCGAAGGCATCAGGAAGTCAGACGTGGAGCTTTATATGGGCGGATACTGGAATTCAACGCAACTGATTCTCTTTAATTATAACGGAACGGTCACCAAGGGTTGGGATCAGCTGAAGAAGAACCGCGAAAGTTCATTCCCGCAGAGCACAGATGTGAAACTTGATATTCGCGACCGTCAAGTGACGATGTTGGGAAAGGGGGGCCCGGTCGTGACGTGCCTCGAGACGCAGTCGCTGACCTTCACCGGAAAAGCTGAAACTGACACGGGGCGCCTAACTCGT
>JACXTT010006837.1_pt1 | contig 16217 bp, 16 predicted proteins | sample 9270951 | NCBI WGS metagenome assembly JACXTT01 (sample SAMN15532306, study PRJNA645909) | rock metagenome | isolation source: weathered quartz diorite | place: Puerto Rico | collected 2017-06-21 | reverse complement strand
GGTATTTCCCCATGCGTGTCGCGTAGCCGCCGTCGACCGGCACGCGGGCCCGGTAGCGGGCGCTGTATTCGACGCCCTCGACGTCCAGGCCTGGATCGGCCGGGATCGCCGTCGTGTAGACGTAGCCATTGACGTTCTTGGCCAGCCAGTCGACCGCGAAGGGCGTCCCGAACCGGCGGAACATATGGTCGCAGCTCAGCCACCAGCCGCCGATATCGAAGAACATCGGGCTGACAGGGTTGGGGATGTGGAGATCGTCGTAGACCCAGAACAGCTGCTGCTCGACGTCGCTGGCCCAGGTGACCGGGAACGAGTCGTCACCGAGGAACTGGCCGAGGATCTCCTCGCCGGGTGGGATCGTGTCCATCGCCTCGCCGTGGATCGCCACGCCGCCGACGACCGAGCCCAGGCTCGGCTGGCGGATCATCGATGATCGATGGACAATAGCACCGACGAGCCCCAGTCAGGAGAGGCCGCGTGACCGGCGACGGGAGCATGTTCGACCTCGACGGCCGAGTCGCGCTCATCAATGGCGGCGGCGGAGCCATCGGGGCCGCGATCGCGGAGGCCTTCGCCGCGGCTGGAGCGGACGTGGCCGTGGCCGGGCGGACCCAGGGTCCCCTCGATGCGGCTGTCGAGCGGATCTCCGCAGCCGGCTCGACGGGCCTCGCAGTCGAGGCCGACGTCACCGACGACGCCGCCGCCGAGCAGCTCGTCGCGGAGATCCTGCGCAGGCTCGGCCGGATCGACATCGTGGTCAACGCCGTGGGCGGGGGCGCTGGCAAGGCGCTGCATGAGGCGGAGGCCTACCCGCGCGATGCGTGGGACTGGATCATGGAGCTGAACCTGCGGAGCACCATCGTGCCGACCCAGCCGGCGGTGCGCGCGATGATCGAGGCCGGCACGAAAGGCGCCGTGCTGAACATCACCTCGGTGCGGGCCGTCCTCGGCATCAACGCCGGGTATTCCGCGTATGTCGCGGCCAAGGGCGCAATCGCTTCGCTCACGCGCCAATGGGCGACGGAGTGGGCGCGACATGGCATCCGCGTGAACGCCATCATGCCGACGTTCGTGGACACACCCCAGGTGGCCTCCCTGTTGGCCGACCCGGACTTCAAGCAGGGCATCGTCGGCCGGATCCCGCTGCGGCGGGTCGGCGAGACGCGCGACATCGTCGGCCCCGCCATCTTCCTGTGCTCGGACGCGGCCTCGTTCGTTACCGGCCAGGTCCTGGCGATCGATGGCGGGCTGACCGCGACGCAGTGACCGAGGTCGGAGGAGCGGACCAGATGCAGACGGCGGAATCGATCATGGAGCGGGTCACCTCGAACGTGTACACGAACACGCGACTCCGAGGCTGCAACCCCAGCTTCGTGACCACCTCCGACGGCGTGGTGGTGATCGACACGCCGCAGCTGCCTACTCGCGCGGTCGCGATGCGCCGGGAGGCCGAGTCGCACGGCCCCATCCGCTACCTCGTCAACACCGAGAACCACGTCGACCACATCTTCGGCAACCACTGGTTCCGCGGCGCCGGGGAGGTGGTGAATCACCGGGCCCTCTGGGAGATCTTCATGGACCCGCGCGCTGCGCTGGATCCGTTCGCCTATGCGCTGGAGGCGATCCCGACGGACGACCCGGATGGCGCCGCCATCCTCCCCGACCGCGACGCCTACTACGCCGACCTGCCGCGGGGGACCGTCGTGTTCACGGGCGACCTGACCCTGAGCGTGGGTGATCACACGTTCAACTGCCTGTGGACGCCCGGACACACACCCGGGCAGCTCGCAGTCCATGTCCCCGAGGAGCGCGTCGTCTTCACCGGCGACACGATCTTCTCTGGCTGCCAGACGTGGCTCATGACCTCCAACGTGGACCAGTGGCTGGAGGCCCTCGAGCGGATTCGTCAGCTGGACGTCGACCGGGTCGTGCCCGGCCATGGGCCGGTCGTGAGCCTCGACTACGTCATGACCCAGCGCTCGGTGCTCATGCGCTGGAAGGCGGCGGTCGCCGACGCGGTCTCGAAGGGCTGGTCGCGCGAGGAGACGATCGCGCGGGTGCGCTTCGACGCCGAGTTCGGGCCCGTCGACGTCGGGCAGGGCTACATGATGGATCACATCCAGAACCAGAACGCCGCCTCGCTGTGGGAAAAGCTCACGGCGACCGGGTACGCCAAGGGAAGATAGCGATCGACATGGCGGTCGAACCAGTGGACGTCCTCATCGTCGGCGCCGGCGCCTCCGGCGGCGTCGTCGCCAAGCGCCTCGCTGAGGCGGGCTACGGCGTCGTCTGCCTGGAGCAGGGCGATTGGCACGACCGCGCCGACTATCCGGGCAACAAGCTCGAGTGGGAGCTCCAGGCGCGCAAGCAGTGGGCGACGAGCCCGAACATCCGCGGGTTGCCCCAGGACTACCCGATCGTCGAGGACGACACGCCGGTCTCACCGCTCATGTACAACGCGGTCGGCGGCTCGACCCTGATCTTCGCGGGCGCGTGGCCGCGCGCCCTGCCGAGCGACTTCAGGGTGCGCTCACTCGACGGCGTCGCCGACGACTGGCCGATCGACTACTTCGAGCTGCTGCCGTACTTCTACCGTACGGATCGCGACTTCGGCATCTCCGGCCTGCCGGGCGACCCCGCCTATCCGCCCGACACCGAGGACGTGCCGATGCCGCCGCTGCCGATCGGCGCGGCGGGCATGAAGGTCGCCCGTGCGCACACCAAGCTCGGCTGGCACTGGTGGCCGGAGTTCAACTCGATCAACTCCGCCCCGTACGACGGGCGCCGGCCATGCGTCCAGCGCAGCACCTGCCAATCGGGCTGCAACGAGGGGGCCAAGGCGTCGACCGACCTGACCCACTGGCCGAAGGCGATCGCGTACGGGGCCCGACTCGTCACGAACGCCCGGGTCCGCCGGATCGAGACCGACGCGACGGGCCTCGCCACCGGCGCGACCTGGATCGATCGCGAGGGTGCCGAGCACTTCCAGCCGGCGCGGGTGGTGGTCGTCGCCGCGAATGCGATCGGCACACCGCGCCTCCTCCTGCTCAGTGCCGGCCCCCGACATCCGGACGGCCTCGCGAACTCGAGCGGGCTGGTCGGCAAGCGGCTGATGATGCATCCGTTCGCCAACGTCGCCGGCCTGTTCGACGAGCCGTTGATGAGCTGGCAGGGCCAGTTCGGCGACCTCATCGAGTCGCTGGAGTTCTACGAGACCGACGAGCGGCGGGGCTTCGTTCGCGGCGCCCGCTGGGGCCTGGCGCCGACCGGCGGACCGGTCAACACGGCGCTGCCGTCGCGGGCGGGCGAGCAGATCTGGGGTCCCGATCACCACGAGCACGTCCGGACGCACCTGGGCCACGGCGCGAACTGGGGCCTCTTCGCGGAGGACCTGCCGGACGAGGCGAATCGCGTGGTGCTGTCCGGGGCGGTGACCGATGCATCCGGCATCCCGGCGCCGGAGATCCATTACTCCATGGCCGACAACGCGCGTCGCATGCTCGACTTCCACATCGAGCGGGCGAAGGAGTCGATGGACGCCGCGGGTGCCTACAAGATCGAGGTCGACCGGCTCATGCGCTACTCGGGTTGGCACCTCCTGGGCACGGCGCGGATGGGCGACGATCCGGCAACCTCGGTCGTCGACCGCTGGAATCGGGCGCACGACGTCCCGAACCTGTACGTCGTCGACGGCTCGTGCTTCGTCACGTCGTCGGGCGTCAACCCGACGTCCACGATCGTGGCCATCGCGCTCCGGGCCGCCGACCAAATGATCGAGACGCGATTTGAGCAGCGGGTGCCGGCATGATCGACGTCGATGTCGACCCGATCGCGGCCCTGGATTCCGGCGCCACTGAAACGCTGGCGCGGGTCGCCGACCGGCTGATCCCCGCCGCGCACGGCATGCCCTCCGCCGCGGAGGTGGTCACCAGCGATCGGCTGCGCTTCGTGCTCAGATCGCGGCCGGACCTCCTTGAGCCGGTCCGAGCCTCGCTGCGACCGGAGCTCGGCGACGACGTTGCAGGTCGGCTGGACGCCCTCGCCCGAGAGCCGGCCAACCTCGGCGCACTGCAGCTCGTGATCGTGGCCGCGTACTACAGCGACAAGCGGGTCCGCGAGCGCATCGGCTACCCGGGCCAGATGGCGATCGAGCTCAAGTCGTGGCTGGTGCCGCCGTACGTCGAGGAGGGCCTGATCGACGCCGTCCTCGCGCGCGGTGCCGTCTGGCGCGACCCGCGAACGGGGACCCGGGCGGTCGTCGAGAACCAGCCGCGGACCTACGCCGAACGCTTCGCGGAGCCCGCGAACGAGCCGGGAGGAGACAGCCATGGCGGCAATCGCGCCTGAGGCGACGGCCCAGGAGGCCGGTCAGGGCTGGCTCGACCCGTTCCTGGCCGGTTGGACGACCGGCACCGGGGAGCGCCACGAGGTCCGCGAGCCGGCCACGGGCCGACCGCTCCTGGCGGTGAACCTGTCGACGCCGGCCGACGTTCGCGCGGCCTGTGCGCGCGCCCGCGAGGCGCAAGTGGGATGGGCCGAGACGAGCTACCAGGACCGGGCCGCGGTCCTCCGCCGAGCGGCCGAGATCTACGAGGCGCATCGGCCGGAGTTCGGGACCTGGACGCAGCGCGAGACCGGCGCCCATCGCAACAAGATGCACCACGAGCAGAACTTCGCCGTCGGCGAGGCGCTCGCGGCCGCGGCGATGCCGTGGCAGCCGTACGGCTCGCTCGTGCCCACGGTCCAGCAGGAACGGCTGTCGATGATCCGGCGCGTGCCGATCGGGGTCATCGGCGCGATCACGCCGTGGAACTCCCCCAGCGTGCTCGGCATGCGGGTCGTCGCGCCCGCGTTGGCCCTCGGCAACGCGGTCGTCCTCAAGCCGGACCCGCAGACGCCCGTCTGCGGCGGCGCCGTGTTCGCCGCGATCTTCCGCGAAGCCGGGCTGCCCGACGGACTGCTCCAGGTCGTGATCGGCGACGCGGAGACCGGCGAGGCGCTCATCACGGATCCGGACGTGGGCATGGTCTCGTTCACGGGCTCGACCGAGGTCGGGCGGCGGGTCGGCAGCATTGCCGGCGGCCTGCTCAAGAAGGTCAGCCTCGAACTGGGCGGCAACAACCCGCTGGTCGTGCTCGACGACGCCGACCTCGACGCGGCCGCCTCGGCCGGGGCGTACTCGAGCTTCCAGTTCCAGGGCCAGGTCTGTTTCGCGACCGGCCGCCACATCGTCCATCGGGCCGTCGCGGACGAGTACGTGGAACGCCTGGCGCAGACGGCGCGGCGGCTGCGCACCGGCGACCCGTACCGCGAGGATGTCGAGCTGGGCCCGATCGTCAACCAGCAGCAGGTTCGTCGGGTCGACGACATCGTCCAGCGTTCGATCCGGAGCGGCGGCGCGCGCCTGGTCGAGGGCGGCACCTACCAGGGTCTCTTCTACCGGCCGACGGTCCTCGCCGACGTCAAGCTCGATTCGCCGGCGTGGACGGACGAGATCTTCGGGCCCGTCGCGCCCGTCGTGACGTTCACGACGGACGACGAGGCGGTCGAGCTCGCCAACTCCAGCGACTACGGGCTCGCGGGCGGCGTGTACTCGCGGTCGATCTCGCGAGGTCTCGCGATCGCCAACCGGATCAGGGCCGGCATGGTCCACGTCAACGACCAGCCGATCAACGACGAGGCCACGATCCCGTTCGGCGGGATGGGCCTCTCCGGCAACGGCGGCCGTTTCGGCGCCGAGGCGAACCTCGAGGCCTTCACCCAGTGGCAGTGGCTGACCGTTCGCGACAAGCCGCGCTCGTTCGGCCCGACCTACTGAACGAGCAGGAGCTGACGATGGCACTCAACGTCCGCGGCATCATTCCGGCCTGCATCACGACCTTCGATGCCGACGGCCGCTTCGACGAGGCCGGCTATCGACGCTACCTGCAGTGGCTCCTGCCCCAGGGCCCGGTTGCGTTGGCGATCAATGCGGACACGGGCGAGGGCCCGCACCTCTGGCCCGCGGAGCGCGAGCAGGTGCTCCGCGTGGCCGTCGACGAGGCCGGCGGCGTGCCGGTGATCGCGGGCCTGAGTGCCATGTTCACGGCGCAGGGCGTCGAGGAGGCGAAACGGGCCGAGGGCGCGGGCGCAGCCGGCCTCCTCGTCTTCCCGATCCCGGCCTATCAGGGCACGCCCCTCGACCCGGCGATCCCGGTGGGCTATCACGAGGCGATCGCGCGCGGCTGCGGCCTGCCGCTCGTGGCCTTCCAGCTGCAGCCGGCGCTGGGCGGCGTCCTGTTCTCCGAGGACGTGCTGCGCCAGATCGCCTCGATCGACAGCGTGGTCGCCCTCAAGGAGGCATCCTTCGATGCCCGGATCTACCTCCAGACGCGTCGGATGGTCGAGCGCCTGCCCCGCCCGATCGACCTGCTCACGGGCAACGACAACTTCATCTTCGAGTCGTTCGTGATGGGCGCCGAGGGGGCGCTGATCGGCTTCGGCACGCTCGCGACCGATCTCCAGGTCCAGATGCTCCAGCTGACGCTCGACGGACAGTGGGACCGGGCGCGCCGAATCTGGGACCGCATCTTCCCCCTAGAGGACGTGATCTTCGGCTCGCCCGTCCGCGACTACCGGGCACGGACCAAGGTCGCGCTGCGGATGCTCGGCGTCATCGACGGCGTCAGCATGCGTCCACCGCTGTTCCCGATCTCCGCGGAGGCCGAGGCGGCCGTTCGAGACGCGCTCCAGGCCGCCGCCCTGCTATCGTCCGCGGCCGTCGCCTGATGGCGGCGGCCGCCCTCGCTGGGCGCGTGATCCTCGTGACCGGCAGCAGCCGCGGGATCGGCGCCGAGGTCGCGGTCAAGGCCGCTGCGGAAGGAGCGAGCGTCGCGGTCCACTACCACCGCTCCCGCGAGGGCGCGGATGAGACGATTCGGCGGATTCGGGACGCGGCCGGCACCGCGGAGGCGTTCCAGGCCGACGTCGGCGACGGCGAGGCGGCCGAGCGGCTCGTCGCCGCGGTCATCGGCCGCTTCGAGCACATCGACGGGCTGGTCAACAACGCCGGCCGGACGCTCGTCGGGCCGTTCCTCGAGACGAGCCCCGAGACATGGGACGAGGTCATTCGGACGGACCTGAGCGCCGCCTTCCATACCTGCCGCGCCGCGCTCCCGTCGATGCTCGAACGAGGCTCGGGCTCGATCGTCAACATCGCGTCGCGCCTGGCCCAGATGGGCATCGCCGAGACGGCGGCGTACTCGGCGGCCAAGGCGGGCCTGGTCGGGCTCACCCGCGCGCTGGCGCGGGAGTTCGGGCCGCGCGGCATCCGCGTCAACGCCGTCGCGCCGTTCGTGACGGTGACGGACATGACCTCGGACCTCGTCGACAGCGAAGAGGGCCGGCGCCGCCTGCGTGATTCGGCGCTCGGCCGCTTCGCGCGCCCGGACGAGATCGCCGACACGGTGCTGTTCCTGCTGTCCGATGTGTCGGCGCTGTACACGGGCCAGACGCTCAACCCCAACGCCGGCGCGTACATGCCGTGAGCAAGGTCATCGGGGTCCGGGAGGCCGTCGGCCTCGTCCGCGACGGCTCGACCCTGCTCATCGGCGGCTCGGGCGCGGGGCACGCCCTGCCCCAGCGCTTCATCGACGAGCTTGCCGCGGTCTTCGCCGCCGATGGCCGCCCCCGCGACCTGACGAGCGTGCGCATCGTCGGTATCGGCGACTTCGCCGACCGGGGCTTCTCCCAGCTCGCGCTCCCCGGGCTGATGCGGCGGACCATCGGCAGCAACATCGGCAACGAGCCGCGCCTCGGAAAGCTGGTCGAGGCCAACGAGATCGAGTCGTATTCCTTCCCCCAGGGCGTCCTCTCGCAGCTGATGCGCGAGATCGCGGCCGGCCGGCCGGGTCTCGTCACGCAAGTGGGCCTCGGCACGTTCGTCGACCCGCGACAGACCGGCGGCAGGCAGAACGCACGCACGACCGAGGACCTGGTCGAGGTCGTCCAGCTCCGGGGCCGTGAGTGGCTCCTGTTCCACGCCTTCCCGATCGACGTGGCCGTGATTCGCGGTACGACCGCCGACGAGGACGGCAACCTGACGATGGAGGGCGAGGCGATCCAGGGCGAGATGCTGGCCATGGCGATGGCCGCCCGCAACAGCGGCGGCATCGTCATCGCCCAGGTCCGGCAGCTGGCGCGGCGGGGCAGCCTGCCGATGCGCGACGTCAAGGTCCCGGCAGCCCTGATCGATCACGTGTACGTCGACCCCGACCAGTGGCAGACCTACATCACCCGCGATTCGCCGTACTACGCGGGCCGGGTCCGGAGGCCCGTAACCGACGAGCCGCCGCTGCCGCTGGACGTTCGCAAGCTGATCGCCCGGCGCTCGCTGCTCGAGTTCAAGCCGGGCGCGATCTGCAACCTCGGCTTCGGGATCAGCCAGCTGATCGGGCGCGTCGCCTGGGAGGAAGGCATCACCGATCAGCTCGTCCTGACCGTCGAGCAGGGGATCTTCGGCGGTGTGCCGGTTGCCGGCAACGAGGGCGGGGCCGGCTTCAACTACCAGGCGATGATCGACCAGCCGTACATGTTCGACTTCTACGACGGCGGCGGGCTCGACGTCGCGAGCCTGTCGTTCGCCGAGGTCGACGCCGAGGGCAACGTCAACGTCCACGCCTTCGAGGGCCGAGTCCGGGGACCGGGCGGCTTTCCGAACATCAGCGCGCGGACGAAGAAGATCAACTTCGTCGGCACCCTCACAGCCCAGGGACTCGAGCTCGCGATCGATGGCGGCGTCCGCGTCGTCCAGGAGGGTTCGCTCCCCAAGTTCGTGGCGGCGGTGCGAGAGATCACCTTCAGCGCCCGACTCGCCAGGGAGCGCGGCCAGGAGGTCCGCTACATCACCGATCGGGCGGTCTTCGCCCTCGAGGACGACGGTCTCGTCCTGCTCGAGGTCGCGCCGGGTATCGACGTCGAGCGCGACGTCCTCGCCCGCATGGGCTTCCGCCCGCGGGTCGCCACGGATCTCCGGACGACGGATGCCAGGCTCTACAACGCCGGCCCCATGGGGCTCGCGTCGGACTTCGCCGCCGCGGAGACTCGATGACCCTCGTCAGGCTGCAGGTGGGCAGGGTCGCCGAGCTGGCGCTCGACAACCCCCCGCGCAACCTGCTGACCGACGAGCTCCTCGCGGAGCTGGACGACGCCCTCGGGACGCTCGAGTCCGCGGCCCCCGACGACGTCCGGGCCGTCGTCGTCGCGAGTCATCTGGAGCGGGCGTTCTCGGTCGGCTCGGACGTGAAGTCGTTCGAGGAGCACAGGGGGCCGAGTGGCAGGGTGCGCTTCGAGCTCGAGGCGCGGATCGCACGACGCCTGGCGGGTCTGCCCATGCCCACGATCGCGGCCATCGACGCGGCGGCCCTCGGCGGCGGGCTCGAGCTCGCGCTGTGCTGCGACCTTCGCGTCGCCTCCGCGCGGGCCACCCTCGGCCTGCCCGAGGTGCGCCTGGCGGTCACGCCGAGCACGGGCGGGACGCAGCGACTGCCCCGGATCGTGGGGCTCGCGTGGGCGAAGGAGCTGCTCTTGACCGGGCGCGTCATCGGCGCGGACGAGGCGGCGAGGATCGGCCTCGTCAACGAGGTCGTTCCGGCGGGCGAGGCGCGCGCGCGTGCCCACGCGATCGGCGAAGAGATCGCGCAGCGAGGGCCCCTGGCCGTGCGCGCGGTGAAGGAGCTCGTCGACGGGGCCCTGGATCGCCCGCTCGCGGCCGGCCACGATGCCGAGATCCGGACCTCTCTCCGGATCTTCGCCACGGACGACCTGGTCGAGGGCGCCAGGTCGTTCGTCGGGAAGCGTGACCCGCACTACCAGGGCCGCTAGGGCCCCGTAGCGAAAGGGACAGCCAGGTGGGCGACGTCGGCCGGTTCGGGGTCTTCCTGCCGTCGTATGTCTGGGAGGGCGACGGACCGGAGCGAGCCCGCGGCATCAAGGAGTTCGCCCGGGCGGTCGAAGACCTCGGCTTCGACTCGCTGTTCATCACCGACCACCTGCTCGTCGGCAAGCGGTTCTACTCGGTCAACTGGCTCGAGCCGGTCCTTTCGCTGGCTGTGGCCGCGGCCGTGACCGAGCGCGTCAGGCTCGGCACCTCGATCCTGATCATGCCGCTCCGCAACCCCGTCCTCCTCGCCAAGGAGCTGGCGACGCTTCAGTTCCTCTCGAACAACCGGGTCGTCCTCGGTGCCGGGGTCGGCTGGAACGACGCCGAGTACGAGGCGGTCGGGGTGCACAAGTCCGAGCGCGGCCGGCGGACCGACGAGATGCTCGACATCATGCTGCCGCTGCTCGAGGGCGAGACCGTCACCTACCACGGCCGCTATTACTCGGTCGACGACGTGTTCATCGAGCCGCGGACGGGCCAGCGGCCACCGGTCTGGGTCGGCGGCGGTTCGCAGCTCGCGAACCCGAAATCTCCGGACCTGCCGAAGTTCGTCGACTCGGTGAAGGCGCGGACGCTGCGCGCAGACGGCTGGATCCCGCGGCCCACGTGCCCGCCGCCCGACATCCGGCGCGACTGGGCTGAGCTGCGAGCCTTCTTTCGCGAGGCTGGCGAGGACGCGAGCGAGCTGTCGGTCGCCCACGAGAACTTCCTCCACCTCGTGCTCACCAACGATCCGGCCAGGGCGCGCGAGGAGCAGCATCGGGCGTTCCTGAAGGTGATGAGTGGGGAGCGCGGCCCGCAGTATCTCGAGACGGTCTACCTGTTCGGGACGCCGGATGAGATCGGCGCGTCGCTCCAGGCGCGCGCCGATGCCGGCGTCGAGCAGTTCATCCTCCACACCATGACCCCCGATCCCGCGCAGCTGCGTGACTGGGTCCGCGAGATCATCCCGAACGTCAGCTTCCCGGCGTCGGCCGGGCCCGTCCGCAAGCCCAACCGCGCGCGCATAGCCGTCCCGTCGTGACCCGCCGGGTCGCGCTGCTCGGAAAACCGCTCCGGCGCCGCCACTCGGTCGTCATGCACAACGCGGCCTTCGCCGCGGCCGGCATCGACGCCGAGTACGTGCTGCGCGAGCTGGAGGCCGCAGCGGTCGAGGGTGCGGTGGCCCAGGCGCGCGGGCCGGATTGGCTCGGCCTCGGGGTGACCGCGCCGTACAAGCCGCTGGTCGCGGGGCTGGTCGACGAGGTCGAGCCGGACGCGGCCACGATCGGGGCGGTCAACAACGTCGTCCGGACGAAGGATGGCCGTCTCCTCGGGTTCAACAGCGACGCGCCGGGATTTCGTGCCGGCGTCGAGCTGGCGATGGGCGGGCCGATCCGGGGCGCCCGCGCCGTCGTCGCCGGCGCGGGTGGCGCGGCCCACGCGGTGGCCTTTGCGCTGCTCATTGGTGGCGCCGCACGGGTCACGATCGCTGCGCGCTCGGTTCCTGCGGCACGCACGCTCCTGGCTCGCTTCGATGCCGTTGGCGCGGCAGAGCGCGCCGTGGCCGATCTCGCCGCCGAGGCGTTTCGCGACGCCCTCGGCTCGGCGGATCTCGCCGTCAACGCGACGACAGTGGGGATGATCGACCCGGGAATGACCATCGACGTCGCGCTCCTCCCGGCTCACGCCACCGTGTTCGACCTGGTCTACGTGCCGCCCGAGACGCCGCTCCTGCGCGCGGCGAGGACTCGCGGCCTCCGCGCCGCGAACGGCAGCGAGATGCTCATCGCCCAGGCGGCGATCGCCTTCGAGCGCTGGACGGGCGTCGGCGGAATGGCGGACGTCATGCGGCGGGCTGTCGCCCCGCTCCTCGCCAATCCGAGCCTCGTTGCGTGAGCCGACTCGCGACGGTTGCACCCGGGGCGATCTACACCATCGGCGCCAATTACCGAGCCGCGGCTGACCCCGAAACGTCTCGCCCGGACCGGCCGATGGTCCTCGGCAAGCTGCCGTCTGCGGTCGTCGGCCACGGCGCCGTGGTGAGCTGGGACCGCTCGCTCACCGGCAACGTCGACGCGGAGTGCGAGCTCGGCGTCGTCATCGGCCTCGACGGCTCGGTGCTCGGGTACACCATCGTCAACGACATCAACTCGGTCGACCCATGGTTCGACGGCGAGCAGTGGCTCCTCGGAAAGTCGCTGCCCGGCTTCTGCCCGGTCGGGCCGTGGGTCATTCCGGCCGACGAGCTCGATCCGCGTGACCTCCGCCTCGGCTGCACCATCAACGGCCGGCCGATCCAGGACGGCCGCACGAGTCAGATGCGGTTCTCGATCCCCGAGGTCGTCGCCTACATCGACCGCCACGTCCGGCTCCGGCCCGGCGACCTGATCGCCACCGGCACGCCGCCCCGCCTCACATTGGAACCTCGACCGGACCGGCACCTCGAGCCGGGCGATGTCGTGACCTGCTGGATCGAGGGCATCGGCGAGCTGACGAACACCATCGCGTAGCGAGAGGAGAGGGAGATGAAGCCGGCGACCGTGTTTATGGGCGAGATGACCAGCCCGGAAGTCGAGTCGTTCCTGAAGCGGCGCCAGACCGTCATCGTGCCGACCGGTTCCACCGAGCAGCACGGTCCGCACGGGGTGCTCCTGACCGACGCACTGATCCCGACGGAGGTGGCGCGCCGCGCCGCGCCGCGGGTCGGAGCCGTGGTCGGACCCACGATCAACTATTCGCTGTCGTACCCGCACGTCGGGTTCACTGGGCTGGTCCACATCCGCATCCCGACGTTCATGGCCCTGGTCGAGGACCTCTGCGCGGCCTACGCGGCGATCGGCTTCCGGCGGATCGTGTTCCTCAACGGCCACTACGACAACACCTATGCGATCGCCTATGCCTGCGCGAACGTCGCCGAGGGGCTCGGACCGGAGGTCAAAGCCTTCCCGATCAACTACTGGGACGGCATGACGCCCGAGGAGGCCGGCGAGTTCTTCGACGCCGCGAACGGGCTGCATGCCAACAAGGCGGAGACCTCGGCCGTGATGGCGATCAACGCCGCGCTCGTCGATCTGGACGCCGCGAACGCGGAGATGCCGCCGTTTCCGAAGACGACGAACCAGGCGGCCGTCCACACGGCGTTCTTCTTCTCGTCGCCGGGCTCGGTCTACCGGGCCACGCGTTCGGGAACCTGGGGCGACGCTCGTGATTCGAATCCAGAGTTCGGCGAGCACTATCTCAGGGTCGTCACCGACGCGACCGTCCGGATGATCGAGGACGTCGAGCGGACCTTCGCCGCGATGCCGGAGCGTTGATCGTGCGGCGATGCGGCTGATCGACAGCCACTGCCACCTCAACGCCGAGCGGTTCGCAGGCGACGAGGATGCCGTCCTGGAACGCGCTCGGGCGGCCGGTGTCGAGCGGGTCCTCGTACCTGGCTGGAACGTCACGTCGTCCGTGCGCGCGCTCGAGCTGTCCGAGCGCTTCCCGTGGCTCGATGCCTCGGTCGGCGTGCACCCGCACGACGCGGCAAAGGTCGACGAAGCGGGCTGGCGGTCGATCGTCGGCTGGGCGGCGGATCCACGCGTCGTGGCCATCGGCGAGACCGGGCTCGACTACGACCGGGTGTTCTCGCCGATCCCGGCTCAGCGCGCCAACCTGCGTCGGAACCTGGAGCTGGCGCTCGAGACGGGGAAGCCGGCCATCATTCACGTCCGCTCGAAGGCGGGCCGCGCCGACGCGCAGGACGCGACCGTCGAGGCGTTGACCGAGCTCGGATTTGGTTCGCAGCGAGCGGTCGCTGCGTTCGGCCCCGATCGGCCGCCTGTGGTTATCCACTCGTTTTCGGGCTCGGTCGACTACGCCCGACGCGTGCTGGACCTCGGTTTGGCGATCTCGATCTCGGGGCTCGCGTTCAGGGCAGGGGAGGAGCAGACCGCCGCCGTGGTCCCCCTCGTCCCCGCCGATCGACTCCTCGTCGAGACGGATTCGCCGTTCCTGTCACCGCCCGGCGCACCGCGCGGCCGCAACGAACCCGAGTGGGTGCGGGTCACGGCGGAATGGGTCGCCGCAAAGCGCGGTGCGGAAGGCGAGGCTTTCGGCGCTCGTCTCGCGGCGGCGTACGACCACATCCTCCGTGCGCGGGCAGGCGGCTGACGGGTAAGCAACGCGCGATCCGCTGCTAGGATCGGCGGCCGAGCCGATGCAACCAGGTCCTCGACTGTCCCGCCGCGCATTCCTCCAGGCCGCGGCCCTCGGCGTCGGCGGCGTCCTGCTCGACGCCTGCACACCGGCAGCCAGCAGTCCCGCAGGCTCGGTCGGGCCTACCGCCAGGGCCGGCACCGCGTCGCCGTCGAGCCCGTCCCCGGCCCACGAACCGTCGGCCAACCCGGTACCGCTTCGCCAGCGCATCGCCCGCCTCCTCGTGGTCGGCTTCCGCGGGCTGCGCGTCGAGGCCAACGACTGGATCGCCGGCAACATCGCGGTCGACGGGCTCGGCGGCGTGATCCTGTTCGACAAGGACCGCGTGCAGCCGACGCGCAACGTGCGCACGGCGCGGCAGGTCACCAACCTGATCTCCGACCTGCGGGCCCTCGCGCCGGAGCGCGAGCTGATCGTCGCGATCGACCAGGAGGGTGGCCTGGTGACCCGTCTCTCGCCCGCGTACGGCTTCCCCGCGGTCGCGTCGGAGGCGGCCATCGGCCCGAAGGGCGACGCGGCAGTGACGGCGTGGGCGGACGGGCTCGTCGCCACCCTCGGCCAAGTCGGAGTCAACATGAATCTCGCCCCCGTGGTCGACGTGAACGTCAACCCGAAGAACCCGGCCATCGGCGCAATCCACCGCGCCTTCTCGCCCGATCCCACCGTCGTCGCACGCGATGCCGCGATCGAGATCCAGGCGCATCGAGCTGCAGAAATTCGAACGACGCTGAAGCACTTTCCGGGTCTCGGCAGCGCCACCTCCAACACGGACTTCGGCGTGGCGGACGTGACGAAGACGTGGTCCCAGGCGGAGCTCGACCCGTATCGGGACCTGCTCGGCCAGGGCCTCGTCGACGTGATCATGGCCGGCCACGTGGTCAACGGCCAGATCGACCCATCCGCGCCCGCCTCGCTGAGTCGCGGTACCGTCACGGACCTGCTCCGAAACGAGCTCGGCTGGGACGGCGTTGTGATCACCGACGATCTGCAGGCGGGCGCGATCACCGCTGCCTTCGGGGCGGAGGACGTAGTCGCCCTGGCGATCGACGCCGGCAACGACCTGCTCCTCTTCGCGAACCAGCAGGTCTACGAGCCCGACATCGTCACCAGCACGATCGACCTGATCGAGGGGTTCGTGACCTCCGGGCGCATCTCGGAGGCGCGAATCGACCGCTCCTATGCGCGCGTGACGGCACGCTTCCCAGGCGCCGGTTGACACCCTCAGAGGGGTGCTTCTAGTATTCCTAGCACTCTCACACCGAGAGTGCTAATCGACTCGGTTTTCGAGGCTCCGCCGAACCCCACGGGAAGTTCCGGAGGCGCGGAGAGACGCCCGGGTCGCACCGGCACCAACGCGGGGGTCGGCCCCGCTGCCAATCGATCGGGCGCCCAGCGTCCGGAAGCACATGTTCGGACGGCCCACGCCGTCCCGAGGAGGGAACACCTTGGCCACCGCCACCAGCACCGCGACCAAGCTGACGCCGCTCGGCGATCGGGTCGTCGTCAAGCCGACGCCGCGCGAGGAGATGACGAAGAGCGGGATCGTCCTGCCTGACACAGCGAAGGAGAAGCCCCAGGAGGGCGAGATCATCGCCGTCGGACCGGGCCGAGTCCTCGATGACGGCAAGCGCGAGCCGATGGACGTGAAGATCGGCCAGAAGGTCCTCTACGGCAAGTACGCCGGGACCGAGTTCAAGCTCGAGGACGACGAGCTCCTCATCGTCAGCCAGAAGGACATCCTCGCCATCGTCGCCGGCTGACGGCTGACGAACGGCGCCAAACAGCAAGAGACACAGGAAGACCTGGAGGGATCACCTTGGCCAAGCAGCTCAGCTTCGACGAGACCGCTCGTCGCTCGCTCAAGAAGGGCATCGACCGCCTTGCCGACGCGGTCCGCGTGACGATCGGCCCGAAGGGCCGCAACGTCGTGCTCGACAAGAAGTTCGGCTCGCCGACGATCACCAACGACGGCGTCACGATCGCCCGCGACATCGAGCTCGAGGACCCGTTCGAGAACATGGGCGCGCAGCTCGTCAAGGAGGTCGCGACCAAGACCGACGACGTCGCCGGTGACGGCACGACCACCGCGGTCGTTCTCGCCCACGCGATGGTCAGC
>JACXTT010006836.1_pt1 | contig 16220 bp, 13 predicted proteins | sample 9270951 | NCBI WGS metagenome assembly JACXTT01 (sample SAMN15532306, study PRJNA645909) | rock metagenome | isolation source: weathered quartz diorite | place: Puerto Rico | collected 2017-06-21 | reverse complement strand
ACACGAATTTTTCGAGGCCTGGAGAAAGTGAACGGCACCCGGTGTCGCCAAGGGCCGGCGTCAACCAGCAAACCTGCCGTCAGCAAGCATCGGCGCTGGCTGGAATCCGAGGCCATCCACATCATGCGCGAGACCGTCGCGGAGATGCGCAATCCGGCCCTGCTGTTCTCCGGCGGCAAGGATTCGATCGTGATGCTGCGCCTCGCCGAAAAGGCCTTCCGCCCCGACAAATTTCCCTTCCCGCTGGTGCATATCGACACCGAGCACAATTTTCCGGAAGTGATAGCCTTCCGCGACAAGCGCGTTGCCGAGCTGGGCGAGAAACTGATCGTGCGCTCGGTCGGTGACTCGATCAAGAGCGGACGCGTGGTGCTGCGCCGTCCGGACGAGAGCCGCAATGTGCATCAGACGGTGACGCTGCTCGACACCATCAAGGAATTCGAATTCGACGCCCTGTTCGGCGGCGCGCGTCGCGACGAGGAAAAGGCCCGCGCCAAGGAACGCATCATTTCGCATCGCGATGAATGGGGCCAGTGGGACCCGAAGAACCAGCGTCCGGAACTGTGGAGCCTCTACAACCTGCGCGTCCATGCAGGCGAGCATGTGCGCGTGTTCCCGCTGTCGAACTGGACCGAGCTCGACATCTGGCAATACATCGGCCTCGAGAACCTTGAGGCGCCGTCTATTTATTTCACGCACCAGCGTGAAATTGTCGAACGCAAGGGCCTGCTGGTACCGGTCACTGAACTGACGCCGCCGAAAGCGGGCGAGCAGATCGTCACCAAGGCGGTACGTTTCCGCACGGTCGGCGATATCACCTGCACCGCGCCGGTGGCTTCTGATGCCGCGAACGTCGATGAAATCATCGAAGAGACCCTGATCGCGCGCCTTTCCGAACGCGGCGCCACGCGCCTCGACGACCAGACCTCGGACGCCTCGATGGAGCAGCGCAAGAAGGAAGGGTATTTCTGATGAGCAATGTGACGACTTCCAAACCGACCATCGACACCCTGCGCTTCAGCACCGCGGGCTCGGTGGACGACGGCAAGAGCACCCTGATCGGGCGCCTGCTGTATGACTCGAAATCGATTCTCGAAGACCATATTTCGGCCATCGCCAAAACCACGGAAAAGCGCGGCCAGACCGGCATTGATCTTTCCCTGCTGACCGACGGGCTGGTGGCCGAGCGCGAACAGGGCATCACCATCGATGTGGCCTACCGCTATTTCGCCACGCCGAACCGCCGTTTCATCATCGCCGATACGCCGGGCCATGAGCAGTACACACGCAATATGGTGACGGGCGCCTCCACCGCCGATGTGGCCATCGTGCTGGTGGATGCCTCCAAGGGCATCCTGCCGCAGTCGCGGCGCCACGCTGCCGTGGCCGTGCTGCTCGACCTGCCGCATGTGGTGGTGGCGATCAACAAAATGGACCTGGTCGGCTACGACAAGGATGTGTACAAGAAAATCAAAACCGAGTTCAGCGCGGTGGCGCGCGAACTGGGCGTGCGCGATGTGTCCTTCATCCCGGTTTCGGCGCTGAAGGGCGATATGGTTGTTTCACGCGAAGTGGATGGCATCAACAATATGCCCTGGTACGAAGGCCCGACCCTGCTCGAATTTCTCGAGACAGTGAAGGCCGAGCGCGCGGTGCAGCCGGCGTTCCGCTTCCCGGTGCAGCTGGTGTCAAGGGTGCGGTTCGGCGCCAACAACGACAGCCGCGGCTATCTGGGCCGCGTCGAATCCGGGCGTGTCAAAGTTGGCGACCATATCGTCGTGCTGCCCTCGGGCGAGACGGCGCGCATTGCCGAGATCATCACGCTCGAAGGCAATCTGCAATCGGCCGGCCCGCAGGATTCGGTGACGATCACGCTCGACAAGCAGATCGATATTTCGCGTGGCGATGTGATCGCCGACCGCTTTCATCCGCCGCGCGTCACCGACACCATCCGCGCCAATGTCTGCTGGCTGGGCAATGAGCCGCTGTCGAACAGCCGCCGCTATTTGCTCAAATGCGGCACGCGCACGGTGAAGGCCTCGGTGGCTTCAGTCAATTCGCATTACGACGTCCTCACGCTCAATGCCGAGCCGGCCACCACGCTGAAGACCAATGAGATCGGCGAGCTGACGATTCGCACCGCCAAACCGATCATGGTCGATGCCTACTGGAAGAATCACACGAGTGGAAGTTTTATCCTGCTCGATGAAGCCAGCAATGCCACCGTCGCCGCCGGCACCATTCTCGCGGAGCCGAGCGATGTCTAAGGTCTATCTGGTCGGCGCCGGCCCCGGCGCGCCCGATCTGCTGACGCTGCGCGCGGCGCGCCTCCTGGCCGAAGCCGATATCGTTTTTTATGATGCACTGGTGCATGCCGATACGGTGGCACTGGCGGTAAAGGCGAAGAAAGTCGCAGTCGGCAAGCGCGCGGGAAAAGTATCCACCGACCAGCGCTTCATCAATCGCCATCTGGTCGAGGCGGCGGCGCGTTATGAAAACGTGGTGCGACTGAAAGGCGGCGACCCGATGCTGTTCGGTCGCGCGCAGGAAGAGATTGATGAGTTGCAGGCGGCAGGCATCGCTTATGAAGTGGTGCCCGGCATCACTGCCGCACTCGCGGCCAGCGCGCAACTCGGCATTTCGCTGACGCGACGCGGCCTGGCTCGCAGCGTGGCCTTCGCCACCCCGCGCATCGGCCCGGACGAACAAGACAGTGATTGGGCCGACGCTGTGTTGCATGCCGACACCGCCGTGCTGTACATGGCTGCCGGCCAGGCCCCGCAAATTGCCGCCGGCCTGATCGCGCAGGGCAAAGCCGCATCCACACCGGTGGTCGTGGTCGAATCCGCCACTTTGCCGGAAGAGCGGCGCATCCATACCAGCCTCGCCGGATTGACCGCATCCACGCTCAATCTTTCCGGCCCGGCGGTATTGTGCATTGGCGAGGTATTCCGCCTCGAGGCAATACTGGCCGCCGTCGGTGGTGGCGATCAGCAGTCGCAGATGCGCGCGCGGGTGGCACAATCGCGCAGCACGCGATGTATGGCCAACTAGCGCATCCTGCCGCTAGTTCCACGCCGCTATTTGCGGCACACAAATATTCAAACACTAGCATTGGCGAGCTTCTCCAGGCATTTTTGGCCTGGAAGCCGCTCCAGTGCTGGACTTTGTCATTCACAAAAAAGCTGCAGCAAGCAGCAAGCCAATCCTTCGAGGGAAAAATGTCATTCAAGCAATGGATCATCCGTGGCGCCTTGTTTGTAAACATCGTGGTTGCCAGTATCGCTTCGGCTCATGCAGCCGATGTCACCCTGCTCAATGTCTCCTACGACCCCACGCGCGAGCTGTATCAGGAGATCAACAAAAACTTCATCCAGGACTGGGCAGCAAAAACCAAGGACAAGCTCAGCATCCGCCAATCACATGGCGGCTCCGGCAAGCAGGCACGATCGGTGATCGATGGTCTCGAGGCCGATGTGGTGACGCTGGCGCTCGGTTACGACATCGATGCCATCGCCGACAAGGCGAAACTGCTGCCGACCAACTGGCAGGCGCGGCTGCCGCATAACAGCGCGCCCTATACCTCGACCATCGTGTTCCTGGTGCGCAAGGGCAATCCAAAGGGGGTTAAGGATTGGCCCGACCTCATCAAGCCGGGCGTGTCGGTGATTGCCTCGAACCCCAAGACTTCGGGCGGTGCGCGCTGGGCCTATCTCGGCGGCTGGGGCTATGCCTATCTGAACAACGGCAAGAGCGAAGCCAAGGCCCGCGAATACATCGGCAAGCTGTACAAGAACGTGCCGGTGCTCGATTCCGGCGCGCGCGGCTCGACCGTCACCTTCGCCGAGCGCGGCGTCGGCGATGTGCTGCTGTCCTGGGAAAACGAAGCCTATCTGGCGCTGAAGGAATTCGGCGCGGACAAGTTTGAAATCATCACGCCCGCGCAAAGCATCCTCGCCGAACCGCCGGTGGCGGTGATCGACAAGGTGGTCGACAAGCGCGGCACGCGCAGCGTGGCCGAGGCCTATTTGCGGTATCTCTACAGTGCGGCGGGGCAGGATATTATTGCCCGTCATTTCTATCGGCCGATCGACGCCCAGGCGCTTGCCAAACATGAAAAGAATTTCGCCAAGCTCAAGCTGTTCACGCTCGCCGACCTCGGCGGCGATTGGCGCAGCACGCAGAAAAAACATTTCGACGACGGCGGCGTATTCGACCAGATCTACCAGCCCGGTGCGAAGTAAGGATTTCGTCAACCTGACCCACGGCACCAGATGAGCCGTCCCCTGCTGCGCGCCCATACGGTCTTGCCGGGCTTCGGCCTGGCGCTGGGCTTCACGCTGTTCTACCTCGGCCTGATCGTCCTGATTCCGCTGTCGGCAGCGTTCATCAAGACCTTCACGCTGAGCTGGGACGCGTTCATCACCGCCGTCAGTGCGCCACGCGTATTGGCCTCGTATCAGCTGTCCTTCGGCGCCTCGCTGATTGCGGCACTCATCAATGCGGTGTTCGGCCTGCTGGTGGCCTGGGTACTGGTGCGCTACGAATTTCCGGGGCGTCGCATCGTCGATGCCCTGGTCGATCTGCCCTTCGCCCTGCCGACCGCGGTGGCCGGCATTGCCCTCACTGCAATCTATGCGAGCAATGGCTGGCTCGGCAAACCGCTGGCAGAACTCGGCATCAAGGTCGCGTTCACGCCGCTGGGCGTGCTGGTCGCACTCACCTTCATCGGCCTGCCCTTTGTAGTGCGCACCGTGCAGCCGGTGCTGGAGGACCTGGAAACCGAACTGGAGGAAGCCGCCAAATCGCTCGGCGCCTCCAACTGGCAAACCTTCTGGCGCGTGACCTTGCCCACAGTGTTGCCGGCGGTGGTCACCGGTTTCACGCTGGCTTTCGCGCGCGCCCTGGGCGAATACGGCTCGGTGATTTTCATCGCCGGCAATATGCCCATGGTTTCCGAAATCACGCCGCTCATCATCATCACCAAACTGGAGCAATACGATTACGCCGGGGCGACGGCTGTGGCGGTGGTGATGCTCGTCACCTCCTTCCTGCTGTTGCTGACCATCAACTTCCTGCAATGGTGGGCACGCCGCCGCCGTGCCGAGGAAATCGTCTGATGGCTGCCGTGCTGCCCCCATCGCAACATGCGCAAGCCGTGCCGCGACGCAAGGCGCGGCGCCCATTCCCCTGGATACCGGCGCTGCTGATTGCCGTCGCACTCGCCTACCTGGCGCTGTTCCTGTTCGTGCCGCTGGCGGCGGTATTCGTCGAGGCCTTCAAAAAGGGCGCGGGGTTTTATTTCGCCGCCATCAGCGAGCCCGACGCGATTGCCGCCATCCAGCTCACCCTGTTGGCCGCGGCGATTGCGGTGCCGCTCAATCTGGTGTTCGGCGTGGCGGCGGCCTGGGCCATCGCCAAATTCGATTTTCGCGGCAAGAGTCTGTTGATCACCCTGATCGACCTGCCCTTCTCGGTGTCGCCGGTGATTTCCGGCCTCATCTATGTGCTGATGTTCGGCCTGCAGGGCTGGCTGGGACCCTGGCTGCAGGACCATGGCATTCGCATCATTTTTGCGGTGCCGGGCATTGTGCTCGCCACCATTTTTGTCACCTTCCCTTTCGTCGCCCGCGAGCTGATTCCGCTGATGCAGGCCCAGGGCCGCGATGAGGAAGAAGCGGCGGCCGTGCTGGGCGCCAGCGGTTGGCAGACGCTTTGGTACGTGACCTTGCCGAATGTGAAATGGGGGCTGCTGTACGGCGTGGTCCTGTGCAATGCGCGCGCCATGGGCGAGTTCGGCGCGGTATCGGTGGTGTCCGGCCATGTGCGCGGCCTCACCAACACCCTGCCCCTGCATGTGGAAATTCTGTACAACGAATATGCCATCGCCGCCGCGTTCGCCTGCGCCTCGCTGCTGGCCTCGCTGGCGCTGGTGACGCTGGCGATCAAGAGCTTTGTCGAGCACCGTTTCCTGAAGGAGCAAGCCAAATGACCATCGAAGTGGTGAATGTCTGCAAACGCTTCGGCAGTTTCGAGGCGCTCAATGGCGTGAGCCTGGAAATCCAGCCAGGCGAACTGGTGGCGCTGCTGGGCCCCTCCGGCTCGGGCAAAACCACGCTGCTGCGCGTGATCGCCGGGCTCGAACAGCCGGACAGCGGGCGCATCCTGTTCAACGGTGAAGACACCACCGAGACGCGGGTGCAGGAGCGCGAGGTCGGTTTCGTCTTCCAGCATTACGCCCTGTTCCGGCATATGACGATTTTCGAGAACATCGCGTTCGGATTGCGCGTGCGGCCGCGCGCGTCGCGGCCGAGCGAAGCGGAAATCCGCCGACGGGTGCAGGAATTGCTGGCCCTGATCCAGCTCGAATGGCTGGCCGATCGCTATCCGCACCAGCTCTCCGGCGGCCAGCGCCAGCGCATCGCCCTGGCGCGCGCACTCGCGATCGAGCCGAAAGTGCTGCTGCTCGATGAACCCTTCGGCGCGCTCGATGCCAAGGTGCGCAAGGAATTGCGGCGCTGGCTGCGGCGCCTGCACGACGACATCAATCTCACCAGCGTATTCGTCACCCATGACCAGGAAGAGGCACTCGAAGTTGCCGACCGTGTGGTGGTGGTCAATCACGGCAAGATCGAACAGATCGGCACGCCCGAGGAAGTTTACGATCATCCGGCGACCCCCTTCGTCTTCCAGTTCATCGGCCACGTCAATCGCCTGCGCAGCGCACAGCAGGATGCGCCTGCGGCCTATGTGCGCCCGCATGAAATCGAAATCCGCGAGGAAGCCGGCGAAGGCACCATCGAAGCGGTGCTCAACCATGCCGTCAAGATTGGCTCTCAGGTGCGGCTCGAATTGGCCCGCAGCGATAACGGCGACCTGATTGAAGTGGAACTTTCGCGCGAGCGCTATGATCAATTGACAGTCGTGCCTGGCGGACGCGTGTTCCTCAAGCCGCGGCGCCTGAAAGTATTCGACGAGGCGGCGGCCTGATTCCTGCAGGCACAATTCGCAGCACACGATGGGCAGGAAAAGCCAGCAGCGCTTTAGGCTTGAAAGCTATATAAAAATCCAAATATATTCTTTGTTCCCATAAGGCCGGGAGCGGAAAATGGAGGCCTGCGTTCAAAAAGCAATCCGAACAACAAACCACACGATTGGAGAAATGTATGAGCTTGCGTCTCGGCGACACCGTCCCGGATTTCGTGCAGAAATCGACCAAGGGCGACATCAGTTTCCATCAATGGCTGGGCGATTCCTGGGGCGTGCTGTTTTCGCACCCCAAGGATTTCACCCCGGTCTGCACCACCGAGCTGGGCGCCACGGCCAAGCTCAAGGGCGAATTCGCCAAGCGTAATGTGAAGGTGCTGGCGATCAGCGTCGACGATGTGGATTCGCACAACAAATGGCTGGGCGATATCGACGAAACACAACACACGCACGTCGACTTTCCGATCCTGGCCGACCCGGACCGCAAGGTGGCAGACCTCTACGACATGATCCACCCCAACGCCAATGACACGCTGACGGTGCGTTCGGTATTCATCATCGATCCGAAGAAAAAATTGCGCACCAGCTTCACCTATCCGGCCAGCACCGGGCGCAATTTCGACGAGATCCTGCGCGTCATCGATTCGCTGCAGCTGACCGACAGCCATAGCGTGGCCACGCCGGCAAACTGGAAAAACGGCGACGATGTGATCATCGTCAACTCGCTGCAGGATCCCGAAGTGATCAAGCAGAAATTCCCGAAAGGCTACAAGGCGCTCAAGCCCTATCTGCGCGTGACGCCGCAGCCGAATCGCTGAAGACCGTCGGTTGATTCACCGAAAAAGGCCACGCATGCGGCCTTTTTTTCGATGCGTCTGGTGCAAAAAATCAAATGGCAAAGTCCAGCATTGGCGCGGCTTTTGAAGCATTTTTGTCCGGAAAGGCTCGCCAAATGGCGATCTACGCGTTGATCTGCTGGCATGCGGATCGTGTCGAATTGCCTTAAACGGGCGCAAAGACCTCGGCCATTTTTTGCGCGAGTCGCGGCAATTCATCGACAGCGAGTGCATTGATGCCGGCCGCAGCAGCACGCCCGCCACCGCCCGCGAATGCGCTGGCGACGATGTCCGCACCTTTGGGTCGCGTCAGCGGCGCGCGGATGCTGACGGTCAGGGCGCCGCCCGACTGCGGCGTCAGCACGGCATGGGCGCGCTGCGGGTGGCCTTCGGCGAGGCGATTGGCGAAGGCGCCACTGACGCGACGCGCGAACGCGGCATCGGGCAATTCATAAATTGCCGTATGTTCCGAAGCGGTTGTCGGCGCGATCTGCGCCACTTGCGCGAGGTCCTCGGCATAGCCCTGGCGCAAGGATGCGAAAACAGTTTCACCGTCGATAAAGTCGAAGGGACTGGCATAAGGCGCCATGCGCCGCGCCAGATCGGCGGGACGAAACAGCAGATCTTCCTCGCTGTCGCCATAGGCGTTGTAATTGAGACATTCGCCCAGCTCGCGCAGCAGACTGGCGCGGGCGGGCGAAAGCTGCGCCGCCTCGGCAAGACCTTGCGCAACCGAGAGCAGATTGTCGCCAAAAGCGGCGGTGATCGCCCAGGTGCGAAATCTTCCATCCAGGAAGCGATCGACCAGCAGGCTGGAACAGACATCGGCCGCCGTATCGATATGCGCGTCCAGCCCTGCATGCGCCGCCAGGCGATTGGCGCGGTGATGATCGAAATAGCGCATGCGCACGCCGCGCTCAAGCAGGCGGCAGACGGCCTCGGCGTTCTGGTCGTAGGAGATATCGAAGACGTTGACGATATCGCCGTGGCCGGCATCAACCAGGCGGCAGAGGTGGATGTCGCGCTTCACGCCGGTCACCAACTGCGGCGCGCCGGCGCTGGCCGGAAAGGCAAGGCGGAACTGGTGGCGCGCGATCAGGCCATCGGCATCGCCGTTGAAGACATCGTATTCATGCATGGCGGATGGATGCGTGGTGGACCATGGCGGGATTCTAATCTGCGCGCTGTGCCAGCGTTGGATGCAATCGATGGCCGGGATATAAACAACAACGGCCCTCAATGAGGGCCGTTGCACGGGATGCTGCGAAAAGTTGGCGCTTGGACATCAGCGGATGTCCAGCCGGGAGTGCATCCTAACGGGAATACAGTACCCACAGGTTGGCGAGATCCGAGGCGCCATCGTTGCCTTGCACCGACTTCAGCACCTGCACGCCCTTGCCCTTTTGCCCAGCCTGGATCATGGCAATGCCGAGGTGCAGTTTGGCGTCTTCCGGGCGCTTCAACTTGCCCATCTTGATGCCCTGCTCCATCAGGCCAATTCCTTTTGCGGACTGGCCGCTGGTGGCGAGGTTGTAGCCAAGCGTGACGAGGTCATTGCCGTCCTTGGCAGCGGCGGCGGCGGCCTCGTCGGTTCCTGCAGCGAGCATGGTTTTGTTTTCGGCAACGCGCTTCTCGACCAGGTCACGCAGGCGTTTCTGCCGATCGACATCGGCACCCTTGCCCAAGGCGCCGCTGCTGAATCCTTCATCGACAATTTTCTTCGCCTCGCCCGGATTGCCGGCCTGCAAGGCAAGCTGGGTCATTTCCATGAAATCGCTGGTGCTGGACAAGTTGCCGGTGGCCAGTTGCAGGCGGTACACATCCAGCGACAGGCGATCCGAAAAGCCGGGCTTCTTCTGCAGGCGTGAAATGATGTCGGCCCACAGGCTCTTGCGTGGGTAGTAGCGAATCAGTTTTTCAATGGTGGCGATATAGCCGCCCTGGTTCTTCTGCCGCAGATAGCTGTTGGCCAGAAGCTGCAATTTTTCTTCGGACGGCGTGCGGCCGGCCTTTTCGTCGGCATCGATATCGGCCAGCGATTCCTTGGCCGAGTTGGCGTAATCGCCGCTCTGGAAATACGCCTGGATCATCAGGGTGCGGATCTGACCATTGCTGCCGCCTTCACGGAAATAGCGCTGGCCCCATTTGATGGCCGATGCGTAATCGCCCGAGCGGTAGTACGCGCCCGCCAGGGCTTCCACCATGGCCTTTTGCGAGGCAGCCGGCGCCTTGCCCGAATTGAGCACCGCTTCGAAGGATTTGATGGCAGTGGCGCTATCGCCCGCACCGGATGCCGCGCTGCCGCGCGTGCTCTCGATCAGATAGACCTCGTAGGGTGTCTTGTTGCCGATGGCGTCGGCATCGCGCAACTTGGCCAGCGCCTCCCTGAATTTGTTGGCACGCAGCAGATCGCCGGCCGCCTTCACCGGGGTGGCAACTTCGGGACGCGCGGCGTCCTGTGCAAATGCAGCGGGCGTCGCCACGGCGAGGACGCCGGCGGCGAGGGAACAGAGGGCCAGTTTACGGATGAACAATGCGGATCGTGCCATGGAAGAAATCTCCGGAGATGAAAAGCAAAACGCGGCGTGACGCCGCGTTTTGCCGGAAGTGCATTTACTTGACGAACTGCTCGTTGCCGACAATGCCCAGCTTGGTCACGCCCAGACGCTGTGCGGAAGCCATGACCATGGCCACGTCCTTGTACTGCGCCAGCTTGTTGGGGCGCAGATGCACCTCAGGCTGATCCAGCAGGGTAACGATTCCACCAAGGCGACCTTCGAGGTCAGCCCGGTTGGGAACGGTCAAACCATTCCAGTAAATGGTGCCGTCGAAGTCGACGTCGATCTGCACCACTTCCGGCGGCTTCAGCGGCGGCGGCGGATTGCCGACCGGCATGTTCAGCTTAACCGCATGCGTCTGGATCGGAATGGTGATGATCAGCATGATGATCAACACCAGCATCACGTCGATCAGCGGCGTGGTGTTCATTTCCATCATGACTTCCGGCTCTTTCGAGCTACCCGAGCCTACATTCATGCCCATGCTTGTTTCCTTTCAATATTCACAACATCAAGCAACCGCTAGTTGTTCGGCGGTGGCTCGGTGATGAAGCCGATCTTCTGGATGCTGGCGCGCTGACACGTGTAAACCACCTTGCCGATGGATTCATAACGGGCCAATTCATCGCCGCGGATATGCACCTCGGGCTGCGGAATCTTCACCGCCTCGACCTTTAACTTGTCGAACAGCGCATCGGTATCCGCAATGGCTTGCTGGTTCCAGTAGATGTCGCCGTCCTTGGTCACCGAGATCAGGATATTCTCCGGCTTGGTTTGCGTGACGATGTTCTTTTCCTTCGGCAAGGTGACCGCCACGCTCTGCGTGATGGCCGGGATGGTGATCAGAAAAATGATCAGCAACACCAGCATCACGTCCACCAGCGGCGTGGTATTTATCGCCGAGATGATCTCGTCTTCGCCGCTATCCGAACCTACGTTCATTCCCATACAGGGCTCCTAGTGAGTCGCGTTGCGCCTATAAGCCGGGATTACTTCTTCTTGCCGTTGCCGCTCATGAGCACGGAGTGGACATCGGCGCTGAACGCGCGGACTTTCTCCATGACAACCTTGTTGCGACGTACCAGCCAGTTGTAGGACAGCACGGCCGGCACGGCCACGGCAAGACCGAATGCCGTCATGATCAGCGCCTCGCCCACCGGGCCGGCCACTTTGTCGATCGATGCCTGGCCGGCGATGCCGATGGCGGTCAGCGCGTGATAGATACCCCAAACCGTACCGAACAAACCAACGAACGGGGCGGTGGAACCGACCGTTGCCAGGAAAGCCAGGCCGTCCTGCAGGCGGTTGTTGACGTTCTCGGACGCGCGTTGAATGGACATCGTCACCCATTCATTGAGGTCAACGCCACCCAGCAGGCCTTCATGGTGGCTGGTGGCCTTCAAGCCGCTTTCAGCAATAAAGCGGAATGCGCTTTCTTCCTTGAGGCTGTTGGTACCTTGCTGCAGGGAACCGGCGTTCCAGAAATCGTCGCCGACTTCCTTGGCTTCTTTCATCAAGCGGAACTGTTCGAACAGCTTGACGATCAGAATGTACCAGCTGCCCATCGACATGATGACCAGGATGACCAGCGTGCCGCGGGAAACAAAGTCACCACCATTCCAAAGCGCGGACAGGCCATAGGGATTGTCGACCGTTTCCTTGGTCACCGTAGGTGCGGCTGCCGGTGCCGGAGCGGGCGCCGGCGCTGCTGCGGCGGGCGCTTCCTTGGGGGCGTCGGCAGCAGGTGCCTGTGCCATTGCCGTTGCCGGAACGAGGGCAACGACCGCCGTCATGACGGGTGCGCCCATGAAAATGGCCGCAACCAGCAGCGCAGGGATACGTTTGAAAAATGACATGTTTCCTCCAGTAAAAAATAACGAACTGCAAAAATTGATTTGGCGCTTCAGGCCGAAAACCGGCGCGAGCACCGCGGAAAACGGCGAAATTGCGAACGTCGCAAGTAAATTATTCGGCGAGATTAAATGTAACTTCCCAACTCAGCGCAACGTCTCGGCCCTGCGCAGCGCACTTCAGTCGACGAGCAGCACTGGACGCAGCCGAGTTGAAAATTCGGTTGGACGATGACTTGATCTCGACATCCTTGATTTCGCCCCCTGCCGACAGCACGAATCCGAGCACGACCGAGCCTTGCAATCCGTCTTTTAGCGCCTGCGGCGGGTACTTGATTTCAGCTTGAACGGCGCGCACGTTCGCACACGCAACTGCAGCGTTCACCGGGCCTGTACTGGGAGGCGCTTGCGGCACGGGTGGCGCATAGACCGGCGGCGCTACCGAGGTCGTGGCGGCGATAGGTGGCGGCGCTACTGGCGTCTGCACCTGTACTTCGGGTGGCGGTACAAAGGTAGGCATCACCTGCACCATTTTGGGCGGCGGCGGCGGCGGGGTATCCGGCGGCGGCGGCTTCTTCACTTCTTCAATAATCTTGGTCTCGAGCGGCTGCTTGATGACGTCAACCACTTTGCGTGCCAAGCCACTGACCAATGCATATCCAAGAACGATATGCAGAACCACCACAACGGTAATGCCCGTTACATGCTTTCCTGGCTGCCGTTGGCGCTGCGCGTAATCCATGCAATTCCTCCATCAGTCGTTCACCTCTTGGGCGAACGTCATGGCCTTGAAATAAAGACGTGGATTCTATCCTCTTTTTGGTGCGAATAGAACGAGATACAGGGAATTTGTCGGGCTGATTTCTGGCCTCAGCCGCCCGTTGAAATATATGTGTCTTAAGGGAAAAAACCCTGTGGAACAACTCCTTGTTTCCAACACTAACGCCAATTCCCGCCGGCGAATGTGCGCTAGACCTCACTGCATAAGCAAATGGGGGGCCAAGTTTTAATGTGGCGCGCGAATTATCTCTCCGGGATCAGCCCAGAAGGTTGCAAGGCGAAAATCGTCCATCAATACGCCGACAAAAGAAAAAGGGGCCTGCGGCCCCTTTTTCCTTGCTGCCTGCTACGTTTTATTAATTGAAGCGGTATTCCACCGTGAACTTGAACGAAATAGGCGCGGTGTAGCTGAGAACGCGGCCATAAGTGTTGGACTCGGGGAACGGTGCCGTCGTGTTTGCCACATCATGAACTTCATCAATGGCTTGTGCAGTCTGGCGATTGAACAGGTTGAAGATGTCCATTTTGAACGACATGCCCTTGACCGATGCAGGCTGGTACACAAGGTTAGCGTCGAGGCGTACGTCCCAAGGCAGGTTGCCTGCAGTACCACGCGGCGACAGCTTGCCATTACATACATGGAACGAGGAACCATAACCCAGATCGTAATAGACGTTTGGATCGATTACAGTCGGATCAAAGTTGCCCAGGCAGTTTTTCGGACGGCCGGAAGCCGCCAGGAAGTTGCCGCCAACGCCCCACTCTGGCGCGAATTGCCAGTAACCGAAGGCCTTGATCTGGTGCGTACGATCACCAGGCAACTTACCGTTTGCGCCAACCATCAGGCCCGGGAAGTCCCAAGTCTGGGTAGCGGCAACGTCGGTTTGCGCCACGTCGGACAGGGTCTGGCCTTCGGTGTTACCCGTGCTGCGCGAAAGGGTGTAGTTGATGCGGCCATACCAACCGTCGCGCAGAGGATGCTCGAGCCAGAAGTCCAAAGCCTTGTAGACGCGCTTCGGTTTCTCCGGGAAGCCGATATCCGATGGAGACAGCGTAACGCTGGTGTATTGCCCCGGGACGCCCGAGTAATTAACCAGGAATTTGTTGTCTCTGCCGGGGTTGATCGAAGCACAACCGAATCCGCCCCAGTTTGTCGTATCGATATTGTGGTTGGTTGCATAGGTATCAAACGGCGTCTGATCGCAGAAATCATCAATCGTCTGCTTGAGCGTACGGTAGGTACCCTTCATGCCCCAGTTGTAGCTTGGGTTGAGAGCCTTGTCGAAGCCAAGGGTAATCTCGTCCTGATAAGAAGGCTTCAAATCCTGAGCTGAAACCGTGTTCGGATCTTTTGCCTGGTTGTACTCGTTGTTTGCCGAGAAGGCGGGGACGCCATTCGGATTCGCAGCCGAGACACCAAAGTTTGTACGGCCGGTCGGATTGCCCTGTGCATCAATGCCCGTATAGGTGAAGAATTGGCGGGTAAAGAGAGAACGGCTGGCACCGCGTACGGCGATATGCGTCGGAATCTGGATCGAATACCGACCTGCACTACCATACAGCTTGAAGGAAGCGTCGCCGTTCATATCCCAGCCAAAGTTCAGGCGCGGATTGTATTGCTGCTTGATCTTCAGGAAAGTTTGTCCATCACCGTTCAGATTTTCATACTGCTCGGTACGCAGGCCGGCAGTAATGAAAAGGTTCTTGGTGACTTGAAACTTGTCCTCGATGTACTGCGCCTTCTGGTTCGAATCGGCTGCGGTCCGATCATCAAAAATTTGCTCGCGACCGTAGTATCCCGAGGTTCCCAAACCGCCGGCGGACGCCGGAGAGAAGGAGCCAAATCCGGTGTTGATCAAAGCATTGGGATTCGCGTTGAAGCGGAAAGAAATCAGCGACTTGCCGGCGAGGAACTCGCCTGCATTCTTGGATTTCAACCGATTGTCATCAAAGCCAGCGCGAATCGTGTGCTTGCCCAACACATATTCCAAATCGAGGCGGGCCGACTTGACGTCGTCTTCCGCGCCCGGGGGCAGGATATTGCCCGTCAGCGGCTGAACCTGCGGGTAAACGATGCCGGGGGCACGTGCAGTCGGCGTCAGGAACGTCAACTGTGGCTGGCTGGAATTGATGTCGTAGCCGGCAAACTGGTTGATGTGCTTGGATTTGCTCTGTCCATACAGGGCGGACACGGTCAAGTTTTCCACCGAGGTATTGGTGAATTTCAAGACCTGAGCATCGGCGCCGATCGAAGTCTGATTGTCGACGTTCTGATAGGCCGCATCGACACTGGCAACAGAGCCCACTGCACGCGTGTTGTAGTTGTAGCCATACAACTTTTGATGACGAGTCGGTTTGTCACCGATCAAGGTCAATTCGAGGTGGTTATCGTTAGTGATATTCCAGTCGAATTTACCCAGGTATCGATTGGTCAGGTCGACGTTGTCGGCAAAACCGTTGATGCCCAAGGTGCCGCTGGCGGTCGACCCTACAACTTGCGTCGAATTCCCGCGAGTCTGCTCGAACGACAGGAATGCAAATAGCTTGTCCTTGATCAGCGGGCCACCAACATAGGCACCGACGCGCGTTTCGTCGCGCGTATTGTCGCTGCGACGCAAGTAAAGTTTGCCATCCGTTGCTGGGTTGCCGGTGCTGGCCGGATAGTAGATGTCCTTTGATTTGCCGCGAAGGGTATTCGGTTCGATGCTGTACATCGCGCCATATTCCCAATCATTGGTACCGCTCTTGGTGGTGATGTTGACGACGCCGCCGATGGAGCGACCAAACTCAGCACCGAAACCGCCGGTCAAAACTTGCGCTTGGGAAATGGCGCCAAATGGCAATTCAGAAGAACCCAATTGGCTCAAGGGGTTGGTAACCGGGAAGCCGTTGATGTAGTAGGCGTTCTCGGAAGGCGCGCCGCCGCCGATGGTTTGGCCGCCAGCATAACGCGGGTCAGCACGCGTCGTATTCGGCGCGAGCTGAATGATGGCGCCAAGGTTTGCTGCAACCGGAAGCTTTTCCAGCTCTTTGGCGGTAAATGTCGTTCCATTGGTTGCAGTGGACACGTCAATGGTCTGGCGGCGCGCGGTTACACGAACAGCCTCGATTGATTGAGTGCCTGTGAAGTTGACTTCCGTACCTTGGCCCGCCAGAACTTCAACGCGCTGGTTATCGACGACGTTACCGCCGCGAAGGATTTGGAGCTT
>JACXTT010006835.1_pt1 | contig 16220 bp, 6 predicted proteins | sample 9270951 | NCBI WGS metagenome assembly JACXTT01 (sample SAMN15532306, study PRJNA645909) | rock metagenome | isolation source: weathered quartz diorite | place: Puerto Rico | collected 2017-06-21 | reverse complement strand
GGCGGCTCCACCGACGACGCCTCGCCCGCCTTCAGCGGCAGCGGCGCCAAGGCCGGAGACGTCGTCAAGCTGTACGACGGCGCCGCGCTCATCGGCAGCACCGCGGTCAACGCCGACGGTACCTGGAGCCTCACGCCCGAGAAGCCTCTGGTCCAGGGTGCGCACAGCATCACGCACACGCTCACCGACGCGGCAGGCAACACCAGTGCCGCCAGCGCACCGCTGACCTTCACGGTCGACACCTCCGGCGTCGTCGTCAGCGTCAGCCACGCGGTGGACAACCAGGGCAGCAAGCAAGGCAACCTTGCTCCGGGGGCAGTCACGGACGACACCACGCCCACACTCGTGGGCACCGCAACGGCCGGCGCCATCGTGACCGTCACGGAGAACTCGACGGTTCTGGGCTCGACCACAGCAGACGCCAACGGCAACTGGAGCCTCGCGCTGCCCGTGCAGGCAGAAGGTGCGCACAAGTACACCGCCACAGCGGTGAACGCAGCCGGCACCAAGGGCGAAGCCACTCTGGCCCTGAGCATCGACACGACCGCGCCGAGCGTGCCCACCATCGCCAAGGCCACGGACGACGTCGGCTCGGTGCAAGGCCCGCTCACGAGCGGCAGCGCCACCGACGACACCACGCCCACCCTCTCCGGCAGCGGCGCAACGCCCGGCGATGTCATCAAGATCTACGACAACGGCAGTGCCATCGGCAGCACGACGGTGCAGCCCGACGGCAGCTGGAGCTTCACGCCGACCACGCCACTGGCGGAAGGCGCGCACCAGCTCACCAGCACCGCCATCGACCCCGTCGGCAACGAAAGCAAGCCTTCAGGCTCCTTCGTGATCAACATCGACACCACGGCGCCCATCGACAAGGCCACGCTCAGTGCGATCGGCACCGACACCGGCACGAGCAACAGCGACTTCGTCACCAGCGACCGCACCCTCGTGGCAACGGTCACGGTCGACGCGGCCATGGAGCCGGGCGCCACGGTGCAGATCTCGCTGGACAGCGGCAAGACCTGGAACAACGCAACGCTGGTCGGCGGCAACACCTACCAGTTCGACAACACGGCCGTCTCGCTCTCCGACGGCAGCCATACCGTCATGACGCGCGTAGTGGACGCCGCGGGCAACGCGGGTGCGTCGAGTTCGCAAGTCGTGGTCATCGACACCAGCGCGCCAACCGCCGACAACGCCGTGGCCATCACCGCCTACATCGACGACGTTGCACCCAACACCGGCGAATACGGCAGCGGCACCAGCACGAACGACACCATGCCCACGCTCAAGGGCACCGTCGCGGGCTTGAAGGCCGGCGACGTCGTTCAGTTCTACGAAGGCAACGTGTTGCTCGGCACGGCCACCGTGAGCGGCTCGGCCTGGACCTTCGCCACGCCGGCACTTGCCGACGGCAGTGCCCACAGCTACACGGCGGTGATCGCCGACGCCGCGGGCAACAAGGGCACGGCCTCGGCGGCCTTCTCGCTGACCGTGGACACCACCGCGCCGACGCAGGCCGTGACCATCGCCTCCTACACCGACGACATCGGCACGAACCGGGGCGATTTCGCCAGCGGCACGAACACCGACGACACGGCGCCTGTACTCAACGGCACGCTGAGCGCCGCCATCGGCGCGACGGACGTGGTGCGCATCTACGAAGGTACGACGCTGCTGGGCACCGCCACGGTGACCGGCACGACCTGGACCTTCGCCGTACCGGCACTGGCCAGCGGCAGCACCCACGGCTACACGGCGGCCATCGCCGACGCGGCGGGCAACGTCGGCGCAGCCTCTCCGGTCTTCACGCTGACCGTGGACACCACGCCGCCGGCGCAGAACGTGACCATTGCCGCATACACCGACGACGTCGGCACCAACCGGGGCGACTTTGCCAGCGGCACCACCACCGACGACACGACGCCGGTGCTCCGCGGCACGCTGAGCGAAGCCATCGGCGCGACCGACGTGGTGCGCATCTACGAAGGCACGACGCTGCTCGGCACCGCCACGGTGACGGGCACGACCTGGACCTTCGCCACCCCGGCGCTGTCCAGCGGCAGCACCCACACCTACACCGCAGTAGTGGCCGATGCGGCGGGCAATCAGGGTGCGAGTTCGAGCGGATTCGCGCTGACCGTGAGCACGTCCGCACCGGCACAGACGACGAGCATCACCGCATACACCGACAACGTCGGCACCAACCAGGGCGACTTCGCCAGCGGCACGAGCACGGACGACACCACGCCGGTGCTTCGCGGAGAACTGAGCGCGGCCATCGGAGCCGCCGACACCGTGCGCATCTACGAAGGCACCACGCTGCTGGGCACCGCCACGGTGACCGGCACGCGCTGGAGCTTCGCCACGCCCACGCTGGCCGATGGCAGCACGCACACCTACACCGCAGTGGTCACGGACGCGGCCGGCAACGAGGGCGCGCCCTCCTCCCGCTTCACACTGACGGTCGACACGACCGCGCCGACGCAGACCGTGGCCATCACGAGCTATCTGGACAACCAGGACCCGCAGCAAGGCACCTTCACGTCCGGCAGCACGACCAACGACACCACGCCGCAGCTCAACGGCACGCTCGCCGGCACGCTGGGCACGGGCGAGGTGGTGGCGGTGTACCGCGACGGCGTCCGCCTCGGCGCCGCCACCATGACGGGCGCCGCGACCTGGACTTTCCAGGACACCGGCCTTGTCAACGGCACCGGCTACAGCTACACCGCCCGCGTCGAGGATGCGGCGGGCAACCGGGGTGGCGCCTCGGCGCCGTTCACGCTCACCATCGACCAGACCGCACCCACGGTACGCCCTTCGATCGACAGCCTCATGGACGACACGGCGCCGGTCACCGGTCCGATCGCCTCCGGCGGCACCACGAACGACACCCGTCCGGAGATGTCGGGCACAGGAGCGGAGCCCAATGGCACCGTCAGGGTCTACGACAACGGCGCGCTGATCGGCTCCGCAACGGTGGACGGCTCGGGCAAATGGAGCTTCACGCCCCCAGCCGGAAAGGAGCTGGCCGACGGCGCGCACAGCCTGACAGTGAGCAGCGTCGACGCGGCCGGCAACGAAGGTCCGCAATCGGCACCGCTGAGCTTCACCGTCGACACGGTCGCACCCACGACTTCGCCTTCGATCGACAGCGTCATGGACGACGTCGCGCCCGTCACGGGTCCGGTCGCCGCGGGCGCGGCAACCAACGACACCCGGCCAGAGCTGAAGGGCACGGGTGCAGCCCCCAACGGCACCGTCAGGATCTATGACAACGGCGCGTTGATCGGCTCCGCGACGGCCGACGCCGCAGGCAATTGGAGCTTCACGCCTGCGCTCGGCAAGGAGCTGGCCAACGGCCCGCACAGCCTGGCGGTGAGCAACGTCGACGCGGCCGGCAACGAAGGACCGAAGTCGACGCCGCTGGCCTTCACGGTCGACACGGTTGCCCCCGCGACGCAGCCCTCCATCGACAGCGCGATGGACGACGTCGACCCGGTCACCGGCCCGATCGCCTCGGGCAGCACGACCAACGACGCACGCCCCGAACTGAAGGGCGCCGGCGCCGAGCCCAACGGCACCGTCAGGATCTACGACAACGGCACCTTGATCGGCTCCGCGACGGCGGACGGCACGGGCAAGTGGGGCTTCACGCCCGCGGCCGGCAAGGAACTGGCCGACGGCGCGCACAGCCTGACCGCAAGCAACGTCGATGCCGCCGGCAACGAGGGCCCGCAATCGGCTCCGCTGACCTTCACGGTCGCAACCGTCGCGCCCAAGACGGCGCCCTCCATCGACAGCATCACGGACGACGTCGAGCCGGTCACCGGACCCATCGCTCCAGGCGGCGCAACCAACGACACACGCCCGGAACTGAAGGGAACGGGCGCAAGGCCGAACGGCATCGTCAGGATCTACGACAAGGACATCCTGATCGGAAGCGCCACGGCAGACAGCGCCGGCAAATGGAGCTTCACGCCACCTGTTGGCAGCGAGTTGTCCGACGGCGCGCACAGCCTGACCGTGAGCAACGTTGACACGGCCGGCAACGAAGGACCGAAGTCGCAGGCGCGGACCTTCACCGTCGACACCATCGCACCTGCGGCCTCACCGTCCATCGACAGCGTCATGGACGACGTCGCACCGGTCACCGGCCCGGTCGCCTCGAACGGCTTCACCAACGACAGCCGCCCCGAGCTGACAGGCACGGGGGCAATGCCGAACGGCAGTGTCAGGGTCTACGACAACGGCACCCTCATTGGCAGCACCACGGCGGACAGCACGGGCAAGTGGAGCTTCACGCCGGAGGCCGGCAAGGAACTGGCCGACGGCGCGCACAGCCTGAGCGTGAGCAACGTCGACGCAGCCGGCAACGAAGGGCCGAAGTCCGCGCCGCGCGTCTTCACCGTCGACACGGTCGTACCCACGACCGCGCCTTCCATCGACAGCGTCATGGACGACGTGGCGCCGGTCACCGGCCCTGTCGCTTCGGGCAGCACCACCAACGATGCCCGCCCCGATTTCACGGGTTCCGGCGCGGAGCCGAACGGCACCGTCAGGATCTACGACAACGGCGTGCTGATCGGCACCGCAACAGCCGACAGCGCGGGCAAGTGGAGCTTCACGCCCCCGGCCGGCAAGGAACTGGCCAACGGGGCGCACAGCCTCACGGCCAGCAACGCCGACGCGGCGGGCAACGAAGGCCCGCAATCGAGCCCGCTGGCCTTCAAGGTCGACACCGCCGTGCCCACCAAGAGCGCGGCCATCACCGGCTACATCGACGACGCGGGTCCGGCCAAGGGAGTCTTCGGCAGCGGCACCACGACCGACGACGCCGACCCGGTGCTCACCGGCTCGCTGACGGCGCCGCTCAACGCCGGCGAGGTCGTGCGCATCTATGAAGGCTCGACGCTGCTGGGCACCGCCACGGTCAACGGCAGCGCCTGGACCTACGACCTCGACGTTCTCGCGGACGGCTCGACCCATACCTATCGGGCCACCGTGGCAAACGCCGCGGGCAGCGAAGGCCCCATGTCAGGCAACTTCAGCCTGTCCGCGGACTACGCCCTTACGGTCAACCGCCAGAGCACCGTGGACACCACGCCGCTGGTCACCGGCTCGATGCCCTTCAAGCTGGCCAACGGCCAGTACATCGAGGTCACCATCGCCGGAAAGACCTACAGCTCGGCCAATGGCGCGGTGGTCGTCGATTCGACGCACAACACCTGGTATGTGCAGGTGCCGACGGCCATCGCCCAGGGAACCTACGACGTCAAGGCGGTGGTCAAGAGCGCTGCCGGCGTGCAGGTGGCAACCGACGACACCTCGGGCGAATTGATCGTTTCCGCGGCGCCGACAGTGACGGTCGGGTCCGCCGCCAGCGACCCGAACCAGAAGGCGACCGCCTACACGATCGGCGAGAACGGCATGTGGCGCATCCACACCAACCAGACGATGCTGGATGCCAACGGAACCGACAGCGCCTCGCTTGGCAGCTTCGGGCAGACCTATCTGTTCAGCAACACCAACGATCCTCAGAGCCCTGGCTACAACCCGGCCTATGCCGGACGGAACTACGTGCAGAACGCCACGTTCATGGACTTCAACCGCGACGGGCACATGGACCTGTTCGCGGAAGACAGCACCTACGACGACGGCCAGCAGGCGTTCATCTTCAATGGCAGTCGCTACACCGCCGTGCAGGTCGGCGCGCCGTCCGCGGCGGGCGGTGACAAGCTCACCAACGGCAGCGCGAACACGTACAGCTGGTACGGCGGCGTCGTGGCTTTCGACAAGACAGGCACTGGCTTCGCAGGCATCGCCTATGGTGACCAGACGCCCAACGACTCCACGAGCGGCGGTGGCTACGACTCCCAGATCGTGCTGAATACGGACGGCACCATCTTCGGCATGGTCAAGGACGGCGGCTACACCGACGACGCGGTGCTCAGCCCCGGACCCGGAAAATCGAGCAACTGGGGCAATGCCACTTTCGACATGGAACTGTCGGGCGTCGACCTGAACAACGACGGCACGATCGACCTCGTCTATCACGCGACGGCGGGCCTCACGAAGATCGGCGGTCCTTTCAACGATCCGGCTCAGGCATCCACCGCGAAAAGCTTCGATCCGTTCCGCCTGGTCGTCGCGACCAACAAGGGCGACGGCACCTGGGAGAACACGCAGATCATCGAGAAGACCTTCCAGCGCCCCGACGACGATCCGCACTACGGCAACGGCATTTCCATGACCTGGGCCGACTTCAACGGCGACGGCTACATGGACTTGTTCCTGGGCCGCGGCTACAGCCCGACCGTGGAATCGCAGTACTTCAGCCGCATCCTGTTCAACGACGGCACCGGCAAGCTGGCAATGGACGATCCGGACGGCAACAAGATCGGCACCACGCCGTCGAGCATGTACACCATCTTCGACTGGGGCGGGGGCCTGAGCGGCAACACCTGGCTGCAAGGCGGCCCTTCGCTCGCGGTCGACTGGAACGGCGACGGCAAGATGGATGCCATCGAACTGCCGGGCTTCGGCGTCACCGGTGGCGTGACGAGAGAAGGCAATACCGGCCAGATCAATCTCTACACGAACAACAGTTCGGCAGGCAAGATCGACTTCGGCAGGGTCAATCTGCTCGGGGGGATGAACACGATCGGCAACTGGACCGGAAACCCGTCGACTAACGACGCCGTCACCGGCGCCGTTGCCGCCGACATCGACTGGGATGGCGACCGCGATCTGCTGGCGTTCACCCAGAAGGGCAATACCCGGTTCATCACCAACACCAACACGGTGGCCGACGGCACGTCGCTGCACTTCCGCATCCTCGATGCGCAGGGCATCAACGCGCTGTATGGCAACACGGTGCAGCTGTTCGACTCGTCGGGCAAGCTGGTGTCCACGCAGATCATCAATCCGCAGTCCGGCAACCAGACCAACGACAGCTCCGCGATCGTCGACTTCTACGGGCTCGACGCGAAGGAGACCTACACGCTGGCGCTTCTGCGCATTGCCAATGGACAGGCAGCCGACGTGGGCGGCATGGCCAACCTCGGCGGCAACACCATCGAGAACGTCAATGCCGCCTGGGCCGGTCTGAAGGCCGGCGAGGCGAACCACGCCTTCGTGCTGACCGCCGAATCCGGGACCAACATCGCCAGTGCCAACATCGCCAACGGCATCGTCGGCACCGGCTACAACGACACCTTCTTCGCCACCCGGGGCGACGACAAGTACGAAGGTGGCGGCGGCGCGGTGATGGTTTCCGGCGTCAAGGCCTGGAGCAATACCGGCGGCCTGGACATCGTCGACTACAAGCTGGCCGACGGCGCGCCACTGACCATCGACCTGAGCAACACCGGCGCGCAGAACACCGGCTTCGGTACGGCGACCCTCAGGAACATCGAAGGCCTGGCGGGTAGCAACGGTGCGGACACCTTCACCGACAACGCGGCGGACAACCAGTTCGAGGGGCGTGGCGGCAACGACACCTTCAATCTCACGGGTGGCGGCAGGGACACACTGCTCTACAAGCTGCTCGCCGCCAGCGATGCCACCGGCGGCAATGGCGCGGACACGGTCAACGGGTTCGAGGTTGGAACCGTCGAAGCCACGCCCAATGCGGACCGCATCGATCTGAAGGAACTGCTGGTGGGCTACACCGCCGACGCCGACGGGGCCGCGCGGTACATCAACGGCGTTGCAGTCATCGATTCGGGGGATGCCATCGGCAACTACCTGAGCGTGACCGTCAGCGGCGGCAACACGACCTTGAGCATCGACCGCGATGGATCGGGAGGTGCCTATTCGGCGACCACGCTCATCACCCTCAACGGCGTGACCACCGACCTCGCCACGCTGCTGGCCAACCACCAGCTCGTGCTGGTCTGACGGGCGTCCCGACGAAAAGACATATACCTATGCTCAATCTTCGAGGAATCTCGCGCGCCGTCGTCATCGGCGGCGGAACCGCAGGCTGGTTCGCGGCCCTGACCCTGCGCCGCATGTTCTCGTCGCAAGTCGAGATCCGGGTGATCGAGTCGCCAGACATCGGCATCGTCGGTGTGGGAGAAGGCGGCCTGCTCAATCTGGTCGACGCGCTGCGCCGCAATGGCATCGACCTCGACGAGTTCGTGCGGGAGACCGGCGCGGCCTTCAAACTGGGCTTTTCCTACGAAGGCTGGCGCACCGGCGCTGAGGACGACCGTTACTACCACCTCTTCGGTCGGCCCGGTTTGCCGGAAACAGACTGGGTCGAGCGCGGCTTCCATCCGCTGCTCTCCGGCATGGTGCACGAGGGCATCGAGCTGCACCGCTACATACCCGGCTTTGCCGAGATTGCATCGAACGCAACCCAGCAAGAGGCGGCGGCCATGCTCCGGCACGGGCCGGTCTCGGGACTGTCGGCGTCCTTTCATTTCGACAGCCACAAGCTGGCGGACTATCTGCGCCGCGTGGCCGTCTCGCGCGGCGTGGTGCACCAGCAGGCCCGGGTCGAGGAACTGATGTGCGACGAGCAGCGCATGGCACGCAGCCTGAGGCTCGACGACGGCGAAAGCATCGACCTGGACCTGCTGATCGACGCTTCCGGCCTGGCGCGCCTGGGCATCGGCAAGAAGCTCGGCGTTCGCTGGCGTTCTTTCTCCGAGCACCTGCTGCTCGACCGCGCCGTGCCCTTTCACATGCCGCATCCGCAGCCCAATCCTTCGCTGGTTACGCGCGCGATCGCGATGCCGGCAGGCTGGATGTGGCAGATCCCGCTGGTCGAGCGTGTCGGCGCGGGCTATGTCTTCAGCAGCGCGCACACCGACGAAACCCAGGTCATCGACGAAATCCATCGTCGCATCGGCCCGGAGGTCGAGCCGATGCGCACGCTGCGCTTCGAGCCCGGCCACTTCGATCAGGTGTGGGTCGGCAACATCATGGCCATCGGGCTGGCCTCGGGTTTCGTGGAGCCGCTCGAGGCGACCTCCATCGGCCAGATGCTGGAGCAGCTGCGCAATTTCGAGCGCATCGTCACCGCCAGCAACGGCGTGGTGTCGGGCTACCTGATCGAAGGCTTCAACGAAGCCAACGCGCGCTGCTGGTCAGGCATCCGCGACTTCCTGCGCATGCATTACGACTGCCCACGCCGCGACACCGCCTTCTGGCGTGACGTGGCCGCCCTGCCCCTGCCGCCCAGCTATGCCGAACTCAAGCAGTGCTTCCGGCAACGCACGCCTCGGCTCATCGACGTGGAGAACTACGCCATGCACGGATGGCAGGGCATCTTCCACGTCATCAACTGGCTGTTCGTGGCGGCGCCGTTGGGCGTGGTGCCACCCGAAGCGGCCGCTCTCGAACTGGCGAGCCTCCCGGCCGTGAGCCGTCGGCGCGTGGCAGTCCGCATGTCGGAGCTGCGGAACAGCTCAGTTCCTGGTTGAGTGAATGTCTCTCACGGACGCGAGCGTCGCGCTCTCCAGGCTGAAGCTGCAAAGCATCAGGTTCGTTTCAGCGAGCTTGACGATCTGCGCGGGCGACATGTTGGAGAGGAGCGCCGCCAGGTCTTTGCTGATGCCCAGGCGGCTCATGGCCACCGCGCCATCCTCTTTCACCAGTTTCTGCGCCAGAAGCATGTAAGTCAGGTTGAAGTCGCCAATTTCTTTGTGCAACGTGCTGTCTACACCACTCAGGTTTTCAAGAGTCATCGAATTTCCTCCAGATCAGATGACGGAAAGCCGCGCGATACGACCTTCCAACGAGCGGCCGCAATTTCTGCGGCATAAGGGACGGGAATGCTGACGCTGTAGCTGTTGTTCCTGACAACGGCGTCGTAGCTGCAGACAGCGCGGCCGCCGGCGTCGTGGAGCGTCCAGCGGACGGGCGTGCCATCGGGCGCCACATGTGCGACTTCCATCGAAGGCGAGCCGATGTTGGCGCCCACGTGGGCATAGCGCGCGTCCACCGTCATCGGCACATGCTGCTGAAAGGGCTGGTTGCCGGGCAGATCGAACCACTCGTCGTGGGCGAGCATGTTGCGCGCGGCGACCTTCCAGACGCGATGACGCAAGAAGTGCTGGTCGGCGTAGCGCGACGAGAACGGTCGGCTCTTCAGATACGCGCGGATGTCGCCCGCCATGTCCGTGAAGACACCCCGGCACGCGCCCCACATGCCGGCCAGGATCAGTTCGGTGTGCGAGTGGTAGTCGCGCATGACATGAAACGCGCGGTCCGACGCGCACCATGCGCGCACCGCCGCCTGGTCGCGGGTGGACAAAAGCGAGTCGGCGTCGCGGAACTGCACGCGGTCGACGCTGGCGTCATCGAGCGCAAGAAAGCGCCACAGCGTGCCCGGCAGATCGTGACCGCCAACCGAATGCGCATCGATGACCGATGCGCCGGCAGCCACCAGGCGCTCGCACACCGCCGCGGGCACCGAGCCATCCACATAAAAACGGCATACCCACGCCGGGAAGAACTCGTGCGCAGCCCGCACATTGAGCAGCGCCATCTCGCAGTAACGCGGATCGCTGCCGAACAGGCTGAACGCGATGACGTTGCGTGCGCGGTTTCTTTCGTCGAAGCGCAGCAGCACGGGCGAATCGGCGGTGGCCGCCGGCGTTTCCTGTTCGGCCTCCAGCAGTTTCAGCTGGAGGGACATCGTGCCGTACTCCCGCACGTCGCCCCACTTGCCCAGTTGCCCCGCCGCTTCCGCCAGGCCGTCGTAGACGTTCGCGGTCTTCAGGTATTCGGCTGCGCCGCGATAGATGTCGTATGCCTGCATGGATCGGCCCAGGCGCAGGTGGCACAGCGCAACGTCGGCAAGCGGCTGCGGGCTGCGGGTGGCCTCCCAGGCCTGGGTCGCGAATTTCAGCGCCCGCATGAAGTCACCCTGTTCGAAGGCGCTGCGGAACTGTTGGCCCAGCATGTCCAGGGCTTGCTGGGTGACGGCGGGTCCGCGGCGCGGAATAGGCACTCTGTTCACATGTGCCTCTCAGCGCTCACGCAAGGCTTCGCCGGCCTTGTTCAGCGGCTTGAGCAGATAGTCCAGCACCGACTTGCTGCCCGTGCGGATGTCCACCGTGGCGATCATCCCGGGCACGATCGGGAAGCTCTGCCCATTCTTGTTCTTCAGGTGGTCGACATCGGTACGGATGTAGACGCGGTAGTAGTACACGTCGCGCTTCACGTCGTCCTGGATGGTGTCGGGCGAGATCGTCGTCACCTTGCCGGGCAGGTCGCCGAAGATGGCGTAGTCGTAGGCCGTTACCTTCACGGCCGCCTCCTGGCCCGGATGGATGAAGGCCACGTCGCGCGGCGAAATGCGGGCTTCCACCAGCAGCTTTTCGTCCAGCGGCACGATCACCATGAGCTTGCCGCCCGGCGGCAGTACGCCCCCCACCGTCGTCACCGCGATGTCCTTCACGATGCCGCGCACCGGCGACGCAAAGGTCAACCGTGTCAGCGAGTCGGAGCGCCCGCGCGTGACCGAGCGCTGGGCCTCGATCTCGGCATTCGCCTTGGCGAGGTCTTCGCGCGCCTTCACGTAGTACTGGCTCTTGAGGTCGGCCGCCTTGGTCTCGGCCTCGTTGATCTGGCGCTTCAGCCGCAGCACTTCGACGTCGCTCGCTGCGCCGCGCGCCACCAGCGGCTCGGTCAACGCGAGCTCTCGGCGCATCAGCGACAGCGCCTGCGTCACGCCCGAAAGACTGCTCGCGAGCTGCTCGCGGCGCGACTGATAGAGCGCGGTCTCGGTGCGCACGAGGTCGGCGTCGGAGCTCACTTCGGGCGGAAACGCCAGCGGCGTGCCGCCGACTTCGGCCGTGAGGCGCGCCGACATCGCCAGCGCGGCACGCACGCGCGAAGCGCTCTCCTGCACGGTCGATTCGGTCTTCGTCCTGTCCAGTTGCGCGAGCACCTCTCCCTCATCGACGATGTCGCCTTCGCGCACCTTCAGGTCCACCAGGATGCCGCCTTCGAGCGATTGGATCATCTGCTCCCTGGAAGAAGGGACCACCTTGCCCGAGCCGGTCGACACCTCGTCGAGCTTGAACGACCACGCCCACGCCAGCAGCGCGAGCAGCAGCCCCGCGATGATCCACACGAGCAGCGATGCGCGCGGCAGCGGCGGCTCGGGCGGCGAATAGTAGGCGGCGGGCGCTGTCTTCGAGCGGCCTGTCTTTTGGACGGGAGATTTCCCGCGTGGAGGCTGCGCGCCCGGCGCGAGACCGGCCGGCACGGCCATGCCGACCGCGGCTGGCGCCCGCACCCGTATTTTTTCAGGCGTTGCCATGGGAGAGCCTTCCAAGAACCTGGTCCTTCGAACCGTCCATCACGATGCGGCCGCCGTCGATCACGACGATGCGGTCCACCCACTGCAACACCGGCATGCGGTGCGTTGCCACCACCAGCGTGCGCGGCCCCAGCCATGCGCCCATCGAGTCGATCACCTGGCGCTCGGTGACTTCGTCGAAATGCGCGGTCGGCTCGTCGAGCAGCACGATCGAAGGCTGGCGGATCAGCGTGCGCGCCAGCAGCAGCGCCTGCCGCTGCCCGCCGGACAGGCCCAGGCCGCCCTCGTGGATCAGTTCGTCGAGCCCCTCCGCACGCGATTGAAGAAAAGACAAGGCACCAGCCATCGCGATGGCCTCGAACACCTGGTCGTCAGTGGCCAGGGGCATGCCCATGGTCACGTTCTCACGGATGGAGCCGTGGAAGAGCCGTGCGTTCTGCGTGAGCAGCCCCATGTCGCGGCGCAGGTCGGCCGGGTCGATCAATGAGAGGTCGAGCGCATCGAGCGCCACATGGCCCTGCTGCGGTGACTGCAGGCCGGCCAGCAGTTGCAGCAGCGTCGACTTGCCGGCGCCCATGCGGCCCAGCAATGCGACCTTGTCGCCGGCCTGGATCTGCAGCTGTGCGATCGTGAGCGCCGGGCTCTTGTCGTCCTTGCCGTAGCGAAACTCGACACCCGCCAGCGCGTAGTTTCCATGCAGCGCGGGGGCATGCACCAGCCGCGCGCCGTCGGCCTGGTCGACCGGGCGCTGCATGAGCTGATCGAGCCCCGCGCGCGCCACCTTGGCCTGCTGCCAGCGCGCGAACACGCCCGACAACTGCGCCAGCGGCGAGATCATGCGCGAGGCGAGGATCGACGAGCCCACCAGCGCACCCGTCGTCATGTCGCCCCGCATCACGAGGAAGCAGCCCGCGAGCAGCACCACGGCATACACGATGGTCTGCACCTCCTGCGTCCATGTCATGAGCAGGCTCGTGAGAAAGCGCTGCCGCATGCTGACGCCGGCGGATACGTCGTTGACGTGGTTCCACTGGTTCTGGAAACGCGGTTCTGCGCGCATGAGCTTGATGTCCTCAATGCCTTCGACCGCCTCGACCAGGAGCGCATTGCGCAAGGCCGATTCGCGCATGCCTTCGCTCGCCAGGCGGGCCAGCGGCTTCTGGATGAGCAGGCCCGGAATGACCAGCAATGGCACCGCCGCCAGCGCCACCAGCGCGAGTGGTCCGGCCACCAGCCACAGCACGACCAGGAACAGCAGGAAGAACGGCAAGTCGGCCACCGCGGAAATGGTGGTGGAAGTCAGCAGCTCCCGCACCTGCTCCACCTCGCGCACCTGCGCGATGAAGGAGCCCGTGGATTTGGAGCGCGCGTCGGTGCGCAGGCGCAGCGCATGGCCGAAGACGACATCCGACACCTTGAGGTCGGCGCGCTTGCCGATCACGTCGGAAATGTGCGTGCGAGACACGCGCAGCATGAACTCGAAGACCACCGCCAGCATCACGCCGCCGAACAGCACCCACAGCGTGGGCTCGGACTGCGCCGGCACCACGCGGTCGTAGACCTGCATCGAGAAGATCATCGACGCGAGCGCCAGCACGTTTGCGAACATGGAGGCCAGCACGATGTCGCCGTAGCGCCGCCAGTCGCGCAGCGCGATGGCCCAAAACCAGTTGGCCTTGTAGGGCTTGATGTAGTCGTCCACACGCGCATCGGGCACGGCCGTGTTGGGCCTCAGCACGGCCACGCGCTTCGCATGAAGGCGCAGTTCGGCGAGCGGCAGCGCCGTCTCGAGCCCGTGGTCGCCGCCAAGGAGCACGCCCAGTTGGCCATGGCCGTCGGCGGCGCGCACGACGCCGACCTCGCCGTTGTCGAACTCCACCACCAGCGGCAGGCGCCACGGGTCGAGCATGGCATCGGAGAACTCGCCCAGCCGCACCGTCAGGCCGAGCTGCCGCGCCATGTGGTCGAGCAGCGTGTCCAGCGGCGCGCCGCGCTCCCAGGCCAGCGAGACGCGCACGTTCTCCTCGGAGGCGCCGATGCCGTAGTGGCGGGCGACGAAGAGCATGGCGTCGAGCCAGCTCGTGTACTGCGAAGACAACTTCATGGAAGCAACTCGATCCCTTGGACGGTGGTGTTGTTCAGGCCGTAATACGTGCGGGCCTGGCCGGTGGCGCCGATGTAGCCGATGCGGCTGGCCCAGAGGTCGTGCAGCACGGCCTCTTCGTCGGCCGCGGCCTGGTGGATCTCCTGCTCGGCATTGAGCAGATCGAGGATGGAGCGGGTGCCGAGCGTGTACTGCTCGCGATAAAGGTCGCGCGCCTCGACGATGCTGCGGCGCCGGTCGGCCAGCACGCCCAGGCGCGCCTGCGCGCCGATGACCTGCTCGCGGAAGTTGCGTACCTGGTCGCCGGCATTGAGGCGAGCGGTTTCGATGCGCATGCGCGCGGCCTGCTCGGCGGCGACGGCGGTATTGACCTGGGCTTCGAGCGCACCGCCCTGATAGAGCACGCTGGAGAGATTCAGCATGACCGAGTGAGAGCTGCCGCTACGCTCCGGAACGCCGGAATTCATGCCGCCCATGGGCCGGTTGACGGAAGCATCGAGGCTGATGGTGGGGTAGCGCTGGGCCCTGGCGACTTCGAGCTGGGCGGTGGCCGCGCGGCGCTCGGCCTCTGCGGCCAGCACCTCGGGCATGAGGCTGGTGTCGGGCTGCAGGTCGATGCGCAGTTCGCTCGCCAGGTGCTCCGGCAGCGGCGCTATGCGCGGGGGCACGGAGCGCCCCAGCAGCGTGCCCAGGCGTTCGCGCCACTGCGCCAGCTGCGACTTCACCTGCAGCAGGTTGGCGCGCGCACTGTCCACGCGTGACTCGGCCTGGATCGGGTCGGCCTTGGTGCTGAGACCGGCATCAGCGCGCAGCCGCGCGGTCTCCAGCACTTTCTCGACCGCCTGCACTTGCTCTTGTGCGATGGCGACGAGCGACTGGTAGCGGTGCGTCATGACGACGGCTTCGGCCGCCTGCTGGGCGATGGCATCGATCTGCTTGAGGACTGCGGCCTGCTGGCGCTGCACCTGCGCTTCCGACTGGCCGACCGCACCGGAGACCTTGCCGAAGTCGTACAGCATCTGCGACACGGATGCCGTGGCGACGCCGCGCTTTCCGCCCCCCTGGGTGGCGGAGGCGCCGCCATTGACGCCGGCGCCCATGCCCACACGCACCAGCGGGTAGTAGCCGGCGCGCGCCACGTCCACGCCGCCCGACTGCTGCGCCAGCATGGCGATGGCATCGGAGATGGACGGATGACGCGCCACCGCCTGGCGCACGGCGTCGGTCAGCTCCAGTGGTGTCGTGGTCTCGGCTGCCTCGGGCAGTGCGAGACCGGGCTGAATGCCCAGCTCCTTGGCCAGTGCGCTCGGGGCGAGCCGCCGTGACAGCTTCAGGTCGCCATAGCTGCTTTGCGCAAACGCCGGAACGCAGGCCGCGAGCAGGCAAGCAGCCGCCAGCCGTCGATGATTGAGTTTCTTGTTCATGTTTTTGTTTCCCGGTGGACAAGAGCGACACAGCCGAAGCCACCGTCGTTCTTGCCCGCCAGGGTTTGCGTCAGACCATCACCAATTGCTGGTTGGCGAGCAATGTGGCCAAGTCCGTCTGCACGCCGCGCAAGGTCAGCAACGGGGCGAAGTCGAAGCCGCCGTCAGCACCATCGCGATCGACGGAGATCACCGTGTCGCGCCCATTGACCACCGAGACCTTCAGGTAGCTGGCTTCGTTGGCCGGCGTGAAGCGGATCAGCAGTTCGCGCAGGTCGATGCGGTCCGCGTGGGGCCAGGCCGCGAATGCGCCGACCTCGAACGCGTAGGCGTCGACCGAACCTGTGCCGCCGGTGGCGCTACTGGCTCGCCGCCGCTTGGAGAGAGTGGTGGTACTTTCCCCGCC
>JACXTT010006834.1_pt1 | contig 16220 bp, 17 predicted proteins | sample 9270951 | NCBI WGS metagenome assembly JACXTT01 (sample SAMN15532306, study PRJNA645909) | rock metagenome | isolation source: weathered quartz diorite | place: Puerto Rico | collected 2017-06-21 | reverse complement strand
GGCGGCGGCCCGGCGGGCCGACGCCACCGCCGGCGGGTCGGCGCAGAGGCGCTCGGACATCTCCCAGGCGGCCTGCATCCGCGCGAAGGCCACCGCGTGGCGCGGATCGGCGGCGACCCAATCCATGATGGTTTGCCGCTCGGCGGCGTCGGGACCGGCCTCGAGCCTAGCGACGAACGCCGCGGCTTGGGCGTCGATCGCCTGCCGTGCCGCTGCGGATCGTTCGCTCAAAACCGCGTTCCTCGCGTTCGGCCAGCGCCTTGGCCACTCGCATCACCGCCTTGGCGAGATGCTTCTCCACCGTAGAAACGGACAGCGCCATATCTGCCGCTATCTCGGCGAGAGAAAGGTCGTAAACGCGGCGCAGCAGGAAGACCCGGCGGCACTGCGGGGGCAGGGTGTCGATGACCGTCTGCAGCCAGCGCAGCTCGGCGCGGGCCGAGAGCGAAGCCTCCAGGCTGTCGTCGGCGCGCAGGGTGTCGAGCTCGGCCACGAAGTCCAGCGAGACGATGGCGTCACGGCGGGCGGCATCGATCATCAAGTTGCGGGCGATCGCGAACAGGTAGCCGCGGCCGGCGGTGACGCGGTCGATGTCGCGCGCCGCATAGGCCCGCGCCAGGCTCTCGGCCACCAGGTTGTCGACGTCGAACCCCGCTGGGCAGATCCGGCGCAGGCGCGCGCGCAAGGCCGCCTCCTGCGGCAGGATCACCGCCTTGAACCACTCCAGACGCTTGACCAGATCGTCCATGGCCGCCCCCGATGGCGGCGCGCGATGGCGCCCCCGCCCAGCCGCTGTCGTCGTTTGATTGGGCCTTTCGTGAGCGATCCACAGTTCACCCGGCTTGTCCAGAAGCCGGGCCGCGAGCCGTGCGGTGGCGCCGACCCTGGGTGGAATGCGTGGCCGGGATGGCGGTTTTGCAGGCGCCGACCCGTTCTTGACGGCGAGGGAGGCGCGAACACCTTGGATCAAAGCCTTGAAGCCCACGGCGGCGTCGCCGGCGCGAGCCACCGCCGGCGCCTGGTCTCGATCCTCGGCGGGTCGGCGGGCAACCTGGTGGAGTGGTACGACTGGTACGTCTATTCCGCCTTCACCCTCTACTTCGCCCCCGTCTTCTTCCCCTCGGACGACCCGACGGCCCAGCTGCTGAGCGCCGCGGCCGTCTTTGCGGTTGGCTTCCTCATGCGCCCGATCGGCGCCTGGGTGATGGGCGTCTACGCCGACCGCCGCGGCCGCAAGAGCGGCCTGGTCGTGTCGGTCAGCCTGATGTGCCTGGGCTCGCTGATGATCGCCGTCGCCCCCGGCTATGACCGCATCGGGGTGGCGGCGCCGGCGATCCTGGTGATCGCCAGGCTGATGCAGGGCCTGTCGGTCGGCGGCGAATATGGCGCCTCGGCCACCTACCTCTCCGAGATGGCCGGCCGGCGGCGGCGCGGCTTCTTCTCCAGCTTCCAGTACGTGACGCTGATCAGCGGCCAATTGATCGCGCTCTGCGTGCTCCTGGTGCTGCAGGCCGCCCTGCCGGTGAAGGACCTGGAGGCCTGGGGCTGGCGCGTGCCGTTCGCCATCGGCGGCGTGCTGGCGATCGCGGTGTTCTACATCCGCCGCGGCCTGGCCGAGACGGACAGCTTCGAGGCGGCGCGGCGCAAGGCGGCGCCGGCGTCGAGCGCCTGGCTGCTGCTGCGCGCCCATCCGCGGGAGGCGGCGATGGTGGTGGCGATGACCGCCGGCGGCACGCTCGCCTTCTATGCCTACTCGACCTACATGCAGAAGTTCCTGGTCAACACCTCCGGGTTCAGCCGCGAGTCGGCCACCGAGGTCACCACCGCGGCGCTGTTCGTCTACATGCTGCTTCAGCCGGCGGCCGGCGCGCTCTCCGACCGGATCGGCCGCAAGCCTCTGCTGGTCGGCTTCGGGGTCGGCGGGGTGGCGCTGACCTGGGCGATCTTCAAGACCCTGGAGACGGTCAATTCGACCTTCCTGGCCTTCCTGCTGGTGCTGGGCGGGCTGGTGATCGTTACCGGCTACACCGCGATCAACGCGGTGGTGAAGGCCGAGCTCTTCCCGACCCACGTGCGCGCCCTGGGCGTTTCCCTGCCCTACGCCCTGGCCAACACCCTGTTCGGCGGCACGGCCGAATATGTCGCCCTGTGGTTCAAGAGCCGCGGCCTGGAGAGCGGCTTCTACATCTATGTGACGGCGATGATCGGCGCCTCCCTGGTGGTCTACCTGCGCATGCCGGAAACCAGCGTCGAAAGCCGCATCGGGGAGGACTAGCGTGCTTTTGGCATGCTAGAGGCCCAGGCCATGCATCTCGCCCGCTTCAATCCCGTCCGCTTCGCCCATCTCCCCACGCCGCTGGAGCCGCTGCCCAGGCTCACCGAGGCGCTCGCCACCTCGCCCGGCGGCGGTCCCAATCTGTGGATCAAGCGGGACGACTGCACCGGCCTGGCCGGGGGCGGCAACAAGACCCGCAAGCTGGAATATCTGCTGGGCGACGCGCTGGCCAACGACGCCACGACCCTGATCACCCAGGGCGCCGTGCAGTCCAACCACGTGCGCCAGACCGCGGCCGCGGCGGCCATGTTCGGCATGGCCTGCGAGGTGATCCTAGAGGAGCGCACCGGCTCCAACGCGCTCGACTACACCCAGTCCGGCAACGTCCTGCTGGACGAGCTCTTGGGCTGCAAGATCCGCCGGGTGCCAGGCGGCACCGACATGAACGCCCAGCTCGCCGAGGTGGCCGCCGAGGTCGCCGCGGCCGGCGGGCGGCCCTACGTCATCCCGGGCGGCGGCTCCAACGTGATCGGCGCGCTGGGCTACGTGGAATGCGCCCTGGAACTGGTCGCCCAGGCCAATGAGGCGGGCATCGAGATCGACCGCATCGTCACCGCCACCGGCAGCGCCGGCACCCACGCGGGCCTGGTGGCCGGCATCGCGGTGATGGGCGCCGACATCCCGATCCTCGGCATCGGCGTGCGCGCGCCCAAGGATGTGCAAGAGGCCAACGTCTTCAAGCTGGCCGTCGAGACCGCCGACCTGCTGGGCCACAAGGACCGCGTCACCCGCGACATGGTGGTCGCCGATTGCGACTACGTCGGCGCCGGCTATGGCCTCGTCGACGACGCGGTGATCGAGGCGCTCAAGCTGGCCGCCCGCACCGACGCGATCCTCCTGGACCCGGTCTACACCGGCAAGGCGATGAAGGGCCTGATCGCCCTTTCCCACGCCGGCAAGTTCGACGGCGAGACGGTGGTCTTCCTGCACACCGGCGGCGCCCAGGGCCTGTTCGGCTACCAGACCGTCATGGACGGCCACCTGGGATGAGCGAGGACAACGGCAAGCCTTCCCTGGTCCTCGGCGTCCTGGGCGGCATGGGCCCCGCCGCGACGCTGGAGTTCCTGGCCAACCTGCAGGCCTTCACCCCGGCCAAGGGCGATAGCGACCACATCCGCGTCCTGATGGACCTCAATCCCAAGGTCCCCGACCGCAACATGACCGGCTCGGCCGCCGGCGTGGTCCTGGCGGAGATGGCCGGCGCGCTCGCCGGGGCCGGCGCCCAGGTGCTGGCCATGCCGTGCAACACCGCCCACGCCCACGCCGACCTGATCCAGCGCGCCTCCGGCCTGCCGCTGATCGACCTGATCGGCGAAGGCGCCAAGGCCGCCCGCCAGTCCGGCGCCCGCCGCGTCGGCGTGCTGGGCACCAAGGGGGCTCTGCGCCTCTACCGCGAATACCTGGCCGCCCAAGCGCTGGGCCTGGTCTCCCTCGAGCCCGAGCGGCAGGAAGCGTTCATGGCCCTGATCTACAAGATCAAGTCCGGCGACGTGGGCCCCGCGGCGCGCAAGGAGATGGCCGGCTTCGCCCAGGACCTGATCGCCGGCGGGGCGGAAGCCATCATCGCCGGCTGCACCGAGGCGCCCCTGGTCATCGGCCCGGCCGATCTGAAGGTCGAGTTCATCGATCCCGGCGAGCTCCTGGCCCGGCGCTGCGTGGCCGTCTGCCTCGGCCTTGAATCCGCCCCGGCCCTGCCGGAGGTTTAGGCGAGCTTGCTCGCGAGGGGGAAATCTATGCGGCGTTGGATCCTGGCTCTGGGGACGAGCGGCCTGTTGGCGGGTGTCGCGGTTGGCCAGCCGAGCGCGCCCGGCCCGCACCCGATCTACTCCCAGCTGTTCATCAGCCCCTGTGGCGAGCCCTACCGCGCCGGCGACGGCGATCCCTATCCGGAGGTGCTCTGGTTCAAGCAGACCGACACCAACCACGACGGCGCCATCGACAAGGCCGAGTTCCGCGCCGACCACGCCGGCTTCTTCGACGCGCTCGATTCCGACGGCAACGGCTTGCTCGATAGCGCCGAGATCAGCTTCTACGAGAACAAGGTCGTGCCCGACGTGCTGCACAACGAGCGCTTCGGCGCGCTCACCGGCGGCCGCCTGATCCAGGTCCAGCTCCAGGGCGGGCCCAACGCGCAGCAGGGCGGGCCGGCGCTCGGCCCCTCCGGCCCGGCCCCCGATCTCGGCGCCAGCCGCCACAGGGGCGGCGTCCCGCTGGAAGGCGCGGCGGCGTTCAACTTCCTGCGCGAGCCGGAGCCGATCCTGGCCGCCGACACCAACCTCGACGGCCGCGTCACCAAGGCGGAGTTCCTCGAGGCCGCCGACCGCCGCTTCAAGCGCCTGGACCGGAATGGCGACGGCAAGCTGACGCCCGACGAGCTGCCGATGACCGCCGCCCAGGCGGACGCCGGCGGCGGCCGCCGCAAGCGCTAGACGCTCAGGCCAGGCGCGCGAACAGCAGCGCGATGTAGACGCCGCAGACCGCCGCGCCCGCCGCGGTGGCGATCTGGTGGAAGCGCGGCGATCTGATCAGCATCGCGGCCAGCGCCAGGGTCGCGAACACCCCGTGGAACGCCAGGTTGGGCGTCGAGGGCAGCGAGCTGTCGACCACCCAGTCCTTGCTGACGCTGACCGCCAGCATGGCCAGGAAGAGGCCGTAGAACACGCGCCGCTCGCGGAAATAGTGCGCCTTCAGGTCGATCGGCTGGTCCGGCGGCATGTCCGGCAGCACCAGGCCCGCGATCATGTAGAGTATCACCGCCTGCAGCAGCACCGTGCCGAACCCCACGAAGGTCCAGTCGCGGCGCCGCGTGTAGCCGAAGCTGGCCCACCAGGCTTGCGTGGCCATCACCAGCAGCAGCACCGACCAGATGATCGAGGGGGCGTAGGCGGTCACCCTCGCCCGGGCCAGCAGCAGGCCGCGAAAGCCCATCAGGATCTGGGTCATCGCCAGGCCGATGATGATCGAGAGCAGGACCGAGAGGTAGGAAAAGGCGTCCACGCCGTGTTCAGCGCCGGTTGTCGGCCGCGGCGCGGACCTTGGCGTTGGAATCGGCCAGCGTCGCATCGGGGATCGAGGCCAGCTGGCTGAGGTCGATCTTCGGCGGCGGCGCCTTGGGGTCGAGGGCGACGGTGGGCAGGGTCGTGCGCGCGCGCAGGGCGGCAAGGTCGCTCAGCGCCTGCTCCGACTGCACGCGGGCCTGCAGGACCGAGAGCTCATTGGTGATCGCAATGTCGCGCTGCCGCGCGGCGGCCTCGGCGGCGACGCGCTCGGCGTCACGGGCCTGGCTCAGAGCCAGGGCCGGGTAGTCCTGCGCCAGGGCAGGGGCGGCGAGCATGGCGCTCGCCAGGGCGGCGATCGCTAAACGCATCACCGGGCTCCTCGCGGCGAACTCCAACGGGCGGAGCTACTCTTTCCGCTCCACATGGAAACGCGCCAGCTCCTGTTTCGGCGCCGTCCATTCGGGGCTGAGCTCCAGGGCCTTCTGGTAGTCGAAATAGGCCGACTTCACGTCGTCCAGTCCCTCATAGGCCAGCGCCCGGTTGTAGTAGATCTTGGCCGGCTCCTCGGTGCCCAGCTCGATGGCCTTGTTCAGGTCGGCCAGGCTCTCCGCATAGCGGTGGTCGCCGATCGCCGCGGCGCCGCGGTTCACATAGGCCTCGCCCATGGTCGGCTCGATGCGGATGGCGACGTTGAAGTCCTTGGTGGCGGCGCCCCACTCCAGCCGGCGCAGCCGCAGGACGCCGCGGTTGACGTAGGTGCCGGCCTTGTCGCGGGCGCTGAGCTGTTCGGTGTCCAGCGCCTCGGTGCACGGCCGCTCGAAGCGGGCCTCCGACTTGCCGGCCAGCGCGGCCTTGGAGCAGGCCTCCGCCAGGCCGCCGCCGATCACCGTCACCGCCGCGCGCGCGCCGGTTCCCGTGGTCAGGGCGCCGACGACCAGCGCCGAGACCGCCGCCGCGCAAACGATGAGCTGTTTCATGGGGTTCGCTCCGCCCGTCCGCCGCATCGCGTATCGGCGTTCTTGAGGCGGGAGACTCCTCCCGCGGCCCGGCCCTGTCAACGCGAAGCTGACGTCGCGTCAGAGGCTCAGGCGACAACCGGCGATGCGCTGCGCCGCCGCAGCAGTTCGCGGCGCAGGATGTAGACCCCGCTGGCCGCCACGACGAGCGCGCCGGCCAGCGTCGTGGCGCGCGGCAGCTCGCCCCAGATCAGGAAGCCCAGGCCCGTGGCCCAGATCAGCTGGATGTAGTCGAACGGCGCCACCACGCCCACCGGCGCCACCCGCACCGCCTCGGTGAGCAGCAATTGGCCCACCCCGCCGATCAGCCCGCCGACCACCAGCAGGCCAAAGGTCAGCGGGTCCGGCGTGACCCAGTGGACCAGCGACCCCGCCAGGCCCAGGGCCGCGCCGGCCGCGGTGAAATAGAAGACGATGGTCGGGCCCTTCTCGCTGGCCATTTGCCGGATCGCCACCACCGCGCCGGCGGTGGACACCGCGCTGCCCATGGCCAGCGAGACCCCGATCAGGTTCATGTGCCCGGGCTCGGGCCGCACCATGATCAGCACGCCCGCCAGCCCCACCACCACGGCGGCCCACCGGTGCCAGCCCACCTGCTCGCGCAGGATCAGCGCCGACAGCGCGGTCATGAACAGCGGTGAGGCGAAGTTGAACGCCGTGGCCTCGGTGAGCCGCAGGTGCTGCAGCGCCGAGAAGCCGCAGGTCATGCCGATCACCCCGATGCCGCTGCGCACCAGGTGGCCCACGGGCCTCTGGGTCTTCAGCACCGAGAACGAGGTCGTGCGCCAGATGTAGAGAAACAGCGGCACGAAGGCGAAGAGGTTGCGGAACAGGATGATCTCGAAGACCGGCGTCCCGTGCTGGCCGGTCCAGCGGACGATCGCCGCCAGCACCGCCATGCAGGCCATGGCCGCCACGCGATAGGCGATGCCCAGCATGTTGTGCTGCGGCGGCATCTCCAGAACGGGCGGGGCAGGGGCGGTCACGGCGGGCGGTTTGGGCAGGGTCGCCCCCGCGGTCAACCGTCCGCGGTACAACCTTGGCTACAAACCGTGTCAGCGGCCCCCGCGGCGGGGCGCTAGAGCACGATGGGTTTTGATGGACCATCAAAACCCTGAATCGTGCTCGCAGGTCTAAGCGACGACCCTGTTCTTCCCCGTTTTGATTGATTCAATCAAAACGGGACAGGGTCTAGGCGTCGTACTGGATCAGCACCCGGCAGCCGGTCCGGGTGGACCAGGCGCCGTGCTGCGAGCCGGCGGGCATGCCGTGGTAGTCGCCGGCCGAATAGTCGCCCTCGTCGCTGGTCACGTCGCCCGACAGGATCAGCGAGTGCTCGAAGGTCCGGTGCCGGTGGGCCGGCACCACCGCGCCGGGCTCGCACTCGATCAGCAGGGTGCGTTCGCCCCACAGCTTCTTCATGCGCACGCCGGGGGCCAGCTTGCGCCAGCGGCCTTCCTCGAAGCGCTCCAGCGCCAGGCCGGCCACGCTGATCAGCTCGGCGGCGGCTAGGCGCTGCTCGATGCGCGCCCACAGGCTGGCCGGCGGCGTGACCGGAGGCATGGCTACGTCGAGGCTGGCCATCGCCCACTCCTCGGACGTGGGCTCGATCCACGCGTCAGCCTTGGTCGCGACCTTGCGGGTCATCGCTCCAGTTTCTCCTTCAGGGCCGCACTCGCCCGTCGGACCCAGCTCTTCACCGTGCCGAGCGGCGCATCCATCGCCGCCGCGAGCTCGGAGTGGCTCAGTCCATACACATACATGAGCACCAGGGCGTTCCGATGCAGCGCCGGCAGCTCCGCCAGACATTCTCGCAGGCGCGGATGCACATAGTCCAAATCGACCGCGGGGGCGGCCAGTTCCGGCAAAACCTGCGTTGCGACCTTTGGTCGCCGGTCCAGCGCCACGCGCCGCACGATCACCGCCATCCAGGCCGAGGCCGCGCCCTTCGCGGCATCGAAGCGGTGGGCGTTCTTCCAGATCTTGAGGAAGGCCTCCTGCACCGCGTCCTCGGCCAGGCCGGGGTCGCGCAGGACGCGTTGCGCGATGCCGTAGAGCCGCCCGCCGATCAGCCGATAGAGGTCGCTCGCCGCGGCGCGGTCGCCGCCGGCGATGTCGCCCAGCAGTTCGGCAAGTCTGGCCTCGTCGAGCATCCGTCCCCTCAGGCGGACATACGGACGCAAACTTTAGTCGGACGCGATTGGACCTTCCAGACCGACGAACGGCGTTATTTCCGCCGGAACTCCATGACCCAGTTGGTCGTCCAGGTCTTGCCGCCGTCGTCGGACAGCGCCTGCTCCCAGCGCGCCGAGGTGGGCGTGATCCTCGACCAGATGAACCGCGTGCCGCTCGGCTTCCCGTCGACCACCTGCACCGAGGTGAAGGTTCCGACGCCGTCGACAAAACGCCCTTTGACCGGCGGGTCGAGGCTGGCCAACGGGTCGCGGCTGTCCACCCACCAGATCGCCCACTCGTCCTTCTTGGCGTCATAGGCGCGCATCGCCACGCCGCGGGTGTCGCCGCCCGGCCGGTGGAAGACGTTATCCTCGACATTGGCCGCCCCGCCCATGATCGGGCGGTCGAAGCTGGTCCCGTCGAACTCCACCTGCGAGCCGTCCGGGCGGATGATCTTGTGATGCACCCGCCAATGGCCGAACTCGAAGTCGAAGCCGTGCGCACCCGCGAAGTTGAGCGGCGCGGCCACGGCCGGCGCGCCGGTGAAGTGCAACAGCATCACCACGGCGGCGATGCTCACGCCAATTCTTACGGCAGTCATGGCCGATCTCCATCCTCGATGGAGACCGGTTTACGCCCGCCCTGCTGCCAACTCTGGCAGCTACTTCCCGTCGCCCTACTTCCCGTCCACGGAGTAGGCCAGGAGGACGTTGACGCCGTTCGAGCCGATGCGGGCCGCGCCATTGTTGCCGCTGGCGATGAACATCATGCCGTTCGCGATCGTCGGGCCCATGCCGTCGATGCCGCCGCCGGGCTGCGCCTTGATGCCGTTGACCGTGCTGTAGGTCCGCGACGTCGTGGAGTCCTCCCAGACGATCTTGCCGGTCTTGCTGTCATAGGCGCGGATCCAGCCGTCCATGCCGCCCTCAAAGACCAGGCCGGGGATCACCGCCGGCGCGGCCGCCTGGGCCCGGGCGCAGCGGCTGGGCCGGCCCTTGTCGGAGGCGTAGACGCAGGGGGCTTCGGGCGCGGGCGTCGACCAGACGAACGTTCCGTCCGCCGGGTTCAGCGCATAGATCCCGGCCTTGGCCTTCGACGCCGTGAGCGGGCTGAACAGATAGACCGTGTCGGCGATCGGCACGTAGACGGATGTGTCGTCCGCGCCCATGCCCCATTCCACGCCGCCCAGCGCCGAGCCCGCGCCGACCTGCGTCTTCCAGATCAGGGCGCCGGTGTCGGGGTTCAGGCCGTAGACGATGCCGGACTTCTGGCCCGCCACCACCACCTGCTTGCCGCCCTTCAGCGTCATGAGGATCGGCGGGGCGCCGAAGTCGTAGTCGGGGCCCATCGGGCTTGGGCAGTTGCCGGATTGCGCGGCCGGCCCGCAGCCCATGACGAAGTTGTCCTTCTGCGTCACCTGCCGGCGCCACTTCACCTTGCCGTCGGCGAGTTGCAGCGCCATGACGGAGTCCGAGCCGTTCTCGTCGATGTCGGTGTAGCTGTCGCCGGTGACGAGGTAGACGACGCCGCGCTTGGCATCGACCGTCGGGGCCGCCCAGACCGCGGCGCCCGCCGGGCCCTGGACCTTGCCGCCGCTTTCCTTGTCGCGGATCGTCTTGATCGGCCCGTCGATCATCGGCGTCTTCCACAGAAGCTTGCCGGTCTTGAGCTCCAGCGCCGCCAGCGAGCCGCGGAAGGTGCAGCAGCTGTAGCTCTTGGCCATGGCCGAAGCCTCCTCGATCGAGGAGATCGGCACGATCAGCTTGTCGCCGGCCACCATGGGCGTGCCGGTCAGGACCGAGGACGTGTGGTCCTCGATCCGGGCGCTCTTCCACAGCTCCTTGCCGGTCTGGGCGTCGAAGGCGCGCACCAGACGGTCGCTCTGGCTGACGAAGGTGGCCCAGCCGGAGGGCGCGAGCGTCGACTTCACGATCATCGGCGTGGTGCGCGAGACCAGATCGTTCACCGCCCAGCGGACGCAGCCGGTCTTGGCGTCCAGCGCATAGAACTTGCCGGAGCGGTTGGTCACCCACAGCCAGTCGCCGACCACGGCCGGCTGGCCGCCGCCGGTCATCGAGAAGGCCCACTTCACCTTCAGCTTCGGCACGTCGGCCGCGGTGAGGCCCGGATGACGCTGGAAGCGGTCGTTGTTGGGATTGACGCCCATGTTCGACCAGTCGGTGGGACCGGGCTTGATCGGCGGGGGCGCGCCCGCACACATCGGGTCGGGCGCGTTCGGGCCCTGCACCGCCACCTGCGGCATCTCGGTCCCGTTGGCCCGGCCGCCGGTCGGGCGCGCGGGCGGTCCGCCTGCGGCCACGGAGGCGCTGGTGAGGTAGGCGGCGACCGCCTGCTTGTCGGCGTCGCTCAGGCCCTGCGCCATCGGCGCCATGATCCCGCTGGTCAGCGCGGTGACGATATCGCCCGGCGCGCGCTGGCCGAGGTCGGCCTTGCTGGGCGCCCGCGGATTGCCGCCCTCGTGGCAGCCCTTGCAGCGGGCCTCGTAGAGGGCCTGGCCGTTCGGCGTGTCCTGGGCGTGAGCGGCGGTGACGCCGAGGCCTGCAAAGGCCAGAGCGGCCAGCGAAAGGCGAAGTGACGACGCCATGATTTCCCCCGTACCCTTTGTTCTGATTCAACGTCCTAGCATGCCCGCGCGGCGCCGCCGCGTCACCCCAGACACATTGGGCGGCACATCCGTTTCCGCGCAGCAAAAAGCCTCCCCCGCGCGGGCGGAGGAGGCTCCTTGGTCTTCAGCCGAGGCCTAGCGGCCGGCGGTCGGCGTGGCCGCCGCGCCGCCCGGAGCCGCCGCCGGCGTCGCCGCCTGGGCGGGCTTGGCCGGCCGCATCTTCTGCATCATCGTCATCGCAGCCGACAGTTCCGACGCGTCCAGCGCGCCGTCGTGGTTGGTGTCGATCATGGCGAAGTACTTCTTCAGCGTGGCGACGGGGCCCGCCGCGCCGCCCTTCAGCTCGGCGAGTTCGATCTTGCCGTCCTGATTGTCGTCGAGGATGCCCATCATCATGTTGGCGTTGAGCGCCTTCTCGTTCTCCGGCGTCTGGTGCGCGACGGTCTCGTCCACCCAGCGGTAGTGCAGGTAGGTGGCCATCATCTCCGAAGAGGTCTGCTCGCCCTCATAGACCGTCTTGGTCGGGTCGGGGTTGCCCGGGTTGCGGGCTGAGTTGTCGTACGTCCAGTTGGCGATGATCTTCGAGCCCGCCGGCACCTTCAGCGGCTCCTTCAGGAAGTACTCGTACTGCCAATTGAAGTTGTAGCGCGGCAGGGCGAGCAGCATCTCCTTCTTGCCGTTCGGGAAGACGATCGACACCTGGCTCGAGCCGCCGCGCACGTGGGCGTGCGGGGTGATGCCGTAGAGGATCGCGTCCTTCGGGAACACGATGTAGCTGGTCTCCTTGTGCCACTCCTCGCCCGGCGGAATCTCGATCGAGAAGTCGAACATCAGGAAGGTGCGCAGGATGTACTTCGGCTCCTGGCCCTTGGGATAGAAGTAGAGGCCCATCTGGGTCTTCTCTTCCGTCTCCTTGCCGTAGGGCGTGTAGTGGTTCTGGAAGCCCACGCCGCCGGCCGCCGGCACCCAGACGCCGGTGTCGGCCGGCTGGATGTTGGAGCCGCGGCCCGGACCGTAGCCGCCCAGTGAGGCGCCCCACTGCGACTCGGAGAAGGTGTCGCCCTTGTGGTCGATGGCGACGGTGCCCGACAGGATGTGGTGCACCACCTGGCGGTCGGTGACGCGGAAGGTGGTGGCCTGCAGCCAGCGGCCTTCCGGCAGGGTCATCGCCACCACCGGGTGGGTGTAGTCCAGCACGCCCTGGGCCGGCACCTTCACGGCCGGGATATTCAGAACCACATCCGGCTTGCCGAGCGGCCACTCAGGCGCCTTGAAGGCGATCTTCTTCAGCGGGTCTTCGCCGGGGCCGCGCTGCGAGCCGCCGTCGATCCAGTGGACCAGGGTCTTCATCTGATCGGGCGTCAGGCGGTCGTCGTCCTTGAACTGGCCCACGGTCTCGTCGGCCAGGTAGGGCGGCATGCGGTGCGTGCGGATCACCTCGCGGATCATCGGCGAGAAGCCCTTGATCTGCTCATAGGTGTTCAACGGCATCGGCCCGATCCCGCCCGGCTGGTGGCAGGTGGCGCACTTCTGCTGGATGATCGGGGCGATGGTCTTGGCGTAGGAGATCTTCTCGAAGGTCGCCGCCTTGGCGCGCTCCGGGAAGGCGATCATCTGGCCCTGGGCGGGCCGGGTGGTCAGGGCCACCTTCTGGCCGGCCACCAGCGCGTCGATGGCGGCTTTCGCGCCATCCACCGGACCGCGATAGGCGATGGTCCAGCCGCGCGGATCGATCACGATCACCTCGGCGGCGCGGGTGATGTTCAGCTCTTCGCCGACCAGCTGCTCGTAGTCGAACAGGATCGGCATATCGAGGCCGGCGGCCTTGGCGTCGGCGATCACCGGCTCGCGCTTCTCGCCCAGCCGGCTGGCGACGGCCAGCATGTCGACGTGCTTGCCGGCGTAGGCGGCCTTCAGCGCCATCAGCGCGGGAGCGTCGGCGTGCAGCTGCTTGTCGCCCGAGGCGTAGGTCACCAGGACCACGGCCTTGTCGTCGCTCATCCGGTAGAGCTGGCGGCCCAGCAGGTCCTGGTCGGCCAGCATGAAGTCGTCGACCGTCCTCGGCCCGGCGCTCGGCGCCGCCGCCTCGGCCGTCGCCTTGGACACCCCGTGGCCGCCGGCCGCCAGGGCCAGGGCGCCCGCGGCGACCGCCAGGCCCATCGCGGCGCTCACGCCGGCGATCTTGCGAGAAATCGTCATATCCGTCCGTCCTCCAAATCTCGTCGGCCGGCTCGTGAGCCCCGCCGCTGCCCTATTCCGGGCCCTTACGCACGTTACCGGACCGTGGTGACGCGATCCTGAAGAGCCATCGCTAACGCCGGTTGCCGTTGCGTACGGCCCCAGCCATAGTTTGGCTGCAGATACGATATACAGTGGATCATAATGGATTCTGACCGTCGGATGCAATGGTTTCGGAGCTGAAGATCGCTGAAGCCGCCCCTGCGGACGCCCGTGGGGCCGACGCGCGCGTGGTGCGCACCCGCGACGCGCTGCGCCAGGCGATGACCGAGCTCGCCTCGGAACTGCCGCTCGACGCCATCACCGTGCGCGCCATCGCCGCGCGCGCCGACGTCGGCTACGCCACCTTCTTCCGCCACTACCCGGACAAGGAAGCCCTGCTGGCCGACGTGGCCGACAAGCTGATCCGCGAGTTCCTGGAACAGGCCGCGCCCCTGCTGCAGCAGCGCGACCGCCTGGGCGCCGCGCGCTCGATCTGCACCTTCGTGGCCGGCCACCTGCCGATCTACCAGGCCCTGATCGCCGGCGGCTCGGGCGAGACGGTGCGCGCCGAGATGCTGCGCCAGACCATGATCACCATGGGCGCCGCCCGCCAGCGCAAGTCCGAAGGGCCGATGGACGACCTGATCCTGTTCCACATGGTCTCGGCGATCCTCAACCTCCTGGCCTGGTGGCTGCGCAACCTCGACACCGTCGACGCCGACGCCATGGGCGAGATCATCGAGCGCACCGTGCTGACGCCCCTGATGCAGCTGCGCCTGGCCCCGCCCGCCGGCCTCTAGGCCGCCTCCCGCGAAGAATTTTGCCCAGCCCTGTCGGCCAGGGGCATAGTCGGCCGTCCTAGGCTCGATGAGGAACCGCGCCCCCATGCTGTACGCCGTGCTCTGCTACAATTCGGAAGAAGCCGTCTTCTCCTGGACCGCCGAACAGGACGCCAAGGTCATGGCCGACCTGATGGGCGTTCAGGAGCGCTGGGCGCACAAGCTCGGCCCGACGGCCCGGCTGATGCCGACCACCGCCGCCACCACCCTGCGCAAGGGCGACACGCCCCTAGTGATCGACGGCCCCTTCGCCGAGACCAAGGAGCAGCTCCTCGGCTTCTACACGATCAACTGCGAGGACCTGGAAGAGGTGCTGACCTTCTGCAAGGAGCTCGGGGCGGTAAACCCCGGCGGCGCCTATGAGGTCCGCCCGCTGCACTACTTCCACAACGGCAGCCTCCCGGCGGACGAGGTGGCCGGCCGGGTCCCCGAAAGCGCCTGAGCCCGAAAGCCCCTGAGCATGAGCGACCTGGCCTGGATCGATGCGGCCATCACCTCGGCCCGTCCCCAGGCGGTCGGCGCCCTGCTGCGCTACTTCCGCGACCTCGACACCGCGGAAGAGGCCTTCCAGGAGGCCTGCCTGCGGGCGCTGCGAAACTGGCCGGAGAAGGGTCCGCCGCGCGACCCCGCCGCCTGGCTGATCATGGTCGGCCGCAACGCCGCCCTGGACGGCAAGCGCAAGTCGTCGCGCCAGACCGAGCTGCCGCCGGAAGACCAGATCTCCGACGTCGAGGATGTCGAGACGCCGATGGCCGAGCGGCTCGACGGCGCCCACTACCGCGACGACATCCTCAGACTGATGTTCATCTGCTGCCACCCGGACCTGCCGGCCACCCAGCAGATCGCGCTGGCGCTACGCATCGTCTCCGGCCTCTCGGTCCGGCAGATCGCCCGCGTCTTCCTGGTGGGCGAGGCGGCCATGGAGCAGCGGATCACCCGCGCAAAGGCCCGCATCGCCAAGGCCGAGGTGGCCTTCGAGGCGCCGGGTCCCATCGAGCGCTCCGAACGCGTCGCCGCCGTCGCCCACATGATTTATCTGGTGTTCACCGAGGGCTACACCGCCGGCTGGGAGACCGCCCAGGCCCGCGCGCCGCTCTGCGACGAGGCGATCCGCCTGTCGCGCCTGCTGCTGCGGCTGTTCCAGACCGAGCCGGAGATCATGGGCCTGACCGCGCTCCTGCTGCTGCAGCATTCCCGCGCCGCCGCCCGGTTCGACGCCGAAGGGGCCGCCGTCCTGCTCGACGACCAGGACCGGTCGCTGTGGGACGGCAAGGCGATCGGCGAGGGCCTGGCCCTGATCGACAAGGCCATGCGTCATCAGCGCCCCGGCCCCTACCAGGTGCAGGCGGCCATCGCCGCGCTGCACGCCCGCGCCGGGACCGCCGCCGACACCGACTGGGACGGCATCGAGCAACTCTATGGCGCGCTTGAGGTGATGACGCCCTCGCCGGTGATCACGCTGAACCGCGCGGTGGCGGTGTCCAAGGCGCGCGGGCCCGCCGAGGCGCTGGCGATGATCGAGCCGCTGGAGGCGCCGCTCGCCGGCTACTTCTACTGGCATGGCGCGCGCGGCGCCTTCCTGCTGCAACTCGACCGCAAGGCCGAGGCGCGCGAGGCCTTCGACCGCGCCATCGCGCTGGCCAACACCGCCGCCGAAGCCGCCCACATCCGCGGCCAGATCGACCGGCTTACGGCGGACGCGAAGGCGGCGAGCTAGGCGCGAGTCCTTCTCCCCTTGCGGGAGAAGGTGGCCTGCGTATGCAGGTCGGATGAGGGGTCTCTCAGAACCTGGACTTCAGCCGGAGCCCGATTGGCGCGGAGGGCGGAGTGCAACCCCTCATCCGGCAGCCTTCGGCCGCCACCTTCTCCCGCAAGGGGAGAAGGCCCGACTGCCTGCGCCTGAGAGGGCCCTACTCCGGCTTGGCCTCGAAGGCCGGGGCGTCCTGGATCGGCATGTCGAGGTTGGGCAGGCCCTCGAGCTTCAGGGCGTCGGCGATGTTGCGCGGGCCG
>JACXTT010006833.1_pt1 | contig 16222 bp, 14 predicted proteins | sample 9270951 | NCBI WGS metagenome assembly JACXTT01 (sample SAMN15532306, study PRJNA645909) | rock metagenome | isolation source: weathered quartz diorite | place: Puerto Rico | collected 2017-06-21 | reverse complement strand
GATCGTCCGAATCCGAATCGCTGTTCATATCAATGCCGACTTGGTTTGTCATTTTCGATCATTCCTATTTGAGTTGTGCCACTGGTTCATAGACTCGGCGTTCGCGCTGCTACAACCATGTAATTTCAAGCTATCTGCAATGGTTTCCGAGAACACTTTGGAAAATATATACACAATTGTACAAGAATTCCCCATGTAATACCTGACAGCAATAAAATTTAAAGCGCAAGCTTGCCATTTATTGTTGTCGCTATGCAACGTAGCCACATAGCAATTCTCTCATATATACGCCCTTGCGGAATTGTTTTATAAGTAAAATTAAGTGTAGTGCAATTGCGCCAAGTCGGCCGCACAAATGCCATTAAATGTGGCTTTATTGCAATTTCCACGGGAGTATCACCCTGACAAGCACCAATCGCACTGATCAGCCCGGCATTTGGGACGGGATACACGGGGGAGTATGCTATTTCAAATTTTGCAAACTTCATGCCCGACTACACCATATCGTTACAGTTGATTACAAAGTTTCCTGCTCCGCAAGCCTTATTGGCCCCGTGCCGAACGCACCGCCCGCCCCAGTTCGACGACCGACATGGCATAAAAATAACTACGATTGTAATGGGTGATGGCGAAAAAATTATCGCTGGCGAGCCAGTATTCTGTTGCTTCCGCGCCATTTTGGAGGTCGACGAGGCCATAAAAGGTCCCTGCCGGCATCATTGCAGCGGTCGTGACGCCGCCGGCGGCCAGCTGCTCGGGCGTGTACGTGGCCTTGAGACCGCCGCCCAGCATGGCTTCCCAGCCGCGCGCGGGCGACACCTGCGCCGGCGTGACGATGGGGGCCGGATTACCGGCGCGCCAGCCGTGCTGGACCAGGAAATTTGCCACGCTGCCGATCGCGTCGACGGGCGAATTGCGCAAGTCGATGCGGCCGTCCGCGTCGAAATCCACACCGTAGGCCAATATGCTGCCGGGCATGAACTGGGGCAGTCCCACCGCGCCCGCATAGGAGCCGGTCAGGCTGAAAGGATCGATGTTCGATTTGCGCGCCAGCAGCAAGGTGTTTTCCAGTTCGCCCCGAAAGAAGGTTTGGCGGTCGAGGCGGTTCGGCGCGTCCGGATAGGCAAAGGCGAGGGTGGTGAGCACGTCCAGCACACGGAAGCGTCCCACGTTGCGGCCGTACACGGTTTCGACGCCGATGATGCCGACGATGATCTCCGCCGGCACCCCGTACTCCGCTTCGGCGCGGGCCAGCGCGTCGGCGTTCTGGTTCCAGAATTCCACGCCCGCGTTGATGCGCACGGGCTCGATGAAACGGTCGCGGTAAGCCTGCCAGTTTTTCGGCTTGCCGGGTGGCGCCGGCTTGACCAGCTGCACCGCGGCGTCGATGTAATTCACCTGGCCCATCACTTCTTTCAATGCCTGGGCATCGAAGCCATATTTATTGACCATATCGTTTTCAAAATCGGCCACCGCCTGCCAGCTGCGGAAGTTGACGGGCTCGCCCTCCAGCGCGGATTTCGCGGCGGCTGCTTTGGCCAGCGCGGCGGCGGCGGCGGCCTTGGCCCTGGCGTCCTTGACGGCTTTGGCCGACTTCTTCGGCGAGCTTTTTTTCTCGGCGGCGTGCGCAGGCACCATGGCAAATGCGGCGGCGACAAGGGCCAGCATCGGAAGGAAGCGCCAACGGCGCCTGGCCGCGGGGGAACAACGAGCTACAACAGGGAACGGCGAATCGGTCATCGAAGTTTGCTTAACAGGGTCTTGAGGGAGGCGAGCAGCCGGGGCGGAGCAGGCTGGGCGCCGTATTTGTAGGCGACGTAGAGGCGCAGGAATTGGGCGGCGGCATCCTTGCGGGCCGGCGCGAGTTCGGCGCGCTCGATGCGGCGACGGAAGTCGAGCGGGCCTTCCGCGCTGTCGCGGCGCAGGCCGAAGCGGGCCATGTGAGCGCACATGGCCGAGTATAGCGCATCGACCGGATCGCCCCGGCGCCGCACGCGCCTGGCGTGCCACAGGGCGGCTGCCAGGGCGGCCAGCGCCACCGCGGCCCAGCTGCGGGGATCGGCCAGCGCTTCGGCCAAGGCGCTGACGGCGCTGCGCTGGCGCTCCGGCGTGTAGTTGAGCACCCACTGGTTCCAGCTGTTGTTGATGGCCGCCAGGTGAAAACGCAACTGGCCCAGCAGGGAATTGCTGTCGGCGCCGAGGTTGATCAGGCTGTCGAGGGCGGCAATGCCGAAAGGGTTGTTGCGCCGCTTGGGCCGCGGCCCACCCATGCGCACCCGTTCCGGCGCCACGGCGGCGGTGGGATCGACTCGCAGCCAGCCCCGCCGCGCGATCCATATTTCGGCCCAGGCGTGGGCGTCGGACTGGCGCACCGTCATGCTGCCGTCGACGGGATTGATTTCACCGCCCTGGTAGCCGGTGACGACCCGCGCCGGCACCCCGGCCGCGCGCATCAGGAACACGAAGGCGCTGGCGTAGTGTTCGCAAAAGCCGCTTTTGGTGCTGAACAAAAAATCGTCGATGCCGTCGCGGCCCAGCGGCGGCGGCTCCAGGGTGTAGAAAAACTTGTCCTGCCGGAAGCGCTGCAGCACCAGATTGGCCCGCACCGCCGGATCGGGCTGCTCGCGCAGGGCCTGCGCCGCCAGCCGCGTCAGGGGATTGGAACCCTCGGGCAAGCGCAGCCAGCGCGCCGCATCGGCCAGCTCGCCATCGGCCTGCAAGCGATAGTCGGGATGCGATTTCACCAGGTAGCGGATGCGGCCTTCCGGCGCCGCCAGGGCCGTCAGTTCCTGGGCGGCGCTGAGGGTGGCCAGATTGCCGGCCAGCCGGGGCGGCGCATCGGCCAGGTCGAGCGCGAACAGCCAGCGCTGGCCGCTCGGCTCCAGGGTGATTTCCTGGCGCACCGCCGGCCCTTTTATCTGGTGGCCCTCGTCTGCCTCGGCCCCCGGCCCGGCGCCATTGCTGCCCTGGGTCCAGGTGCGGCCGTCGAAATCGGCCAGCACCACGCCCCGCCAGTAGCGCAGCAGGGGCGCCGGCACGGGATCGATGAAGCGTACCTGGAAAGCCGCTTCATCGGACTGCGCCAGCTTGGCCACGCTGCCCGGCGCCATGCTGTCGGACATGCCGGTGCGCCCGGTGCCGGCGTCGTCGGGCATGCCCCACAAGGGACCTTGCAGGCGGGGGAAGGCGACGTAGAGCAGCAAGGCCAACGGCGCGGCCAGCAGCACCAGCCGGCCGGACAGCCACAGGCGGCGGCGCAGGCGCGGCACGGCGCCCGTGAACTGGAACGACAACTGGGCGGCGAACAGCATCACCACGGCGGCGAGCATCAACAGGGCGGTGCCCGGTCCCTGCGCATAAAAAAAGGTGGTCAACAGCAGGAAGAAGCAGAGGTAGATCACCACGTACAGGTCGCGCCGCGCGCGCATCTCCAGCATCTTGAAGGCGACCAGCAGCACCAGCATGGCGACCCCGGCGTCGCGTCCCAGCACGGTCTGGTAAGTCAGCCAGATGCCGCCCACCGCGGCCAGCGCCAGCGGCAGCAGCAGGGTGGCGGGGGGCAGGCGGGTGCCCCGCACCGTGATCGCCACGCGCCAGGCCAGGGTTGACGCCGATACGGCCGACACCCACAGGGGCAGGTGCAGCAGATGGGGCGCCAGCACCAGCACGGCGCCGGTCAGCAGCATCAGGGTGTCGGCCTTGTCGCGTGGCAGCTGCAGGATGAAATTTTTCAGCCAGGCGCGCAACGCGGCGATGGGGGCGGGCGCCTTCATGTGGCGGCGCCGTGGCGGGGCAGGCCGTACAGAGCCAGTGCCTGCAGGCAGGCCGCCTGGTGGGCCGCGCCCACGCCGGGCGGCAGCAGCTCGCCGCCGATGCGGCAGGCGTAGGGCAGGCCGCGCTGCTCGGCCATCAAGACCCAGCGCGTCATGCGCGACAGCCGCGCTTCCACCGTCATGGAGGCGGGCAGCAGATTGAAGTCGAGCACCATCTCGTCGGCGCCGCCCCCTTCGAAATGCTTGGTGACCAGTTGGCCGCCGTCTTCGAGATCGAGGCGGGCGATCTGGCGCCAGGCCAGGCTGCGCATGGAGTCGCCCGACTGGTAAGTGCGGATGCCGCCGAAATCGTCCTGGCCCGCGCTGCCGCGGCCATCGTCGGCCTGGGCGCCTCGCAGGGGAAGGGGCGGCGCCTCCACTTCCGGGAAGGGATAGACCAGGCCGCGCAGGGCCGGCTGCCAGTAGCCCCAGGCCCGGAACAAACCCAGCGGAAAGCGGCTGACCAGGCGCACCCTGGGCGCGGCCAGCCAGCCCCGTTCGGTGGTGGGGCAGGCCAGCGCCAGCATGGACTCGGCGCCGGCCGCCGTGTCGGCCAGGTAGCGCGGCGCGTCGCCTGCGAAATCGATACCGATGGCGTAGCGGTCCAGCCCCGTGCGATTGATCAGATACAGCTCGAAACGCGCTTCGGTCCCCGCGAACACGGGCGCGACCCGGCCCGGCCGCACGTGCAGATTGGCCAGGTTACGGTAGGTCATGATCATGTCGACGATGCCGCAGGCGATCAGCAAAAAGGCCAATCCGAAGCCCAGGCCCAGGGTGTAATTGGTGGCGCCCACCAGCAGGATCAGCACCGTGACGCCAAAGCCGATGCCCGCATTGGTGGGCAGGATGTAGATCCGGCGCCGGTGCAGCAGCACTTCGCCTGCTTCCGCGCCCCGCTTCGGGAACACCAGATGGCGCAGGCGCCGCCACCAACCCGCGGCAGGCGCGCGTGTTTTCACGTCGAGAGGGAGCGGCCGCGCCGGCGCCTGCGGGGCGTTCATCGCAATCTCAGACGGGCACGGACTGCTGCAGCTGCAGCACCAGCTCGCGACTGGCCATGGCCACCCCGTGCGCCGATTTGAGCGGCCGCAGACGGTGCGCGCAGACGGGCACCAGCATCGCCTGCACGTCTTCCGGCACCACATGGTCGCGCCCTTCCAGCGCGGCCCAGGCGCGCGCCGCGCGCAGCAGGGCGATCGCGGCGCGGGGCGACAGGCCCTCGGCAAACAGGCCGTCCCGGCGCGATGCCTGGGCCAGCGCCTGCACGTAATCGATCAGGGACGCGGAGGCGTGAATGCTCGATAAGGCGGCCTGCGCCGCCGCCAGTTCTTCCGGCTGCATGGCGGCCGGCAGGGCCTTGAGCATGGCGCGGCGGTCTTCGCCCATCAGCAGGGCGCGCTCGGCGGCCGCGTCGGGATAGCCCAGGGAAAGGCACATCAGGAAGCGGTCCAGCTGCGATTCCGGCAGGGGAAACACGCCCACCTGGTGCGAGGGATTTTGTGTCGCGATCACGAAGAAGGGGCTGGGCAGGGCGCGGGTGACGCCGTCGGCGCTGACCTGGCGCTCTTCCATCGCCTCGAGCAGGCCGGACTGGGTCTTCGGGGTGGCGCGGTTGATCTCGTCGGCCAGCAGCACCTGGGTGAAGATGGGACCGGGATGAAATACAAAGCCGTTCTTCTCGCGCTCGTAGACGGAAATGCCCGCCACGTCGGCCGGCAGCAGGTCGCTGGTAAATTGCACCCGGTTGAAGCGCAGGCCCAGCGAAATGGCCAGGGCGTGGGCCAGGGTGGTCTTGCCCACGCCGGGCACGTCTTCCACCAGCAGGTGGCCGCCCGCCAGCAGGCAGGTGAGGGCCTGGCGCACCTGCAGATCCTTGCCGACGACAATTTCGCCGACCTGGCGTGCCACCGTGTGCATTTTCTTGAACATTGCTGCCTTAATCATGGTTTGCATTGAAAAGACGGAATTTTCTGTTACTGCCTGCCAGGGCGCCTGCCCGGGTCGCGTGTGCGGCGGGCGCGGGCCGCGTGGTAGATTAGCACTGCACTCTTACCCGCGCGCGCTGCTTGCGCGACCCTGTCCTGCAACGATTCTATAAGAGAAGCGCCGCGGCAGGCTTGAAAAACATGGCATCAGGATACAAAAATTACTTTATGAGCACAGCCATCTACAGCCACCCCGATTGCCTGCGCCACGAAATGGGCGACTGGCATCCCGAATCGCCGGCCCGCCTGCAAGCCATCGAGGACCAGCTGATCGGTGCGCGGCTCGATGGCCTGGTCGAGCGGCGCGAAGGCCCGCTGGCGGAAATTCCCGCGCTGCTGCGCAACCATACCCTGGAAGCGCTCGCTGCCATCCGCGACAACACGCCCGAAGCAGGCAGCTACTTTCCCATCGACGCTGACACCATCCTCAACGCCCACAGCTGGCAGGCCGCCCTGCGCGCCGCCGGCTGCGCCATGGCCGCCACCGACGCCGTGCTTGCGGGCGACATCGGCAACGCCTTCTGCGCCGTGCGCCCCCCCGGCCACCATGCCCGCCCTGGCAACGCGATGGGTTTTTGCCTGTTGAACAACGTCGCACTTGCGGCCCACCACGCGCTGGACGGCCACGGCCTGGAACGGGTCGCCATCGTCGACTTCGACGTCCACCACGGCAACGGCACCGCCGAATCGTTCCAGGACGACGAACGGGTGCTGATGGCCAGCTTTTACCAGCATCCCTTTTATCCCTACTGCGAGCCGGAGCCCATCACGGCGCGCCGGGTCAACGTGCCGCTGCCGGCCCGCTCCGGGGGCGACGTGGTGCGGCAGGTGGTGCGCGAGCACTGGCTGCCCGCCCTGCACGCCTTCCAGCCCCAGATGATTTTCATCTCGGCCGGTTTCGACGCCCACCGTGAAGACGATCTGGGGCAGATGGCCCTGGTCGAAGCCGACTATGCCTGGATGACGCGCCAGATCATGGACGTGGCGGCCCAGCACTGCCAGGGCCGCATCGTCAGCTGCCTGGAAGGCGGCTACAACCTGTCGGCGCTGGGACGCAGCGTGGCGGCCCACGTGCGCACCCTGGCCGAGCTCGACTAGATGCGACCGGCGGCGCTCTGCAAATAAGCTGAACTTCGTCTTTGCTCTCCTGTCCAACCGTGCATAACAACACGGGAGGACGACATGAAGCACAGTGCGCAAGGTGGCCGCCACGGCTTGGTATCGCAGGCCTGGTGGTGGAAGATGGTGGCTGGTCTGATGTTGCTGTTGTCGCTGGGCGGCTTCAGCGGCGCCGCCTCGGCCGACAATTACACCCTCTGGATCAACGGCCGCGGCGAGGGGGGCGCCATCGGCAACTACCAGGATTTCACGTACTGGGGCCCGGGCGTAGTCAATGCAGGCGTCAACAAGCGCGCCGTCAACTGGGACGGCCGCGGCAGCATCGCCGAACAGAACGGCACTGTTCGCAACGCCCTCGACTGCTTCTGCACGGGCAGCAACTGGTGCTACATCGCCGCCTACAGCGCGGGCGATCCCATGATCGGCTACAGCCTGGCCAACTTCGGCAGCTCCCAGCGCCCCGTCACCAATGCCGCGCCCGACGCGAACGGCCTGTGCGCCCCGGCCGCGGGCGGAGGCGGCGCCACCCAGACCGGCTGGAACATCAAGTGGGTGCGGGTGGCGGCGGGCGCCGGCGGCGGCACGGAATTGTCCGACGTGGGCGCCTGGGCCACCGGCGAGGCGCTGGCGCGCGACCTGCGCACCACCACCATCCGGGCCATGTACAACCACAACGACACGGCCGGGGTGATGTTCTACATGTACGCGGGCGCGCGCGGCACCCTGTATTCCTTCATCCTGCCGGGCCAGGACGATGAAGTGGTGGCCTATCACAGCTCCGGCGCCGTCTCCGGCAGCGGCGGCGGCGCCTACTGCAATCCCCGCGACTGGTTTTGCCACGACCTGACCCTGGGCGAGGCGCCCACCGAAGGGGGCACGCCCAAGTGGAACCTGCACAGCGTTCGCTTGCGCGACGACGGCGAACGCTACACCCATTATCTGCAGGGGAATTGGCAGGGCATCACGGCACCGATGCGAGCGGATGTGGAGGCCACTGCGTTGTAGCGGTGAGCGGTGAGCGGCAAGTGGCAAGTGGCAAGTGGCGAGCGGCGAGCGCCGGGCGCCGCGGGCAGCCACCTTAAAAAATTCGGATGGGTTCTGAGGCGGAGAGGGCTGCACGGCGTTTTTCACGCGAACTCATGCGCTTAGCCCTCACGAATACCACCGCCATCGTGCTGGCGCTGGCGATGGGCTGATCGATGGTGGCAGCTGGGCGGGCGCCGGCGGCGCGGGCATCGCGTTCGCCTGCCGCTGCCAGCACAAGCGCGGTCGCCACGACGAGGCCGAAAATCAGTTCCATGTGTTTCAAGGGGTTCATCGCACATCCTCCTGGGTGAGCGACCATTATTCGATTTTCTCAATGGCAATTCTTTGCGCCGTATCAAGCAAGCCCGAGAGCGCTGGCGGGGCGTGGCGGCCGGGCGGCGCTGCAAGAGCAGGGGGTGAATTCGCCGGGGGCGGGGCAAGCACGTAAAATAGCGCCATTGTCCAAAAAGAGTGAAAGCCCAGCATGTCGATCCAATGGTACCCAGGCCACATGAACGCCGCCCGCAAGAAGGCGGCGGAGCAGATGGAGAACACCGACCTGGTGATCGAGGTGCTGGACGCCCGCCTGCCCGAGGCCAGCTGCAATCCCATGGTGGAAGAGCTGCGCCTGTTCCGTCAGCGTCCCTGCCTGAAAATTCTCAACAAGGTCGATCTCGCCGACCCCGACGTCACCGCTGCCTGGACGGCCTATTACGACGCCCAGGAAGGCGTCACCGCCTATCCCATGACCACCAAGAAGCCGGCCGACGTGGCCCGCATTCCCGCGCTGTGCCAGTCGCTGGCGCCGCACCGGGGCGTGCCCACCAAGCCGCTGCGCATCATGATCATGGGAATTCCCAACGTGGGCAAATCGACCCTGATGAATGCCCTGTTGAAGAAAAAGGTGGCCAAGGTGGGTGACGAGCCGGCCGTCACCAAGATCCAGCAAAAACTTTATCTCGGCAAGAACATCATCCTGGTCGACACCCCTGGCATGCTGTGGCCGAAAATCGCCCTGGCCAGCGACGGCCTGATGCTGGCCGCCAGCCACGCGGTGGGTTCGAACGCCCTGATCGAAGAAGAAGTGGCGGTCTACCTGGCCGAAGTACTGCTGGAGCGCTATCCCCAGCTGCTGTCGGCCCGCTACGGCTTCAAGACGGACGGCATGGACGGCATCGGCGTCGTCGAAGGCGTCGCCGCCCGCCGCGGCTACCGCCAGAAAGGTGGCGACCTCGACTTTGAAAAAGCCGCCCACACCTTCCTGCAGGACTACCGCACGGGCGCCCTCGGCCGCATCAGCTTGGAATCCCCCGCCACGCGCGCCCGCCAGCTCGACCTGCACGCCGCCGCCATGGCCGAAAAAGCCGCCAAGGCCGCCTCCACCGCCGCCGAAAAAGCCGCCGCCGCCGCCCGCGGCAAGCGCGGCAGCTGAGCACCCAATGACGTCATCAGCACGGCAGCAGCCGTGCGGGGCACGAAGTCTGGGGGCTAAGTGCACGCCCGAGGGGCTGGTTCCGCAGGCCCGGCCCGCCGGATCTCGCAGCGTACGGTATGGAACTTCTGCCGCCTACCGTTGCGCGGATAAGCGTTAGCCTCGAGCAAACATGGGGTGTTAGCCGATGGGCGTTGCAGTCTTCCTTAAATCCCCCAATCGTCGCCTACTGCGCCTCATACTTCTCGCTGAGACTCAAGTACACCTTCTTGCAATGCTCGTAGTACTCGCGCTCGTCATGCCGCCGCTTTTCTGCGTGCTTTCCACTGATCGGCGCATCGACCACCCGTGTATCGACGACCTCCACTGAAATCACATCGCCGATGCGCAATGATTGGTGCGAAACCCAGTGCAGGTGCTCATCTGCGACATCAGGCGCACGTGACGTCAAGCCACCGACGGTAATGGACATGTCAGCGGAATCATCGCCTCGCTTCGAAACACTGCTACTTCCGAGCATGCCGACACAGCTGACAATCGCATTGAGGACACCAAGATCATCGGCGCCCGCGATGATCGGTGCTGCATTGTTGATGCTGACCTTGAGTGCGTACATCGTTCCCTCCTGCGAAGTTGTCCCGGCAGCTGCGTTATGCGCGCGGGCATCGGGCGTCAAGCAAGCCGACGTTCACTGTTGGTCGCACGCAGCTTCAGCGATCGTCCGCTTTCGACCCGAAGGCGACGTCGGCAAGGCGTCGCTTGCCTAGAAATTTCGCGGAATTACTAGTCGAAGCCAACAGTAATGGTCGCGCTCGGATGCTTCATGACGAAGTCACTGACTCGTTGAGCAAGGTCATCCTCGTATCGCCAAAATTCCTCATCCAAGTCAGAGAACAAAGTTTCAACTTCACCATCATCCAATCTGTTGAGTTGTTCGAATCGTTCTTCGCGATTTGTTGATGGAGCAGAGCTCGGGAAGATGGAGATTGCGTGAGTAAGCAACCTCTTCGTGGTTACGGCACCGATGGTGTTTAGGTGGCTCAGCAGTTCAGACCAGTGATCGCCGAGAGAGTTGTAAAAAAACTGGTCAAAGCCGCCGTTATGAATCTCGCCGTCTAGACACCAAACCAAATACACCAACCTGGCCTCGGGCGAAAGGCGGTCGATGTGTTCGGTTTCCGCATCATCATCGTCAAAAACGGTTTCCAAAGCTGAGGTGAAGATCGCATAGGCCGGATCTTGCTGCTGAAGAACGTCAGAAAACCGCATATCGCTTCGCTTCCAATGAAAATTGATTTGCCGATGTCCCCTTATGGCCGATTCCAGTCAGCCAAGTCAGCATATCATGTTGATTAAAGAAAACTCTCGCCAACCCACACGACCTGCGTCATCAGCCTAAATCGACACGTCGAGAAGGCGCGGCGAGCCCCAATCCCAGGCTGGTCCATCCAAAGCTCGTGAATTCGAATTCGGCGCCGGTGAATAATTTGCTATTGCGTTTGCGGGCAGGCGTCCCATGTAGGGCAAACGGTCACATTTCCGGCCGTGAGGAGGATTCCATGAAACGCATCTTTTCGTTGTGGCGCACGGTCGCCGGGCAGGACTTGCGCGTGTTGTGGTTCGCGATCCGGCATGAGAGTCGGCCTGGCTGGTTGTTGCCGCTCCTGGCGTGCCTGGCGCTGTTCGCTGTCGAACCGCTCAATTTCGCGCTACCCGTGCTTGGGGTCGTCGATGAGTTCGTGCTTCTCCCGCTCGTGCTGCACGGCCTTGTGAAACTGCTGCCATCGCACATCCTCGACGGTTTTGCCCGCCGTCCCGCTTCACGTTTGCGGCGCCGCGCCTGAGTGGGCGCGCTTCTGTGCCATGCCGCATCCAATTTCGTGGGTGAGGATGACATGACTCAATTTTTTCGACGGCATTGCGGCCGAGCTTACAAGGGGCTCATGCCACTCCGCTTCCAAACCTGAAACTCGACACCGCCAGACTCCCGAAAAACGCCTCCTCGTGATACACGCACGCGGCCGTCTCCTGCTCGGCCGCGCCCAGCGCCACGAACAGGGGCACCAGGTGATCCTCGCGGGGGTGAGCCAGCCGCGCGTAGGGCGCCTCGCTCCAGTGCATCAGCGCGGTGCTGCGCTCGGCGGGTGGCAGTTCGAGCAGCACGTATTGCAGCCAGGCGTCGAACTCGTGGGAGGCCAGCTTTCCGGCGGGCCCGAACTGGCGCAGGTTGTGGAAACTCAGGCCGCTGCCGATGATCAAAATGCCTTCTTCGCGCAGGGGCGCGAGCGCCCGGCCCAGCGCCAGGTGGGTGGCGGGATCGTAGCCATGCTTGATCGACAGTTGCACCACCGGCATGTCCGCCTGCGGGTAGATGGGATACAGCATGGAAAAGGTGCCGTGGTCGTAGCCGCGCCGCTCGTCCAGTTCGACCTCGTGGCCTGCCGAACGCGCCAGTGCCGCCACCCGCTCGGCCAGCACCGGGTGACCGGGCGCAGGATACTGGATTTCATAGGTGTGGGGCGGGAAGCCGCCGTAATCGTAGATCATGCCGGGCGCCGTGCCGGACGACACCATGAAGCGGTCTTCTTCCCAGTGACTGGTGATGACCAGCACGGCTTTTGGCCGCTCGCCCAGCTGGCGGGGCATGTCCACCAGCGATGCCTCCAGTTCGGCGTAGACGCTGCCGACCTGGTCTTTCATGAAAGGCCACGGACCGCCGCCGTGGGAGACGAAATAGGTGGGCAAGCGTGACATGGCGAACTCCTTGCAATCAAATAGCGGGTTTGGCACCCGGACAGGTTAATTGTACTAGTTAGGACTATTTTTCGCTTGCCGCCGTTTCAGCGCCGCGCCACCCCGATCAGGGCGAACAGCCGGGCCGTGCGCATCCACGCCAGCACCAGCACGATCAGCTGGGTCAGGACAAAGGCGGCGATCACGCCGGCGCCGTTCGCGCGGGGCAGATGGACCCGTCCCAAGGTGAGCGCGGCGGCCAGCAGCAGGCCGATGATGGTCAGCGGCAGATAGGCGCCCAGCACGGCCAGGGGGCGGCGCAGCAGCATGGCCAGACCCTGCCACCACGCCTTGAAGGCCGAACGGCGGCGCCGGTCCAGCGCCAGCACGGCGCGGCCGGCGTCGATGCTGGCGTGGGCCAGCACCAGAAGCAGGGCCATGACAATCGTCGCGGCCAGGCCGGCCGAGGCGGCGTTCGACGCCGAGGTGGCGGCCTCGCTGTAGCGCTCTGCGGCGCCGCGCGCCGCGCCGCCCAGCAGCATGGCCGCGCCCAGTGGCAGCAGGGCCACCACCAGCATGCGCGCCATGCGCAAGTACTCCTGGCAGCCGCCTGCCAGCAGGGCGCCGAAGCCGGGCCGTTCGGGCGCGCGGGCGGCGTGGAGCGCCATCCCAGTCAGCAGGGGAGACAGCAGCAGCGTCAGTATGAGTGCCTGCAGCGCCACCAGCGGCACCGAAGCGCCGCTGCGGGTGTAGTTGTTGACGATATCGCCGATGGCGACCAGGTCCAGTTCCGACGCCAGCGCGGGCGCCTGTACGGAATAATCGAAACTGGCCCCCAGCAGGCGCCACAAGGGCAGGGTCAGCAAGACCGCCGGTAGCAGGGAAAACAGGGCCCACAGCAGCAGCAGACGCCACTGCCGCAGCGCCTCGATGGGGGCGCCATTCAGCCAGGTGGACGGGACAGGCGATGCTGTGGTGCGTGCAGCCTGGATGGCGGTGTCGGTGCTCATTGGCGGCGCTCTCAAATGGTCGTCAGCAAAGTGGCCAGCAGCTGGAACAGGGCGGCCAGGTCGGCACCCCAACGGCGCGAAGCGCGCGGATCGGGCGCGATGGTGCGGCTGTCGTCGAGCTTGTTGACGTCGAGGTAGTGCAGACGCTGGGGATCGAGTTGAGCCGATACGGCGCGCGCCGGACGAATCCAGCTAAACCGTTTCCATTGTTCCGTGCCATCCCACTGCACCGTCTCGGCGCTGCCGTCGGCGAATTTGACGAGCAGGGTTTGCGGCACCGGCACGCCGCGCCGGCGCAGGGTCACTGCCGTCTCGAAAGGAAAGGGACCGGTACCGGGACGGGCGTCGGGATGGGTTTTTTTCCAGGCGGCGCGGGTGGCCGCGACCTGCTGTTCGAGAGCGTCGGCGGTGGTTTCGCGCCAAACGCCATTGATCATCCGGGTGCCGGGGCCGGGCAGCTGTTCGCCGCTGAAGATGGAGTCGACGCGGTCGTCGATTTTGCCGACGCCGTAGATCTGCTGCGCGAACACGGCTTCCACCAGGGCGCGCTGGCCACTGGCCTCGGCCAGGGTCTCGCGCAGATCGGCCACGCTGGGGTGGCGGAATTTCCAGCGTTGATAATAGACCTGCATCGCATGGGCCAGCGCCGGCTTGCCGAGTTTCGCTTCCAGGTCGCGCATCACGGTGGCGGTGCGGGTGTAGACGGGACCGATGCCCTGCAGGCGGTCCCACGCATTCTGGCCGGGCGGATCAGCCGGTTCTTCGCGCGGCGCGGCCAGGCGCTCGACGTCGAAGGCCTGGAATACGGGACTGATCCCCAGCCGCTGCATCCAGGGCGTGGCCGCATGGATGGCGTAGCGCGTATCGCGCAGCATGCGGGCATCCCAGAACTGATTGAGGCCTTCGTCCAGCATGGGTTCCTCGAATTCGTTCGAGGCCAGGATGCCGTAAAAATAGCCGTGGCCGAATTCGTGGATGGTCACGCCGTCCAGCAGGTAGCGGTTGAAGCTGTCCGGCCGCACGTCGCGGTAACTCTCGGCGGTGAAAAAGGTGGGGTATTCCATGCCGGCCGCTTCGTCCGCGTTATGGGGCGGTAGCACCACCGTCACCGTCCGGTAGGGGTAGGGCCCCAGGGTCCTTGAAAAGTAGTTCAGCGCGTTCTTGGTCGCCTGCAGGGCGGGCGCGCCGCTCGACGCGAATTCCGGCGGATACAACACGGTGATGGTGACGGGCGGACTGCCCGCGCCCTGCCAGCTGCCGACCAATGGCGGCGCGGTGCGGCGGTCCGCGGTGAAAGCGAAATCGTGGACATCGCCCTGCAGGTAGCGGCGCGTCACCCAGCCCTTCGATTCGACGGGCGCGCCTTGCAGCTCGCCCGTGGCGCCCACGGTGTAGCCTTGCGGGGTGGTGATGCGCACGTCGTAGCTGCCGAAGTCCGCATAGAATTCCGAGCTGGCGTGGAACTCGTGCACGTTCCAGCGGGGTGCAGTGGCGCCCCGTTCGCCGGGCAGTTCCAGTACGCCGATCTTGGGAAACCACTGGCCGACCAGGTGAAAGGAATCGAAATAGCCGGTGCGCGCGACCAGGCGTGGCAGCTGGGTCAGAAAATCGATGTCGAGGGTGGTGCTGGCGCCGCCTGGCACGGCGGCGGGCAGATCGAGCCGCACCACCGTGTGGTCCTGGGCGGGACCGCGGTCGGGGTGGACGAAGCTCCAGTCCACCTTGGCGCCCCCCTGGCGCACCGACTGCAGGGCGATGTGGCCCCATTCGCCTTCCTTCACCTCGCGCGCGGGCCGGCCGTCGCCGCCGCGGCGGCGCTGCTCGCTGAAATACGTGGTGCCCGCATGCTCAAACGCGTTCATGTAGAGGTGCAGGTAGACGCTGCGCACGCGCTGGCTGCTGCGATTTTTCCAGGTGAGCTGCTCGCGTCCCATCACCGTGTGCTTGACGGGGTCCAGGGTGGCGTCGATGCGGTAATCGACCACCCGCTCCGACAGGGTCGCTTCCTGGCCCGTGCGGGGACCGCCCCAGGCATTCGGCGCGCTCGGCGTCGTCACGGCCGATGCATTGGGCATCGCCAGCGCGATGCCGCTGTCGATGTCGGGCGCCGCGATGGGAACGACGCGCACCGGCTCGGCCCATGCCAGCAGCGCGGCGCTTGCGAACAGCAGGGCGCCGGCCAGCGCGGTGGTGACGAATCTGGTCATGCGGACTCCGAAAAAGGACAAGGGCAGGGGCCAGCGGCCACTATAAGGCGCTTGCTGACTTTTTGCCAACACGGCAGGGGCACTGCCAGCGCCTTACGCTTGCGAAGTTTATAATGGCGGCGTTTTGGTGCCCGCCGGCGTGATCTCGCCGGCAGTTAAACGGGAAACACCAGGGTCGGGCGCGCCGCGCCGGATCCTCACGTGTGCTGCCCCCGCAACGGTACCCGGCGCCGCGGTTTCGACCGCGGCAGCCGCTCCAGATACCACTGTGCGAGGCACAGGAAGGTGGGGCGGTGAGGCCGGGGAGCCCGGATACCGGCCAGGACAGGGGGAAGGGCCGCGAGGCTGCTTCCGTTGAATCCGGCCTGCGGGGACGCACGGCCGGAGACTTTATGTAAAGACCGCCTACCTCATGTTCACCACCGTTGCGCCGCGCCTGCCGCTGGCAATCATCCTGTCCGCCTGTTTTACGCCCGCCATCGCCCACGCCGATACGCCCGCTACCCCTGCCATACCGGAAGGCGACATTCCCACCGTCCTCGTCACCGGCTCGCGTTTCGCCAATCCGGCCGCGCTGGCCCCCATCGGCGCCACCGTCATCAGCGCGGACGACATCCGCCGCGCCGGCGCCCTCGATGTCAATCAGGCGATCCGCAAGGTGGGCGGCGTGTTCGGTCGCCAGAGCCTGGACGCCAGCCCCGATTTTTCGCTGGACCTGCGCGGCTTCGGCGCCAACAGCGCGCAAAACATGGTGGTGCTGGTGGACGGCGTGCGCCTGTCCGAAAACGAGCTGGCCAACCCGGTGCTGTCGACCATCCCGATCGACACGGTCGAGCGCATCGAGATCGTCCGCGGCGGCAGCAGCGTGCTGTATGGCGACGGCGCCACCGGTGGC
>JACXTT010006832.1_pt1 | contig 16225 bp, 13 predicted proteins | sample 9270951 | NCBI WGS metagenome assembly JACXTT01 (sample SAMN15532306, study PRJNA645909) | rock metagenome | isolation source: weathered quartz diorite | place: Puerto Rico | collected 2017-06-21 | reverse complement strand
AACCCGGGGCGGGCCGCAGGCGGGGTGGACGGGACCGGCTGGTCGCACGTGGCCGAGCACGCGCGCGGCGCCGGCGCCGATGCGGCGTACTTGGAGCAGGAGACGCGGGTGCAGGTCGAAGTGCTGAAGGCTCGCCGTGCCGCCTATACCGCGATCCGACCGGCGGCGGACCCTCTGGGTCGAATCGTAATCGTGGTGGACGATGGACTCGCCACCGGCGCCACCATGATCGCGGCGCTGCATGCACTGCGCGCGCGCAAGCCGGCCAAACTGATCTGCGCGGTACCGGTAGCGCCGCCGGAAACCGTCGAGGACGTGTCGCGCCACTGCGACGAGATGGTGTGCCTGGAGGCACCCGCCAACTTCCACTCCGTGGGACAGTTCTACCGGCGCTTCGAGCAGGTCTCGGACGCTGAAGTCATCGCCGCCTTGAAATCACCTCACCCCCCGCTCTCTCCACTTGCGTAGAGGGAGCCTTTGTGCCTGTAGTAGCAGCAGCCGGAGTCTTTCCACCCTATCCGCCCGTTTGCGGGGGAGAGGGACCGGGTGAGGATGGGTGGGGTCAGGTGCGGATGGAGACGGGGATGCGGCGGGGGCCGAAGGCCTGGGTGAATTCTTCGAAGCGCCCGGCGACCACCGTCCCGCAGGCCAGGCATTTGCCTTGCGGATCGAGGCGGTAAGTCAGGATGCGGTGCCAGTCTCGAACGATCAGCGCGGAGCCGCAACCGGTGCAGAACGTGGTGCCGCCTTCCGTGTCGTGCACATTGCCGGTGTACACGTAATTCAGCCCTTCACCAACGGCGATCCGGCGTGCGCGGGTCAGCGTGGCGGGCGGGGTCGGTGGCAGATCGTCGAGCTTGTAGTCCGGGTGGAATGCGGTGAAGTGCAGCGGCACGTCGGCACCCAGTTCTTTAGCCACCCATTTTGAAAGTTGATAGATTTCCTCGTCCGAGTCGTTCTTGGTCGGGATCAGCAGTGTAGTGATCTCGAACCAGACGTCGGTTTCATGATGCAGGTACTTGAGCGTGTCCAGCACCGGCTGCAGTTTCGAACCGGTCAACCTGACGTAGAAGTCGTCGGTGAATCCCTTCAAATCCACGTTCGCCGCGTCCATCTTCGCGTAAAACTCCCTGCGCGGCTGATCGTGCATGTAGCCCGCGGTCACCGCCACGGTCTGGATGCCGCGCGCATGACAGGCATCGGCCACGTCCATCGCGTATTCCGCAAAGATCACCGGGTCGTTGTAGGTGAAGGCCACGCTTCGGCTGGCGGAATGTTCCGCCGCAGCGGCGATGTCATCGGCGCCGGCCTGATCCATCAGGCGATCCATATCGCGGGATTTGGAGATGTCCCAGTTCTGGCAGAACTTGCACGCCAGGTTGCACCCGGCGGTGCCAAATGACAGCACTGCCGAACCGGGATAGAAGTGATTTAGCGGTTTCTTCTCGATCGGATCGATGCAGAATCCGGAGGAACGGCCGTAGGTGGTGAGCACCATGCGATCGTTGAGCCGTTGGCGCACGAAACAGGCGCCGCGCTGGGCCTCGTGCAGCGGGCAGTCGCGGGGGCACAGGTGGCATTGCAGGCGGCCATCGTCGAGCATGTGCCACCAGCGTCCCGGATAAGGCCGCAGTTCCGGCGCGTTCAAAGGCATTCCTCCAACTCGGCCCACTTGGACACGGAATAGCGGAACAACCGGATACCGTCGTCCCAGAAGTCCCGCGGCAGGCCGGCCTTGCGCTTGAGTTCGCCGAGGAACACCGCAGGCAAAGGAAGATTTTCCCACACCTGTGGAAGGAAGGTGCCGCGATGGCGGCCGAATTCGAGCACCACCCCGTCCTCGCCCGGGCGCAATTGCGCGAGCGCGTCTTCCTGGTTGCGGAAGGCCAGCGGCGCAAGCACCGACAGCACCGACACCTCGATTTTCGTCGCGGACAATTCGTCCAGGGAAAGCGGCGCAAACCGGGGGTCATGGAACGCAGCGGCGCGGGCGTTTGCCTTTACGTCCTCGACCAGCATGCGTCGCGCCTGCAGGCTGCCGATACAGCCACGCAACCGGTTCTCGCGTTTCAGGGTCACGAAAGATGCTCCCGGGCGGTGCAGGAAGGGTGCGTCTTCCTGGACTGAAGTGCGGATGCCGAAGCTGCCGGCTATCGAAGAACGTGCAATCGAAACGAGGACCTGGCCATCTGCGCATTCCTGTTTGTCGTCCTGCTTTTCCAGCGTGGACGCCTGATCGTAAAACGCGAAAGATGCATATCCCACCACGCGGCTCTTGTCGCCGGCAGTATCGCCAGAGTTACGCAGGTCCAGCAGTTCCGGACGCAGTCCTCGGCCACGCGCTTCCAGCAGCAATCCATTGACCGGCGTCGCACCGCAGGCCTGCTGGTGGTTGAGCTGCGGTGCCATGCTCAGGATCATGCGCGCGGTTTGCTCATCGATCGTTCTGGCCTGCGCATAGGGAAGGTAATGGGAAAGGTCGGAACTGATGACGATCAGCGTGCGGTAATCGCCCCAAAGCAGGCCGAGAACTTCGGCCACCTCTTCGGCAGAGGTATCTCCGACCGCAAGGGGTACCAGCGTGAATCCGGCAAGCGCCTGCTGCAGGAAGGGCAGGTGCACCTCCAGCGAATGTTCCCGTGCGTGCGCGTCGTCGCTGATGCGCACCTGCGGAAGGTGCCGGATGGCCGTGGCCGCATCACGATCCAGCGCGATTTCGCCCAAGGGCGTGGCAAAGGCATCGGCCGCAGGCAGTGCCAGTCCGCGCACGTAGACTCGGTGGGCCGGGCCGAGCAGGACCACGCGGGAATAGTCATTGCGAAACGGCGCCAGCAGCGCGTAAGCGTTCGCCGCGACCGGACCCGAATAGACGTAACCGGCGTGAGGCGCGATGAGCGCCTTGGGTCGTTTTGGCCTGAGCGGCCGCGCGGTCGCCAGGAGAGCGGCAACCTGCGCCTGCAGTGGGGCCGTGGTGGCCGGATAGAAGGCGCCGGCAACAGCCGGTGCCCTGACGGTACTCATCATGGCGGTGTCCCGAAAACCGATCGCGGGTTTGTGGTCCTGCATGACAAACGGAAAACGGAAAATTATAGGCGCCGGACTGGCAATGTGGCGATGTCAAGGCCAAAACTGGCAATCAGGTGAGAAAAGAGGTTGAACATTTGACGGACGCGTGTATATTACTGACCGCTCAGTCACTTACATAAGAATGATGAATCATCAGCAGCATCGACAGGATCGCCGCTGGACCCGTCGCAAGGAGGCGCGACCGGCCGAGCTGATGGCCGCTGCGCTCGACCTGTTCGTCGAACGCGGCTACGCTGCGACGCGGCTGGATGACGTGGCGGCGAGGGCCGGTGTCAGCAAAGGCACGCTCTATCTGTATTTCTCTAGCAAGGAAGAGCTGTTCAAGGCGGTCATCCGCTCCGGGATCGGGCCGCTGATCGAACGCGGTGAACGCCTGCTGGAGGAGCACAAGGGCAGCGCAGCCGACCTGTTGCGGGAGATCGTCTTCAGTTGGTGGGAGTCGGTCGGCAACACCAAGCTCGGGGGCATACCGAAACTGATGTTCTCGGAGTGCCGCAACTTTCCCGAGATCGGAAGATTTTATTACGAAGAGGTCATCAGCCGCGGCCACAGGTTGATGCAGAGCGTGCTGGAAACCGGAATGAGAAATGGCGAGTTCAGGGACATGGACGCCAATTACGCCATGCGGCTGATTCTCGCGCCCATGGTATTCCTGCTGCTCTGGCGGCACTCGTTCGATTTCTGCGACAGCAAGCACATCGATGCGAACAGATACCTGGAACAACATCTGGACATGATCACCAACGGACTCGTACCCCGTAACCGTGACCAGAATGACGGCGCACAGGCGGCTAAAGTAATCAGCATGGAAAAAAAAGGGAGGATTCGATGAAACGCATTTCGATTCTGGTCGCGGCATTGCTTGCGGCCGGTCCGGCGCTCTCCGCCGACCTGCTTGCGGTGTACCGGGAGGCGACGCTGCAGGACGCGGTGTATGCGGCGGCCAAGGCCCAGTACATTGCCGCCCAGGAGCGCCTGCCCCAGGGCCGGGCGCTGTTGCTGCCCAACGTCAACTTCGGCGGCGGGGCTGACTACAACAACCTGGATGCCCAATACAAGAACAACACCTTTCCGTCCGGCAACCGCGAGTTCTACGATTACAGGTACGGGGTGACGGTCACCCAGCCGCTGTACAACGGCCAGAACGCGGCGATCTTTGAGCAGGCCAAGATCCAGGTCCGGCAAGCCCAGACCCAGCTTGTAGCCGCCGCGCAGGACCTGATGACCCGGGTGGCGCAGGCCTACTTCGATGTGCTGCTTGCGCGCGCCAACTTGATCACCATCGAATCGCAGAAGATTGCCGTGGCCGAGCAGCTCGAGCAGGCCAAGCGCAACTTCGTGGTGGGCACGGCCACCATCACCGACTCGCGCGAGGCCCAGGCCAGATACGACCTGGTGGTGGCGCAGGAGCTGGTGGCGCAAAACGACGTGGAAGTCAAGAACCGGGCCCTGGAACAACTGGTGGGCAAGCCCGTGGGGACGCTCTCGGGCTTGAGCGCCCCGGTCACGCTCAACGCGCCGCAGCCCGCCGAGATGGATGCCTGGGTCGAGCAGGCCTACCAGTCCAGCCTGCAGATCGCCATCGCCCAGCACAGCGTGGAACTGGCCGCCCGCGAGATCGAACGGGCCAGTGCCGGGCACCGGCCCACGCTCGATGCGGTGGGTTCACTCACACAAAACTACACCAGCTCCTCGGCCCTGGGCATCGGGAGCGACGTGCGCGCCCTGGTGATCGGGGTGCAGTTGAACCTGCCGCTCTACCAAGGGGGCGCGATCAACTCGCGCGTCAGAGAAGCGGTCGCCAACCAGGAGCGTGCCCGCCAGGACCTGGAAAACGCCCGCCGCAGCGCCGCCTTACAAACCCGCACGGCCTACTTGGGGGTGACCTCGGGGCTCGCGCAGGTCAAGGCCCTGCAGCAAGCGGTGGGCTCCACCCAGTTGCAGCTGGAATCGACCAAGCTGGGCCAGGAAGTTGGGGTGCGCACCGCCGTGGACGTGCTCAACGCCGAGCAGCAATTGAGTGCCGCGCGGCGCGACCTGTCGCAGGCGCTCTACAGCACCATCCTGAACCAGCTGCGACTCAAGGCCGCGGTGGGCAAGCTCGCCGAAGCCGACCTCGCCGACATCAACGCCCTGCTCAGGGACGGCGCCCGATGAGCGGCACAGCCTCTTCGCGTACCGGTCTGTTGCGCGTCGTCGTGGCGCTGGCGATTGCGGCGCTCGGCGGCGCGTGCCAGCATGAGGACGTGCGCAGTTTCCAGGGCTACGCGCAAGGAGAAACCATCCGACTATCTGCGCCCTATTCGGGCAATCTGTCCAATCTGACAGCCAAGCCCGGCGCCAAAGTGAAGGAGGGTACGACGCTGTTCTCGCTGGCTGATGAAGGCGAACTCGCTGCGAACAGCGCGGCGAAGGAACGACTAGCGAACCTTCAGGCGCAGCGCCGGAGTCCGGCACGGGATAGCGCTGAAATCGAACGACTCAGGGCGCAGATCGCGCAAACGCAATTGAAGCTGGCGCAAAAATCGGCGAACGCGCCTGCTGACGCCGTGATCGTCGAAACGCTTTACGCGCAGGGCGACTGGGTCCCGGCGGGGGCGCCGGTGGTAACGATCCTGCCTGTCGACAAGATCACGGTACGCTTTACGGTGCCGCTCGCGGTGGCGTCGCATCTGCAGAACGGCCGCAAGGTAACACTCATATGCGAGCGCTGCGGCACGCCGTTCCGGGCCACCGTGACGCATGTTTCACCGTTTGCGCAGCCGGAGTCGCAGACGGAAGGCTTCGAAGCGCTCAGTTACATGGTCGAGGCCCGGCCGAATCCTGCGCAGGCAGCGCTGCTCAAACCGGGACAGTCGGTCACCGTCGTGCTCTGAGGCCACGGAAGAAGCCGGCGGTTCAGTCATGGTCCTCGAGTCGGACTTTCCTCCGGAGCAGGAATGAGCCCCGCAGCCGCTGCGCGGCCGCCGCGCGCGACGGCGGTACGTGCCGTTTTGCTCTCTGCCCTGATTGCGATTGCCGCAGCGTGTGACAGCAAGGAGGAGAGCGCGCCCCAGCCGCGGCTGGTCAATGTCGTGCGCGTCAGTGTGGATGCGGCTGACGGTGACATCGCCTACTCCGGCGAGGTGCGGGCGCGCTACGAGACCAACCTGAGTTTTCGCGTTGCCGGCAAGATCGTGGCCCGCAACGTGGAAGTCGGCAGTTCGGTGCGCGCCGGCGCGGTGCTCGCCCGCCTCGACCCGGAGGACCAGCAGCTCAATACCCGGAGCGCGCAGTCCCAGCTCGAAGCCGCCAAGTCGGAATTCGAGCAGACCAAGGCCGAACTCGAACGCTATACCGATCTGCTGAAGAAGAATTTCATCAGCCAGGCCGAATACGAACGCCGGCTGAACGCTTTCAACGTCGCCAAGGCGAGGGTCGAGCAGGCGCAGGCACAGCTTTCTGTCAGCAAGAACCAGGCGGGCTATACCGAACTGGTCGCCGATCATGCGGGTGTGGTCACCGCAATCTTGGTGGAAGTGGGCCAGGTCGTGGCTGCCGGACAAAACGTCATAAAGCTGGCGCGCACCGACGAGAAAGAGGTCGTCATCAGCATTCCGGAGAACCGGCTCGCCGATCTGGGTGCGGCGAGGGAGATCACCATCACGCTGTGGGCGGATCCGTCGAAAACCTATCGCGGCAAGGCTCGCGAGGTGAGCCCGTCGGCCGATCCGGTTACCCGCACGTACGCTGCCAAGATTTCCATTCTTGACGCCGGTCAGGGCGTGAGTCTGGGCATGACGGCGAATGTCTATCTGAAGGGAATCCAGCGCGGCACGGCGATGCTGCTGCCGGCCACTGCACTGTTTCAGGACGACGGCAAACCGGCGGTGTGGGTGGTGGACCCCGCCACCAGCCAGGTGAATCTGGTGCGGGTGGAGGTCGGCGAGTATGTAGAAGACAAGGTTGCCATCGTCTCCGGCCTGAAAACGGGAGACATCTTGGTGCGCGCCGGTGTGCACAAGCTCTTTGCCGGCGAGAAAGTTCGCATTGCCGGAGACGGCGCAACGGGAACGCAAGCCGGGAAGGCTGCGCGATGAGGGGATTCAACCTTTCGGAATGGGCCCTGGAGCACCAGTCACTGGTGCTCTTTTTCATGCTGGCCCTGTTCGCCGCCGGGGTCTTTTCCTATCTCAGGCTGGGCCAGGCCGAAGACCCGGATTTCACCTTCAAGCTCATGGTGGTGCGGGCGCTCTGGCCCGGGGCCTCGCCGCGCGAAATGGAGGAGCAGGTGACGGAGCGCCTGGAAAAGAAGCTGCAGGAGACGCCTTTTCTGGACCATGTGCGCTCGTACACGAAGGCCGGCGAGGCCACCATCTTCGTTGTCCTGAAGGATTCGACGGCGCCGAAAGAGGTCCCGGGCGTCTGGTATCAGGTGCGCAAAAAGATCGGCGACATGCGCCACATGCTACCGAATGGGGTGATCGGGCCTTTCTTCAACGACGAATTCGGCGACGTCTTCGGCAACATTTACGCGTTTACCGGCGACGGCTACTCCTACGCGGAACTGAAGGACTACATCGAGGAGGTGCGCAAGCAGATTCTGCGGGTTCCGAATGTCGCCAAGGCCGAGATCATCGGCGACCAGGAAGAGAAGATCTTTGTCGAGATCTCCCACCGGAAACTGGCCACGCTCGGAATCGACCCTTTGTCGATATTCGAGGTGCTGCGCGCGCAGAACGCCATGACGCCGGCGGGCTCGATCGACACCCGTTCCGACCGGATGTATCTGCGCATCTCCGGGAGCTTCGACTCCGTGGAGAGCATCCGCGAAAACGGCATCCAGGCTGGCGGACGGCTGTTTCGTCTCGGCGACATTGCCCACATCTACCGCGGTTACGTCGATCCACCCAAGGAGAAAGTGCGCTACATGGGGCAGGACGCCATCGCGATGGCGGTCTCCATGTCCAAGGGCGGCGACATTCTCGATCTCGGCAAGGACCTTGACGCCGCTTTCAAGCGCATCAAGCGCGAGCTCCCAGTCGGGATCGAAGTCCATCAGTATTCGAACCAGCCGGAAGTGGTGAAGCGCTCCGTGGACGAGTTCATGAAGACCCTGTTGGAAGCCGTGCTGATCGTTCTCGCGGTCAGTTTCTTCAGCCTGGGGTTCCGCACCGGACTGGTGGTGGCGCTGTCCATCCCGCTGGTGCTGACCGTCACCTTCCTGATGATGAAGCTTTACAGCATCGACCTGCAGCGAATTTCGCTGGGCGCGCTGATCATCTCGCTCGGTCTGCTGGTGGACGATGCCATCATTTCGGTAGAAATGATGGCCACCAAGATGGAGCAGGGTCTGGACCGGGTGAAAGCGGCGAGCTATGCCTACACCTCTACGGCATTTCCGATGCTGACCGGCACCTTGATCACGGCCGCCGCCTTCATGCCGGTCGGTTTCGCCAAATCTTCTGCCGGCGAGTACACCTTCTCGATCTTTGCGGTGGTGACCATCGCGCTGCTGGTGTCGTGGGTGGTGGCGGTGCTGTTCACGCCGTATCTGGGCTACAAGCTGCTCCCGGACATGGCGCATGCCGTCGCGCCGCCTTCGGCTTTCCAGAAATTCGTTCTCGGGCCTCTGCATCGTGCCCTGCCGCGGCTGGTTCCTGCGCCCGGATTGCCGGCTGCGCACGACGCCGACGTCTATAACCGCCCGTTCTATCGCCGCTTCCGCGCGCTGGTGAACTGGTGCGTGGCCTGGCGCAAGACCGTCATCCTGATCACCGTGGCAGTATTCGCGTTGTCCATGTTCGGATTCCGCTTCGTGCAGCAGCAGTTCTTCCCGTCGTCCAACCGGCCGGAACTGATCGTGGATCTGTGGCTGCCGCAGGGGGCGTCTTTCCAGGCCACTGAGTTGCAGGTCAGGCGCTTCGAGGACAAGCTCAGGGGCGATGCCAACGTCGAGAACTACGTCGCCTACGTCGGCAACGGCAGCCCGCGCTTTTATCTGCCGCTGGACCAGCAACTCGGCCATTCGAATTTTGCCCAGCTCGTGATTGTCACCAAGGACAACAAGGCGCGCGAAATCATGGTCGGGAAGCTCAACCGCATGCTCGAAACGCAATTCCCGCTGCTGCGCGGCCGCGTCAACCGCCTTGAGAACGGGCCCCCGGTGGGCTATCCGGTGCAGTTTCGAGTGGTAGGCAACGACATCCCGGCGGTGCGCAGGATTGCGCTCGAAGTGGCGGAAGTGGTGCGTTCGCATCCGAACACGCAGAACGTGCACCTCGACTGGAATGAGCAGGTCAAGACCATCCGGTTGCGGATCGACCAGAACAAGGCGCGTGTGATCGGCGTCAGCTCGCAGGGCCTTTCCACCGTGCTCAATTCCATCCTCACGGGCTTCAGCATCACGCAGTACCGGGAAAAGGACGAACTGATCGAAGTGCTGGCGCGCGCGGAAACCGCGGAACGGCTGGATCCCGGCAAGCTTGGCGAAATCAACGTTCCCACGCAGTCCGGGAAGTGGATCCCGCTGACGCAGATCGCCGAGATCGCCTACGACTTCGAAGAGGGGATCATCTGGCGGCGCAACCGCCAGCATACCGTCACCGTACGTGCCGACACCCGCGGGGAAGTGCAGGCCCCCGTGGTCTCGATGCAGATCAATCCCAGGCTGGAGCGGCTGCGGGCCGCGCTGCCTCAACGCTTTCGAATCGACATGGGCGGCGCCGTCGAGGAAAGCGCCAAGGGCGTAAATTCGATCGTCGCGGTGATGCCGATGATGCTCATCGTCGTGCTCACGCTGCTGATGATCCAGTTGCAGAGCTTTTCGAAAACGACCATGGTGTTGCTGACTTCCCCGCTCGGTCTCATCGGCGTGGCCTTCATCCTGCTGACCTGGAACCTGCCCTTCGGCTTCGTCGCCAACCTGGGCGTGATCGCGCTGTTTGGCATGATCATGCGCAACTCGGTGATCCTGGTGGATCAGATCGAGCAGGACATCAAGGCCGGCCATCCGCAATGGCAGGCGATCGTCGAGGCCACGGTGCGGCGTTTCAGGCCGATCGTGCTGACGGCGCTGGCCGCCGTGCTGGCGATGATCCCGCTGTCGCGCTCGAATTTCTGGGGACCGATGGCGGTCGCGATCATGGGCGGCCTGATTTCCGCAACCATCCTGACGCTGCTGTTCGTGCCGGCGCTGTACGCCGCCTGGTTCAGGGTCAAGAAGCCTGCCTCAAACTTGAAATTTTGAATACCGGCCCCGCCTGAATCAGGATGGGGCGACTGCATGGGATCGTAACGGGCCTAACAATCGATACGCGCTGAATCGCTGCGGTTCTCGATAGGTCAAATGGTGCTCTCCGCGCCTCGCGCTCGGAGAACGAAAGGAGGAACGGATGGATGTGTTCTATTATTGGAAGAAATTCGACCAGGACATGAAGGAAGGCCGCATCGGGTGGTTGCTCTCCGACCGCAGGAAAATGGGCGAGATGCGCGCCGACTTCCCGGATTTCATTTGGGCATTCCGTACCCCGCAGGGACGCAAGGGCGAATTGCAGCTGGTCGCCCGACTGAGATGGAGCGACACGCCGGTGGTGACGGTTCCGCGCAACGACGCGCAATCCGAAATCTACTACGACCCTGCGCACGTGGATTCCCGGCGCTTCATCGGCATGGATACGGACGCGCACATCAGGGAGGTGAGTTCGATGATACGGCGCGAGTTCCCCGGCGCCTTCACCGCGAACTTCCAGGGTGACAACGGATTGCAGCCGATGCGCGGCGATTTTCTCAGGAAGTTTCGCGGCATTGCGGAGACCTATCCGTTCCGGCCGTTCCTTGAGGAGGTGACCACGTGATAGGCGTGCCAGGATGACGAGAATCTGACATGAAACGTTTCTGCTCCGGTGCGAAGCTGCGCCTTGCGTTTGTCGTCGCATTGTTGGCGGGGTTCGCGCACGGTGCCGCGCCGGCGCAGGAATGCGGCATCGCGTCCGCACACGCGCTCGCCACCCGGGCGGGCTGCGAAATCCTGAGATCCGGCGGCAATGCGTTCGATGCTGCAGTGGCGGTGGCCGCCGCGCTGGCGGTCGTCGAGCCGTATGCGTCGGGGATCGGCGGCGGCGGATTCTTTCTGCTGCATCGTGGCACCGATGCTTTCGAGGTGTTCGTCGATGCGCGTGAAACCGCGCCGGCCAAGGCCACCCGAGAGTTCTTCTTTGATGACAGCGGCCAGCCGAGACAGAAGGCTTCGCTCGAAGGCCCCACCGCCGCGGGCATCCCGGGCATGCCGGCGGCGCTCGACTGGGTCGCCGGGCACTACGGAAAGCTGACGCTGGCGCGTGCGTTGCAGCCAGCAATCGGACTTGCCGAGCAGGGCTTCCCCGCCGATGCGCGCTACGCCTGGGCCACGGGCTACCGCGAGGCGATGTTGAAGGCGGACGTCAACGCAGAGCGCATATTTCTCGACAGCGGCCACGCCGTTGGCTCCGGCTTCGTGGTGAAACAGCCGCAACTGGCACGTACGCTGCGCATGCTTGCAGCACAAGGCCGCCAGGGCTTTTATCGCGGCGACTTTGCCCGCCGGCTGGTGGAGGCGGTACGTTCACGCGGCGGGTTGTGGGAACTCTCCGATCTGGAAAGCTATCGCGTGGTCGAGCGGCCGCCGGCCAGGTTCAGCTACCGCGGCGCGGCCATCACCTCCGCGCCGCTGCCGTCTTCGGGCGGGCTGGTGCTGGCGCAGAGCCTGTTCATTCTTGAGCGGGTGGCGCTGGCTACGCTGTCCGAAACCGACCGCGTGCACTACACGGTGGAGGCAATGCGGCGCGGCTATCATGACCGCGCCCGCTACATGGGAGACCCCGACTTCGTCGCCGTTCCGGTCGAGAAGCTGGCGTCGCGCGAGTACGCGAGACGACGCGCCGCATCCATCGATCCTGATCGCGCCACACCGAGCGATGCCCTCGCCGAAATCGCTGATGCGGCCGCAGAGGGCAAGGACACCACGCATTTTTCGATAATCGACGCCCAGGGCAATCGCGTTGCAGCGACGCTTTCGGTGAATGCGCCGTTCGGATCGGGTTTCGTCGCCGGCGACACCGGGGTGCTGCTGAACAACCACATGAACGACTTCTCCCTGGCGCCGTCCGCCGCCAATATCTACCGGCTGGTCGGCAACGAGGCCAACGCCATTGAGCCGGGCAAGCGGCCCCTGTCGTCGAGGTCGCCCAGCTTTGTCGAGGATGAGCGCGGCGTGCTGGTGCTCGGCACTCCCGGGGGGGCGCGCATCATCTCGATGGTGCTGGAAGGAATTCTCGCCTATGTGGATCAGCCGCTATTCGACCTGCAGCGCATGGTCGGCGCGCCGCGCTACCACCATCAGTATCTGCCCGATCGCATCGAAATCGAGCCGGGTGCATTTTCGCAGCAGTGGATTGCGGCGCTCAGGACCAAGGGGCACGCGGTGGAGGAGGGGCGGCGCAAGTGGGGTAACATGCAGGCAGTGTATTTCGACAAGAAAAGCGGGCGCGTCACCAGCGCCAACGACCCGCGCGGCCAGGCGGGCGTATTATTTTAACGCGGACAGGCGAACCAGAGTTGGAGGGGGCATGCAAACCAGGCGTGATTTCCTGAAAGTTTCGGCCGGGGGTTTGTTGCTCGCCGGCGGGTTGCGCGGAGCCGGTCGGGCAGCGACGGCGGACAGCCTCGGTCCTGCGGCATTGCCGGCGGGGGCGCTGCAATCGGCGCAACTTGCGGCGCTGCCGGATAAGCTGCCGCTGATCAAGAAGTCCTTCCGGCCGCCGAACTTCGAAACCCCGGTGCGTTTCTTCAACGAGGCGTTCACGCCGAACAACGCCTTTTTCGTGCGCTACCACCTTGCAGACATTCCGCGGGTCAGCCAGCAGCGCTGGAAACTCGCTGTTGCAGGCGACGCGCTGGACAGGCCGCTCGAAATCACCTACGAGGAACTTTCCCGCGACTTCGAGCAAGTCGAAATCGCGGCGGTGTGCATGTGCTCCGGCAACCGGCGCGGCCTGTCGCAGCCGCACGTGCCTGGCGTGCAATGGGGCCACGGCGCCATCGGCAATGCCAGGTGGCGCGGCGTGAGGCTGCGCGATCTGCTGGCCAAAGCCGGCGTAAAGAAAGACGCGCTCGAAATCGTATTCGATGGCGCTGACAGAGGTGTGCTCGACAAGACGCCGGATTTCGTAAAAAGCATTCCGGCATGGAAGGCGATGGACGAGAACACACTTGTGGCGCTGGAGATGAACGGGGAAAAGCTGCCACACTGGAACGGCTTTCCCGCCCGCATCGTGGTGCCTGGCTGGACCGCGACGTACTGGATGAAGCATCTCACCTCGATTGCGGCGACCGCGCACCCCTTCCAGGGATTCTGGATGAATCCGGCGTATCGCATCCCCAAGGGCAAGTTTCCGCTTGTCGATCGTTTCCTGTCGCAGGAAACCGAGATCAACACGCCGATCACCGAAATGGTTGTGAATTCCCTGGTCACCAACCTCGAGGAAGGGCAGAAGTTTGCTTTCGGGCAGCAGATTACGGTCGCCGGCGTGGCCTGGGACGGCGGATTCGGGATCGCAACCGTCGAAGTTTCCGAGGAGGGAGGCGGGACCTGGCGCACGGCACAACTCGGCACCGATCTGGGAAGATTCTCCTGGCGCCAGTGGTCGCATCGCTTCACGCCTGGGCGTACCGGCAGGCACATGCTCATGGCCAGGGCGACGAATCGAGCGGGGGCCACGCAGACCTTCGAACTGATCTTCAACCCCGCCGGCTACCACAACAACGTGGTGCAGCGGATCAACATCGAAATCACGTAGGAGTTCAGCATGCGCACGATATTCGCGCTGATGGTTCTTGCTGCTGCGCCGGTGCTGGCACAGGAGAGCCAGTTGCGGCTCAGCGATGGGCCCGGCAGGCAACTGGTGGAGGCCAACTGCGTCATGTGCCACAGCCTCGATTACGTTCCGATGAATTCGCCGTTTCTCGACCGCAAGGGCTGGGAGGTCTCGGTCAACAAGATGATCAAGGTGATGGGCGCACCGATCGCGGAAGCGGACGCGCAGAAAATCGTGGACTATCTGGCAGCGCAGTACGGCAAGTAAGGCCGGGACGCGACACGCTACAATACGGCCGCAACGAATATGGCGCCGCCATAAACAATGGCCCAGTTGAAAACCACCTTCCTCGAATTCGAACAGCCGATTGCCGAGCTGGAGTCGAAGATCGAAGAGTTGCGTTACGTGCAGGACGATTCCGCCGTGGACATCTCGGAGGAAATTGCGCGCCTGCAGAAGAAAAGCGGCACGCTTACCAAGGAGATCTACTCCAGGCTTTCTGCGTGGCAGATCTCGCAGGTGGCGCGCCACCCGCAGCGTCCCTACGCGCTCGACTATTTCCAGAACAACTTTACCGACTTCGAGGAGTTGCATGGTGACCGTGCCTTTGCGGAAGATCCTTCGATCGTCGGCGGCCTGGCGCGCTTCGGCAGCCAGACGGTGATGGTCATCGGCCATCAGAAGGGCCGCGACACCAAGGACAAGCTCTACCGGAATTTCGGGATGCCCAAGCCGGAGGGATACCGGAAGGCGCTGCGGCTGATGAGGCTGGCGGAAAAATTCGGCATCCCGGTGATGACTTTCGTGGACACCCCGGGTGCCTACCCGGGTCTCGGCGCCGAGGAGCGCGGGCAGTCGGAGGCGATCGGGCGCAATCTGTACGTGATGGCGGAATTGCGCGTGCCGGTGGTCGTCACCATCATCGGCGAAGGCGGATCCGGTGGTGCGCTGGCGATTGCAGTGGGCGATGTGACGCTGATGCTGCAGTATTCGATCTATTCGGTGATTTCGCCAGAGGGATGCGCCTCGATCCTGTGGAAAAGCGCGGACAAGGCGCCGGACGCGGCCGAGACGCTGGGCATCACGGCGAACCGGCTGAAAACGCTGGGCCTGGTGGACAGCGTGGTCAGTGAGCCTCTCGGCGGCGCGCACCGCGACCCGGCGACCATGATGCAGACGCTGCGCAAGGCTTTGCAGGAGGCGCTCGCAGAGGCACAGAGGAAATCGATCGACGAGCTGATCGAGGCGCGATTCGGACGCCTGATGGCCTACGGCAAATTCAAGGAGCTCGCGGTTCGTTGAGCGGGCCTGGGCGGTGCGTATCGTTCCCGATACCCCGCCGAGGCGGGGTATCTCGTTTTGAGTTCGTGATTTCAAGATTTTGCCGACCATGACCGAACGGCTCCTGGAGACTGTTGCTGCAGTGCTGAATGCTCACGCGGTGCGCGGGCGGCGCGTCGCCGTGGGACTGAGCGGCGGGGTGGATTCCGTGGTGTTGCTCGACGTGCTCGGGCGGTTGCGCAAGGACTTGCGGCTGGCGTTGTCGGCGGTCCACGTCAATCACCAGATCAGCGCGCACGCCCAGGAATGGGAGGCGTTCGCCAAGACGCTGTGCCAGGCGCGCGGCGTCGCCTTGACCGTACGGCGAGTGAGGGTGCCCCGCGATGGCAGCGGCGTAGAAGCCGCGGCGCGCAATTTGCGATATGAGGCATACGGCGGGCTCGAGGCCGATTTCGTAGCACTGGCTCACCATCTCGATGACCAGGTGGAGACGTTTCTGCTGCAATTGCTGCGGGGGGCCGGAGCCAAAGGCCTGGCGGCGATGCCGACGTTTCGCAAGGCTGAAGGCGGAAGGATGAAGGCGGAAGGAAGAGAAACAGGCGCGATGCGCGAAACTTCATCCTTCGTCCTTCCGCCTTCACCCCCGGTCTCGCATCCCTGCATTCTGCGTCCGCTGCTTGAGGTGAGGCGCGATCAAATCGAAGCATATGCGAAGACACGCAAGCTGGAGTGGATCGAGGATGACAGCAATGCCGATTCGCGCTATGACCGCAATTTTCTGCGCAACGAGCTGCTGCCTCGCCTGGAGGCGCGCTTCCCCGGCTATCGCGAGACGCTTTCGCGCGCCAGCCGCAACCTGGCTGATTATTCGGAGCTTGCTGAAGAACTGGCTGCGCCCGACGCGCGTGCGTTTGACGATGGGGTGATTCCCGTTGCGGGCCTGCGCGGGCCTTCCGATTCACGCGAGGTTAATGTTCTGCCCCGGCCGGTTGCCCTCCGCGCGCTGCACATGCCGTAACGGCCGA
>JACXTT010006831.1_pt1 | contig 16225 bp, 17 predicted proteins | sample 9270951 | NCBI WGS metagenome assembly JACXTT01 (sample SAMN15532306, study PRJNA645909) | rock metagenome | isolation source: weathered quartz diorite | place: Puerto Rico | collected 2017-06-21 | reverse complement strand
GCTGCCGGTCGAGTTTGCGGACGGGGGCGGGAGTGTGCATGCTGTCGAGGATTCGCGGCATGGCTAGGAGCGTCGTTCGCAGATAAAACGTGCGATATCCGCAAGATAGTTCACAGGACCGGCCCCTTCGGCTGGGCTCAGGGCGGGGATCATACCAGCGTTCTCGATCGCCGCCGCCAGCAGCGCCTCCACCTGCGCGCGTGCCGCTTCCGGACCCAGAAGCGCGGGGTAGGTCAGCTTCCGCTGCGCCACGTCCTTTCCCGCGGTCTTGCCGAGCGTCGCCGCGCTCCCTTCGATGTCGAGGAGGTCATCGACGATCTGGAACGCCAGCCCGACGGCGTTGCCGTAGCGGCGGAGGGTGTCAATGGTCTCGTCCGCCGCGCCGGCCAGCAGTCCCCCGAGAACAACCGAGGCGGTGAGCAGCTTGCCGGTTTTATTGCGGTGGATGAACTCGAGGTCGGCGAGTGTGGGGGCGCCCGCTTCGGGCGCCCGGCGGCCGGGAGCGGCCGCCGCTACACTGCCACTGGCCTCGATGTCTGCCACCTGCCCGCCGATCATGCCTCGCGAGTCGATCGCGTCCGCGACCTCGCGGAGTGCGCGCAGTTGCCGCTCGGCATCGACCGCCGGTCTGGCCAGCCAGGCGAAGGCCTCGGTCAACAGCGCGTCGCCGGTGAGGATGCCGATCGCTTCGCCGTAGACGACGTGCGTGGTCTTGCGCCCGCGGCGCAGATCGTCGTCATCGATAGCCGGCAGGTCGTCGTGCACCAGCGAATAGGTGTGGATCAGCTCCAGCGCGGCGATCGGCACGAGCAGCGGCTCGATTGCCGCGCCGCACGCCTCCGCCGCCGCGATGGCCACGATCGGCCGGATGCGCTTGCCGCCGCCGAGCACCGCGTAACGCATCGCCTCATGGATGCGGGCGGGAGGGGTGTGGGCGGGGGGAAGGTGGTGATCGAGCGTTTCCTCGACTAGCGCGCGGCGGGATTGGAGATATTGGTTCAGGTTCATTGAAGTTCGAAGTTCGAGGTTCGAAGTGAGAATGAAGAAGACGCGGGAGACGAACGATCTCTCCTCAATTCTTCATTCGCACCTCGAACCTCGAACCTCACTCCGCCGCCGACTCCTCTTCGTCCTCCGCCAATTCCTCTTCGAACGGCTCCACCCTCGGCTGTCCCTTGGCGTCGGCGAGAATCAGCTCGATCTTCTTTTCCACCTCTTCCAGCTTCTGATTGCAGAAGCGGGAGAGGCGGATGCCTTCCTCGAAGAGCTGCAGGGACTCGTCGAGCGGCAGCTCTTCGCTCTCCAGGCGCTGCACGATCTTCTCGAGCTGCTGGAAGGCTTTTTCGAAGTCGTTCGTGCGGGCGCGCGTCATTTCGGGAGCTCCGGCCACACGCTCTCGATGCCGAGCGTCCGCGAGTCGACTGTGCAGGCGAGCGCCCCCTTCTTCAACCGCACTTCGATCGGATCACCGACCCGCACGGCGGCGGAGTCGAGGATCGGTTTTCGGCGATTCTTCGTGCGCGAGAAGGCGATGGCGTAGCCGCGTGAGAGAACGGAGAGCGGCGACACGGCCTGCAACGTCGCGGCGGTGGCGATGAGCCTCTGCCGGTCGCGCGCGATCCGCGCGGGGAACGCCGCGAGCGGCTCGTTCGCTAGGCGCAGGCGCGCGCGCAGCGAGCGCGCGCGCGACTCGAGCATGCGGTACAGCGACACGCGCTGGCGGTTCAGGCGCTCGCGTCGCGCTACCACCCGCGACTGCACGCTTCCGCGCACGCGGCGCACCAGCGAGTCGACGTGCGCGCAGATCTCACTCTTGGCGCGGATGACGATCTCCGCGGCCGCGGAGGGGGTCGGCGCGCGGAGGTCGGCCACCAGATCGCAGATGGTGAAGTCGGTCTCGTGCCCGACGCCGGAGATCGTCGGCACCGCGCATGCCGCCACCGCGCGCGCCACCATCTCCTCGTTGAAGGGCCAGAGGTCTTCCAGCGATCCTCCGCCGCGGCAGATCAGCACCACGTCGTGCAACTGCCAACGCGAGAGATGCCGCACGGCGATGGCGATCTCCTGCGCGGCCGCCGCGCCCTGCACGCGCACCGGGTAGATCTGCACGTGCAAGCCGTCGTAGCGGCGGCCGAGGACGTGCAGGATGTCGCGGATCGCCGCGCCGTGCGGGCTGGTGACCACCGCGATGCGCTGCGGCAGCATGGGAATGGGCTTCTTGCGCGCGGCGTCGAAGAGACCTTCGTCCGCCAGCCGCTTCTTCAGTTGCTCGAAGGCCAGTTGCAGCGCGCCGAGGCCCGCCGGCTCCGCCATCACCGCGTTGAGCTGGAACTCTCCCTTCTGTTCGTAGATGGCCAGCCGTCCGCGCACGATGAGCTGCAGTCCGTTCTCGATACGGAAGCGGAGAAAGCGGACGTTGGTGGCGAAGAAGACGACGCGCATCTGCGCGCGCGCGTCTTTGATCGAGAAGTAGAGGTGTCCGGCCGCGGAGCGGGTGAAGTTCGTCACCTCCCCTTCCACGGCGATGTCGTTGTAGCGATAGAGATCGAGATTGACCTGGCGGATCAGCTCGCTCACTGCAAAGACGCGCTCAGCCATGACTACGGCCGAGTCTACCAATAAGTTCAGGCAAGCTCATTGCTCATGTGTTGAATGCCACTAACGGCACACTGGAACAAGGAGCCAGGAGAAATGAAGACAAAAACCTTTCTCGAGAAAGTAGGCGCTGGGCTCAGTCTCGCCATCCTCATCGTGGCGGTCAGCGCCTGCGCGCATCACAAGGTCACCGAGGGGCAGGACTATGGCCAGGTCCGCACCGAGGCATCCGCCAACCAGCCGACGAGCAATGATCAGGTCGTGGGTTCTGCGCCGGCTCCCGCCAATGCGCAGAACGTCCAAGGGGCGACAACCCCGGCCATCATTTCAGGACCGGCGAAGATCGACAACAGCGGCCGCGCGTACACCAGCAGCTCGGTCGGTTCTACCGGCAATGCCACAGGCACCGGTCTGAACACCAACGTCAACATCATCCCGGAGAAGAGCACTTCGAACGTGACCGTGACGCAGTCGCCGGCCGTGACCACCGAAACGCAGACGACCGTCGCCGAGACGACGCCCGCGCCGGTGATGACCGAGACCCCTGCGCCCGCGCCGACCGTGACCGAGACGCAGACGACCACCACCACCGAGAGCGTGCCGATGACCTCCAGCACCACGCAGGAGAGCACCACGACAACCACCACGCATCGCCGGATGCGAAAGGATTAGCTCTCAGCAACCCTCACCCGGCCCTTCCCCTCTTTGCTCGGGGTCAGGGCCACCCTCTCCCGCGCACGCGGGAGAGGGCCCAGGTTTTTCCTTCTCCCGCGTGAGCGGGAGAAGGTGCCCCGAGGGGGCGGATGAGGGTCCTATTTTTTCGCCAGCGGCTTTCCCAACACCGTCAGCAGGTCGGGCTTTCCTTCGATCCTCTCCAGGTGCGGATACTTCGGGCCGCCGTGGTAATCGATCGAGCGCGTGCTGAAAAAGTCGCCGCTCCCGATGATCAGCTCGATCGGCGCAGTGCTCTTCGGCGACGCTTTGAGAACGTCGGCCAGCCCTTCCTGCGTGTAGCGGCGTCCGTTGACGGCAATGATCCGCGCGGTGGGCGCGACGCCGGCGCGCGCGGCGGGCGAGCCGGGGATCACGTCGACGATGGTGCCGTTCTCGCGCACGGCCAGCCCGAGCGAGGCGTAGAAGTTCGCCGTTTTGTTTTCTTTCGCCTGCGCCTCCATGGCCACGTTCGGCTTGTCGTTGTAGACGACGCGCCAGCCGCTCGCCTCGATGCCGCCGAAGGGCGGACTCGGATCGGTCGCGGTGAGCCGATGGTTAAGGAAGGCGTTCCAGTCGTTCGGCGCGACGGCGCTTAGTCCGTTGACGATATCGTCAAACGTGTACGGCTTGAGCTCCGGATGTCCGCTCGTGCCGCCGTAGAACGCGCGGCAGAAGTCATCGAGCGACTTCTTCCCGCCGCTCAGCGATCGAATCGTCATGTCCACGTCGAGCCATAGCAGCGTCCCCTCGGGATAGAAGTCGACGCTGCGCCGCCAAGCCCGGCCCGCCGCCGGGCTGCCGTAGAGCACTTGCGCCTCGACCGCCGTGTCCACCAGCGGCCGCCACCCGCGCCCGGCGTGCTGCGCCATCTCCGCCGCCGTCGATGCCAGCTCGTCGCGGTACTCCTCGGCCGTCCAGAAGCCCGAGCGCCACGGCAGCAGCTCGCCGAGGAACTCTGTCAGCCCTTCGTACACCCACAGCAGCTCGCCACGCATTGGCACTTCGTAATTCGGCGTGGCCAGGCCGGCGGGGCGGCGGTACTTGCCGTTCCACGAATGAACGAACTCGTGTGCCATGAGGCCGCTGGCCCACTTGCGCGAGGTCTCGTCGCGAACGGTGCTCTCGCCGACGCGGTCGTCGCTCGACTCGTGATGCTCGAGGCCGAAATGGGCGACCTGATCGCTCAGCGTGAACAGCCAGTCGTAGTGGCGGTAGTGGTTCGCGCCGAAGAGCGACGTGGCCTCATCCACCAGCCGCGAGTACTGCTTGTCGAAATCGTCGGGCGGCTCGATGGCGAAGGCGTTCTCCGAGGCGAGATTGATGGTGTGGCGCAGGCCGGTGCCGTTGGGGATGGGAATCTTGCGCAGCGCCGCGCCCATCTGCACCGGGGAGTCGACGAGCGTGGTCAGCGAGACCGGCTCGAAATGGATCTCGCCGTTGGTGGACGTGGTCTCCAGCGCGGTGGCGTACTTCCAACCTGCCGGGATGCGCAGCGAGGCGTCGTATTGCAGCGCGTCGCTCGGCCCGCCGCCCGGATAGAGGAGGACGGAGTTCCAACTGAGCACGGCCAGGCGCGACGACGCCGAGGCGCCGGCGCTGAAGATCGCGCCACCGGGATAGCCGAGGTAGTCGAGATCTACGTCGAGCGCGGCGGCGTTCGGCGGCACGTCGACGTGGAAGGCGAACATCTCCACCGGATCGCGGCGCCACTGCACCGGCGCGCCGTTCGCCGTGATCTTCACGCCAGTCAACCCCACCAGCGGCCCACTCGGCGAGTGCTCGCCGGGGATCCATTTCGGGTAATAGAGCGTGAGCGGACCGGGCGCGGCCGGGATGATCAGGTGCGCGTGGAAGACGTTCGACGGCGCGCCGGTGGCGTCGACGCGGAGAACGATCGGCGCGGCGGTGAGCGTGGCGGCGAACAGGAATAGGGCGAGAATGACGCGACGATGCATTGAACCTCCAGGTTGCGTGTTGCGTGTTGCGTGTTGCGAAACCCGCTCGCAACTCGCAACTACTCGAGCTCCGTGAGCGGCCCCTCCGCCCTTCCCTCGATGAACTGCTGCACGATGGGATTGGTCGACTGCTGGAACTCGTACGGCGTCCCCTGCTCGATGATCTGTCCCTGAAAGAGCATGGCCACGCGGTCGGCAATCTTGAAGGCCACCTTCATGTCGTGCGTGATGGTCACCGTGGTCACGTTGAGCCTGGAGTCCATCTCCAGGATCAGATCGGCGACGATGTCGCTGATGACAGGGTCCAGCCCGGTGGTCGGCTCGTCGAAGAGCAGAATTGCCGGCTGCAACGAGATGGCGCGCGCGAAGCCGACGCGCCGCCGCATGCCGCCGGAGAGCTCCGCCGGCCGCTTCTCTTCCACCCCCCTCTCGAGATGCACCTGATCGAGGCACTGCTTGACCCTCATCTCGATCTGCTCCTCGGTCATGTCCGTATGCCGCCGCAGCGGAAAGGCGATGTTCTCGAAGACCGACATGGAGTCGAACAGCGCTCCCTCCTGAAAGGCCATGCCGAAGCGGCGGCGGAAGCGGTTCAGTTCCATCGGCCGCATGCAGCAGAGGTCCTGTCCCTCAACGTACACGTGGCCGCTGTCGGGCTGCATCAGGCCGATGATGTGCTTGAGCGTCACGCTCTTGCCCGTCCCCGAGCCGCCGACGATGACCACCGACTCGCCGGCCTGGACGTCGATGGACATGTCGCGCAGCACGGTCTTGCCGTTGAACGACTTGGTGACGTGCTGCAGCGAGATGGTGGGATCTTCGCGCGCCATTACACCGCCTCCCCGCCGTGTAGGGGCGCGCGGCAGCGCGCCCGGCACTCCGCCCGGTGGTACCGGGCACGTTGCTGCGCGCCCCTGCTGAAGGTGTTGGAGCGATGACGCATGTTCATTCAGAACAGAATCTTGGTCAGGAAGAAATCGGTGAGCAGGATGATCAGCGACGCGCTGACCACCGCGTGTGTCGTCGCGCGCCCCACCCCCTCCGCGCCGCCCGTGGTGTAGAAGCCGCGCACGCAGCCGGTGAGAGTGAGGATCAACCCGAAGAAGGCGGCCTTGATCAAGCCGCTCCAGATGTCGTTCATCTTCAGGAATTGATAGGTGTTCTGCTCGTAGATGACCGGGTTGGCCTGCATCAGCTTCACGCCCACCAGGTAGCCGCCGTAGATGCCAAGCGCGTCGCCGAGGAGGACCAGAAGCGGGAGCATGAGCACGCCGGCCACCACGCGCGGGACGAAGAGGTACTGCACCGGCTCAGTGGCCAGCGCCACCAGCGCATCGATCTGTTCGGTGACGCGCATGGTGCCGATCTCCGCGGCGATGGAGGAGCCGACGCGGCCGGTGACCATGAGGCCGACCAGCACCGGCGAGAGCTCGCGCAGCATGGCCAGCGCCACCACGCTGCCGACGAAGTTCTCGGCGTGCACGCGCTGGAATCCGATGAAGGTCTGCAGCGCCAGAACCATGCCGGTGAACATGGCGGTGAGGAAGACCACCGGCACCGAGTCGACGCCGAGCCGCACCATCTGCCGGAGCCACTCGCGCCCCTCGAAGGGAGGCTTGAACATCCAGATGAAGGTCCGCCAGAGCATGCCGAACCAGAGTCCGGTCTGCTCGAACAGGTGCTGAAAGATGCGGCCTATTCTGTCGAAGAGCCCAGTCATCGGTAGACGCGCGGCACGCGCGCGCTGATCCTGCAGAAGACTTCGTACGTGATTGTATTCGTCTTCGCCGCAAGTTCCTCCGCGGTGATCGAATCGCCGAGCAGCACCACTTCATCACCGAGCCGCGCGCCGGCGATGTCGGTGACGTCGATGGTGACGAGGTCCATCGACACGCGGCCGACCACCGGCGCGCGGCGCCCGCGCGCCAGCACCTCGCCGCGGTTTGACAGAAGGCGATCGTAGCCGTCCGCATATCCGACCGGCAGCGTGGCGATGCGGCTCGGCCGCGTGGTCCAAAACGTCGTGCCGTAGCCGATGGCGTGGCCGGCGGGGAGGTCTTTCAGGCGCATGATCTCCGTGCGCCAGCGGAGGACCGGCTCCAGTGTGGGGGCGGCCGCTCCCGGCCGCCCGGCGCCCGAAGCGGGCGCCGCTACACCGAATAAGGCGATGCCGCAGCGGACGTAGTCGCCGGGGCGCACGATGCCGCGCATCGTGGCCGCGCTGTTGGCGAGGTGGTGGAGCGGGGCGTCGATGAAGCGGTGCAGGCGGTCGAAGTTCGCTGTCTGCGCCGCGGTGAAGTCATCGTCTTCGTCCGCATTCGCATAGTGCGTGTAGACGGCCTCCACGCGCAGACGCGGCGTGGCGCGGATCATCTCCGCCACGCGCGGCAGCTCGCTCTCGGTCACTCCCATGCGTCCCATGCCGCTGTCGAGCTTGAGATGGATGGTCACGTCGCGCTCGCGCGCCACGGCGCAGACGTCCTCCAGCTCCTCGGGGCCGACCACGCCGATGGTCACGTTCTGGTCGAGGGCCATGACGATCTGCTCGCGCGTAAGCGGGCCGAAGACCAGCAGCGGCAGCGCGACCCCGGCGCGGCGCAGCTCGAGCGACTCCTCGAGCAGCGCGGTGGCGATCATGGCCACGCGGTCGGGCCTGCATCGGCGCGCCAGCTCCACCGCGCCGTGCCCGTACCCGTCGCCTTTGAGCACGGCGATGAGACGCGAGCCGCGCGGCAGCGAGCGCGCGACGGCCTCGACGTTGCGGTCGAACGCGCCGAGGTCGATCTCCGCCCAGGTCGGGCGGCGGTCACGCCGAATAGACATTGATGTTCTGACCGTTGATCGGCCGCGACTCCCCGGAGGCGAGAAAGAGAATCACCTCGGCGACCTCCTCCGGCGTCATCGACGCGGGAAAGCCGCCGCTCGCTACCTCCCACATCTTCGTGTCCACCGAGCCGGGGCTGACGCTGTTCACGCGGACTCCGTACTCCTTCACTTCCACGGCCAGCGCCTCGGTCAGCCCGATCACCGCTGCCTTGCTCGCCGCGTACGACACGTAGCCGGGGAACTTCTCCGGCCCGATGACGCCGGAGATCGAGGCCACGTTCACGATGGCGCCGGCGCGCTTGGCGATCATGGCGGGCAAGGCCCGGCGCGAGGCGAGGTAGACGCCGCGCACGTTCACGGCGAACATCCGGTCCCACTCCTCGGGCGTGGTCTCGATCATCGGCTTCGGGTCGATCATGCCGGCGTTGTTGATGAGCAGGTCGCAGTCGCCGAAGCGCGACTCGCATTCATGGAACAGCGTCTCCACGGCGTCGGCGTCAGCCACGTCTCCGGCCACGGCGACCATGCGCCCTTCGTGCCGCGCCGCGATCTCGCGCAGGCGCTCCTCCGATCGGGCGAAGAGGCAGACCAGCGCGCCGCGCGCGGCCAGCAATTCGGCGGTGGCGCGGCCGATGCCGCTGGAGGCGCCGGTGACAATCGCCACGCGATTTTCAAAAATTTGGGCAGGCATATAATCCGCGCGCAGGCTACCGCAAACCGCGCAGATTGAGGAGGACGCAGCATGGATCCCAATCTCAACAACTGGGTGCAGCTCATTTTCCGGTGGGGTCACGTCGTGGCCGGCGTGCTGTGGATCGGCCACCTCTGGTTTTTCAACTTCGTCAACGGGCCGCTGCAAGGAAAGCTCGACGCGGCGACCAAGAAAGTCGTCGTCCCCGAGCTCATGCCGCGCGCGCTCTTCTGGTTCCGCTGGGGCGCGGCGTGGACCTGGATCACCGGCATCGTGCTGGCGGGCCTCGTCTACTACCAGACCAAGGAAGTGCTCTTCGAGCAGGACCACGTCGGCAATCCGTGGCTGTGGCTGGCCATCGTGCTCGTGGCGCTGGCCATCGGCTTCGTGATCTACAACGTGATCATGAAGGCGGTGAAGAACGTGCTCGCGGCGAATGCCATCGTGCTGGTGCTGTTCATCCTGGTCTACGCGCTGCTGGAGTGCGTCGGCCACTTCGGCGGCCGCGCGCTGTACATCCACGCCGGCGCGGTGTTCGGCACGATCATGGCGCTCAACGTATGGATGGTGATCTGGCCGTACCAGCAGAAGATCATCCGCGGAGTGAAGGAAGGGAATCCGGCGGACGCGGAGACGGTGCGGCAGGCCGGCCTGCGCTCGCGCCACAACACGTTCATGTCGGTGCCGCTGATCTTCACCATGATCAGCAACCACTACCCGACCGTCTACGGCGCCGATCCGTGGAAGCGCGACGCCATCCTCGCCGTGATCATCATCGTCGGCTTCGCCTTCGTGCGGCTGCTTTACGGGAAGGCGGCGAAAGTACAGGGGTTCTAGAATCGAGGTTGCTGGGTTGCAGGGTTGCTCGGTTGCTGAGCTGCCCAGCAACACAGGACCGAGCAACCCAGCAACCATGCTTCTTCTGCAAATCGACGCCTTCACCGACCGGCCGTTCCGCGGCAACCCCGCGGCGGTCTGCCTGCTCGACCGCGAGCGTGACGCCGCGTGGATGCAGCACGTGGCCGCGGAGATGAATCTCTCCGAGACCGCGTTTCTGCGCCGCATTGACGATGGCTGGTCGCTGCGCTGGTTCACGCCGGCGGTGGAGGTCGACCTCTGCGGCCACGCCACGCTCGCCAGCGCGCACGCGCTGTGGGGCGAGCATGCCAACGACGACGCCGTGCTCCGCTTCCACACGCGCAGCGGCCTGCTCACCGCCCGGCGCGACGGCGACTGGATCGAGCTCGACTTCCCCGCCAAGCGCGAGCAGAAAGCCGACGCGCCGCCCGAGCTGCTCGCCGCCCTCGGCGCGCGCGACGCCGCGTACGTCGGCCGCAATCAGTTCGACTACCTCGTCGAGCTGCGCTCCGAGGAGGAGGTGCGCGCGCTCCAACCCGACCACACCGCGCTGCGCAAGCTGCCGGTGCGCGGCGTCATCGTCACCAGCCGCGCGGCGAACGGCGAGTACGACTTCATCTCGCGGTTCTTCGCCCCCGGATCGGGCATCGACGAAGACCCGGTGACCGGCTCCGCGCACACCTGCCTGGCCCCCTACTGGTCGTCGCGCCTCGGCAAGAACGACTTCCTGGCCTATCAGGCCTCCGCGCGCGGCGGCCTGCTACGCGTCCGCCTCGATGGCGAGCGGGTGAAGCTCGGCGGCCGCGCGGTGACCGTGCTGCGCGGCGAGCTCGTGGTGTGATCGAGCGCGCGGCCGACGCCAACGTCGTTCGCGAGCTGCTCCTCGAATACGCCGCCGCGCTGGACGTCGATCTCTCGTTTCAGGATTTCGATCACGAGCTGGCGACGCTCGACACCTACTACGAGCTCATGCTGGTGGCACGCGTCGACGATCGCTTGGCCGGCTGCGTCGCGTTGCGCCGCATCGACGACGAGACGTGCGAGATGAAGCGCCTCTACGTCCGCCCCGCGTTCCGCGGACAGGACCTCGGCCGCGCGCTCGTCGCGGCGATCATCGACGAAGCATGCCAACGCGGCTACGCGCGCATGCGCCTCGACACGCTGCCGTCGATGACCTCCGCCATGGCGCTGTACGAGTCGCTCGGGTTCCGCGACATCGAGGCGTATCGCTTCAATCCCGTGGCCGGAACGCGATTCATGGAGCTGCTGCTGACTTGAATCAACTTTTGTCTCTAGGCAACTCCTCCGGCCGCTCGTAGATTAGCGGCCTTACTGGAGGAAACTATGAGATATGCCACCGCAGCACTCGCTATCGCACTCGTTCTCTTTCCCACCAATTCATTCGCCGCATGTCCCGACGTTTCGGGCCCGACCTTCTGTTGTGGCATCTACTGGTACACGTTCTCGTTCGACACGAGTTGCGCGAGCACGTCAGGCAGCGCTTCGCCCACGACGATGTGGTGCTACAGCACCCCGTCCCACCAGTTCGGCGTCGGAAGTGGTACCGCCGACTACACGATGGACATTCCGTATGGCTACAACTCGCTGCACTGGTCCGCGGAGGTCTATGTCGTATTCAATGATCCGAGCGCGAGCTCGAACAATGCCGTCGCCGCCACATTCGTCGTTTACCACAACGGGAGCGTCACCAACTCCCAGACGTTCCTCCTGCACGGCGGCAACCAAGGCGGGTTGGACTGCAACCTGTTTGGTTCCTCCTCCTTCAGCGCGATTCCCGGCGACACGCTCGCCGTCTACATCTCGGCGACGAACTACAACAGCAACGCGACGATTCAGGTCTCTCGGCCGCTGATCTTCGGGTCGCAGTTCTAGATCGATGCAGGCGCGCGCGGCGGACATGAGTCCTCCGCGCGCGCCCACGTACAATCGCGGGTGATGAACATCCGCGAGATGCTCGAGAAAATCGAATATGACACCCTGGTGCCGCAGGCGGCCAAAAGCGCGGACACGCGCGGGCGCGACCGCGACGAGCCGGAGGACGACCTTCGTCCCGCGTATCAGCGCGACCGCGACCGCATCATCCACTGCAAGGCCTTCCGCCGGCTCAAGCACAAGACGCAGGTTTTTCTGGCGCCCGAGGGCGATCACTACCGGACGCGCCTCACGCACGTGCTCGAAGTCACGCAGATCGCGCGCACCATCGCCAAGTCGCTGCGCCTCAACGAAGTGCTCACCGAGGCCATCGGGCTGGGGCACGACCTCGGGCACTCCGCCTTCGGCCACGCCGGCGAAGCGGCGCTGAACAAGCTGGTGAAGGGAGGCTTCGACCACTACCGCCAGTCGGTGCGGGTGGTGGAAGCGCTGGAGAACGAAGGGCGCGGGCTCAACCTCACCATCGAAGTGCGCGACGGCATCCTCAAACACTCCAAGGGAGAGAAGGGAGAGCTGCTGCGGCGGCGGCCGAAATCGCGCGCCCTGACGCTGGAAGGCGACATCGTGCGCATCTCCGACATCATCGCCTACGTGAACCACGACATCGACGACGGCATCCGCGCCGGCGTGCTGGCGGAAAACGACATCCCGCGCGACATCCGCAGGACCCTAGGCGCCACCGGCAGCCAGCGCATCGACCGCATGGTGCACGACGTCATCGACGCCACGCTGGCCTGCGACCTGGAGGCCGTCATGATGTCGCCCGAAGTGCTGGAGTCGCTGGAGGCGCTGCGCACGTACATGTTTCAGAACATGTACTTCCTCCCCGGCGTGCGCAATGAGTTCGAGAAAGCGAAGCGCACGCTCCGCAGTCTGTTCGAGTACGTGACCGCACACCCGGAAGAAGTTTTCGACCTCTACGCCGACGAGCCGGTCGAGCGGCTGGCCGTCGACTTCATCGCCGGCATGACCGACCGCTACGCGATCAATCTGTACGAGAAGCTGTTCGTGCCGAAGGCGTGGGTATAGTTGCCCGTTGCCCGTTTGTTGTCGCGCAACTGGCAACTGGCAACGAAAAACGAAACGCCCCGCGCGCGGCGGGGCGTCGGAGTTGATGGCAGAAGTAAGGTGAACTACCTGCGGCCGGCCTTCGCTCCCTTCTTGGGAGCGTTCACGGCGTCGCGGAGGTCTTTGCCGGCCTTGAAGCGGACGTTCTTCGACGCCGGGATCTGAATCTTCTCGTTGGTGCGGGGGTTGCGGCCTTCGCGCGCCTTGCGCTGGCTCACGGAAAAGCTGCCGAGGCCGGGGATGGCGCAGCGCTCACCGCGCTGGCATGAATCGGAGATGTAGTCGACGAAGGCATCAAACGCCGCCGCGGCCTCCTTCTTCGAAATCCCGGCCTGTTCGGCGATCGAATTGATGACGTCACCCTTTCCTGCCATAAGCGGTTTCCTCCTCTTCAAGCGGAAAAACCCAGAAGTTTTCTGGGTTTTTCGACAATCTATGAGATGGACCCTGGTTTGTCAACGAGATTGGGTGCGACATTTTTTTCCGTCGCGCGCGATGTGATTTCACCGCCGCCGCGGCGCAAAAATCGCAGCGCGTCGAGGTAGCCGCGCACCACGGAAATGACCTGCGCGTGGCTCCAGGTGAAGGGCGCGACGGACAGCGCGGCGCCGCTTTGCGGGTGCACCTGCTCGGGAAGAATGAGCGACGGCCGCGCCTTCGAGCGCGCCCAGCGCACCAGATCGAGCGCCGACTGCAGCTCGGCCACCGAGGTGGCGCGCGCGATGGCGTGCTCGGCCAGCCACAGCGTGCAGATCAGCCACGGATTGCCCGGCACGGTGTCCGACTCGACGGCCTTCTGATAAGCGTCGGACTGGTAGCGCGCCACGCCGCCGATCTCGGTCTGCACCCACAATTTCTCGCGCACCGCGCGCATGGTTTCGTCCACCAGCGCGCTGTCGGCGGGAAAGACGCCGAAGAAGAACGTGGCGAACACCGAGGCATCGATGGTGCGGTCGATCTCCATGCGCTCGCCGGATACCACCAGCCCGCGCGCGAAGCGGTTCTCGTCGTCCAGCCAGAGGTGGCGCACCATCGCATCGCGCACCTCAGCGGCGGCGCGCATGTATTTCTCGTACCGCTCCTGTTCGTTGAACAGATTGACCAGCGACGCGGCGGCCTCAAGCCCCGCGCACACCGCGGAGGCGGTGAAGGTGAAGACGCCCTGCCGCTCCTCCCAGATGTCGAACGACGGCAGCGGCAGCCGCGTGATCTCGTCGCGGTATGTGACCATGAACTCCGCCGGCTGCACCACCAGCCGTTTGTACGCGGCGCGCACGAAGTCGAGATCGCGCGTGCGGTCGTAGTGCCGCGCCAGCAGCCACACCACCAGCGCGGTCTCATCCTCCTGGATGGGAAGCTGCTTCTTGCCGTCGCGCACCCACGGACTCCACGACGGCGCCAGCGCGCCGTCGGGCGTGTACTTGTGGAGGAAGTAGCCGTCGTTGCTGATGGTGTCGTGCGCGAAGGTCAGGAAGCGCCGCGCTACGTCGTGAAAGCCGGCGCGACCCATGGCGTCGGCCACTAGCGCAGCGTCGCGCGGCCAGATGTACGCGTAGTGATCATTGTGGCCCCACTCGATGTCACTGTCGGCGGCGGCGACGATGCCGCCGTCATGATCGCATTGCGTCTGGACCACCAGCAGCGAGCGGCGATAGAGCTCGATGATCTCCTCGGGGAGATCGCTGAGGTCCTCGCCGCTCTTGTTCACCCAGGTGTACCAGAGCGAGCCGGTGCGGGAGAGGATGCGCCCCGGCGTCTCCTCGCGCACGTAGCGGTCGAGGTCGCGCACGTCGCCGTATCGCTTGCCGGCGCAGAGCCAGTAATAGACGGTAACGCTGCCGTGCCCGTCGATCTCCAGCGGCAGCGCGATGGTGGAGTCGACCGCCCCTTGCTGGATGGCGTTCATGGAGAGCGCGCCGTCCTCGGCGTCGCGCCACGTCCCTTCGCTGCCGCCGATGCCGCTGCGGCCGCAGGCGTACTCGCCGATGCCGACATGCGCGTCGACCGCGGCGTTGATCAGGAAATACCGCTTCGACTTGTAGTGGATGATGCTCGCCGAGTCGGGGTCGAACATCGCTGTGTCGCCGGTGGGGTTGCCGTAGAGATCGAAACCGTGATGGACGAAGAGCTTGATGCTGCGCGGCTCGTCGCGCAGGTTCTTCACCACGATCTTGCGGAGATAGACGTCGCGCTCGGAGTCCACTGCGTCGTTGCAGCGGAGGCGCAGCCCCAGCTCGTCGCTCTGACAGTGGACGTCGGTGACGATCGTCTCGCGCAGATAGCCGAGCGTGCGCTGCCAGCGGTCGTCTTCGATCCAGGTGAGGCGGCCGTCCGCCCACACGCCGAACCGAAACCGCTCGCCGGCGTGATTCTCCAGCCCCACGTGCGGGTAGTAGAGGTCGGCCAGGCGATAGAGCGCGTCGAAGCCGACCAGAAGCGAGCCGTTTCCGACGAGAAGGTCACGAGGCATTCTTTAACTCTACTCTGAGCCCAGCGAAGGGTCTTTCGCTACACCGCGCGAACGATGCCCATGGGCACTACCGTGCCGGTGCGGCGAAAGATCCTTGAACCGAAACCGCTCGCCAGCGTGATTCTCCAGCCCAACGTGTGGGTAGTAGAGGTCGGCCAGGCGATAGAGCGCGTCGAAGCCGACCAGAAGCGAGCCGTTTCCGACGAGAAGGTCACGAGGCATTCTTTAACTCTACTCTGAGCGCAGCGAAGGGTCTTTCGCTACACCGCGCGAACGATGCCTATGGGCACTACCGTGCCGGTGCGGCGAAAGATCCTTCGGCGCTTCGCGCCTCAGGATGAAGCAGGTAAACCCGTCAGCGCCCGACTCCGGCGTCAATCGCAGCACATCGCGGTCCACCCACTTGGCCACTTCGTCATTGACGGACATCGGACTGATCTTCCAGCCACTCGCCGAAACGATCACCTCGTCGTTTTCTTCCGGCTCCAGCGAGCAGGTGGAGTAAACGACGGTCTCACTCGCCAGTTCGAGCGCCGAGGCTAGCAGCTCGCACTGCAGCGCGGCGAACGATGCGAGGTCGCTCTCGCGCAGGCGCCACTTCAGCTCGGGATTCTTGCGGATCGTTCCCGTCGCGCTGCACGGCGCGTCGAGGAGGACGGTCTGGAATTTGCGCCGGAAGGGTGGGCGGCGGCCGTCGCCGACGACGACCTTCCCCCGCAATTGCCTGATGCGCGCGAGGGAGATGTCGTTGCTGACGACGTCCGCGCCGCGCGCGCGCATGACCAGCGTCTTGCCGCCGGGGGCGGCGGCGAGGTCGAGGACGTCGCGCCCAGCGGCGGCGGCGATGTCGGCGATGACGCCGCTCCCTTCATCCAACGCGAAGCCTTCGACCTCCGCGCTCGAGCCGGTGAGCTTCCACATGCCGGGGACGAGCTTCGACGGCGTGGCGCCGGGCGGCGGCGCGCTGGTTAACATGTCGGGGTAAGAAAGCTCCTGATTCGCTTCCGCGATGCCCGGCGCGCGCGCTGCGCCCAACCCCCCCGTCCACCGGCCGCATAGCCCACGGCGGTGCCGCGCGGCGCGTGGCGGAACTGC
>JACXTT010006830.1_pt1 | contig 16225 bp, 14 predicted proteins | sample 9270951 | NCBI WGS metagenome assembly JACXTT01 (sample SAMN15532306, study PRJNA645909) | rock metagenome | isolation source: weathered quartz diorite | place: Puerto Rico | collected 2017-06-21 | reverse complement strand
TTGTCCTTCCAGATTCCCGGCACGGTGAGCACGGCTTCCTTGCTGTTTGCGCCGCTGCTGATCGGCGAACGCGTGCTGGGTGTGATGACCGTGCAGTCTACCCAGCGCCATGCTTACGGTGAACGTGAACGCCTGATTTTCCGCACCCTGTGTGCCTACGGCGCCATTGCGCTCGACAATGCCAGCGCCTACCGCCAGGTTGCCGCGACCCTGAAGATCTTGTCGGCGACCCAGGCCCAGTTGCTGGACCAGAAGCTGGAACTGGAACAAGCCTACAAGTCGCTCGAAGAAGTGAGCCTGACCGACCAGCTGACGGGCCTGCGCAACCGCCGCTTCTTTATGCAGCATGTGGATGCAGACGTGGCCATGTGCCTGCGCCGCTATGACGAACCGGTGCGCGCGGGCGAGATTCCCGAACCGGGCCGCGACCTGGTGTTCTTTATGGTCGACCTGGACCACTTCAAGGAAGTTAACGACAACTACGGCCACGCCGCTGGTGACGCCATCCTGGTGCAGATGCAGGAGCGCCTGCGTGAAGTGTTCCGCGAATCGGACTACCTGATCCGCTGGGGCGGGGAAGAATTCCTCGTGCTGGCACGCGCTACCCACCGCGATGAGGCGAAGGTCGTGGCCGAGCGTATCCGCTGCGCCGTGGCCGATCGTGACTTTGAGCTGCCAGAGGGCGTGCGCCTGCGCAAGACCTGCTCGATCGGATTCGCCTGCTACCCATTCATCCCAGCGCAGCCGCGCCTGATGCCATGGACCCAGGTGGTGGAACTGGCTGACCAGGGACTTTACCTGGCCAAACATGGTGGGCGCAATGCCTGGGCCGGCATTTACGAAGGCCCGTTCAGCCGCGCTGAGGACCTGTTCCCGCGCCTGATGCAGCACCTGGACCAGCAAGTCGCGGAAGGCCAGGCACGCCTGGTCACCAGCATGCAGGGCATGCCGGCCAAAGCCGGCGAAAAGCCGCGCCGCCTGCTGGCCGGCGCCGACTCTTCAAGCTAGGCGCGGGAGCGGGTAGAACGCCGCGACCCTCGACCATTCCCCTTATTCAGTGTTCAAGCCGGCCTGGCGCACCAGCGCAGCCATCGCTTCGCCTTTGGCCTGCGCCTGCAATCCATTTGCTTGTGCCTGCAATCCTGCTGCGATGTTGATCCTGTCCTGCGCTGGGCGGTTCTGGCTGGCCTTCCATTTGCCTTGAATGCGATGGATCGGGATCTCGATGCCGACGATGGCCTTGAGCAGCTGGTCAATGTACTCGCGCGGCGCGTCGGCGACCTTCCATGGCAGAGGGCGCGCAGCTTCGTGTTTATTCGTCAAGCGCGCCAGGAAGGCCATCAGCCACTGCGGGTCTTCAATCGCCTTCAACTGGCCATGGGCGTGCACTGCCGCGTAGTTATAGGTCGGCACAACCTTGCCACTGGCGCTTTTCTCCTCGTACCAGCTGGGTGAAATATAGGCGGTGGCGCCTTGGAAAATGACCATCACTTCCTCGCCAGCATGCTTCCAGACCTTGTTCGCGCGTGCCACGTGGCCCTGCAGTACGCCGTGCGGATGCGTTGCGCTCGGCGGCAGGATCTCAAACGGAATATGGTCCGCTGCCAAACCGTCGGGGCCGAGGGTCACCAGCGTGCCAAGGGGGTGCTCGCCAACCAGGGCATGCATGACCTCGATGCGGGTTTCTTCAAAATGCTTGGGCGCGTACATGGTCAGTGTCCGGTGTGTTCATTCTTGCGCATGGTGCCCTCCTAGCTGACAGGTGGCTTGATGATAAAGGCGTTTTCGCAGGCGTCAAAGCCGACCTTTGGATAGTAGCCCATGGCCGACGGCGCAGCCAATAAGAGCAGGCGGATCTTTGTGCCGATGTCGGCGCGCACGTGTTCGATCAATTGCCGGCCTACGCCTTTGTGCTGGTACTCCTGGTCGACGGCCAGGTCGGCCAGGTAGCACATGGCGCAAAAATCCGTCAGCGAACGTGACACGCCCACCAGTTGGTCGCCGTCCCAGGCCGTCACCAGGTGGTCGGCCGTATCGACCATCTGCTGCATCAGCTCGAGATTTTCCGTGCGGCGGTTGATGCCTGAGCGCGTAAAGATGCTAGCCAGTTGTTGGGCGCTGATGGCGCTGCCGGTTTCATAGCGAATCGTTGACATGGAAGGATCCTTGTGAAAGTGAGTCTCCATCGTAGGCCGCTACTTGGCTTTTTAAAATATCCAATATCTGCTATTTTAAAGATACCAATATGGAGCCCCCTCTATGCACATCACTGACATCCTGGCTGCACTTCCCCTGGACCGGGACGCCGCTACGCCCCTGTTCCGACAGTTGTACGAGCAGGTCAAGAGCGCCATCCTGCGCGGCGCCATCACCTCCGGCATGCAGCTGCCGCCAACGCGTACCCTGTGCGAATTGCTGTCAGTGTCGCGCCAGACCGTCCTCAATGCCTATGACCTGCTGACGGCTGAAGGATATTTGAGTGGCAGCGTTGGCCGAGGCACCTTCATCAGCAGTAACCTGCCGATCACTCGGCCGCGGCCCAAACCGTCCAAGACCCTGCTGCGCCCCCTGTCGGCGCGGGGCATGGCCTTTCACGACGCCATGGGAGCGCCTACCCACCACAACGGACCGCTGCGTGCATTCCGCGTGGGGATGCCGGGTATTGACCATTTCCCTTTCGACCAGTGGAGCCGGTTGGAGGCGCGCCGATGGCGGCGCCCGGACTACCACCTCGGTTATGGCGATCCGGCGGGTTACCGGCCGCTGCGCGAACTGCTGTGCGTGTACCTGAAGGCCTCGCGTGGCGTCAATTGCGTGCCGGAGCAAATTGTGATTACGTCCGGTTCGCAGCAGGCCCTGTTCCTGCTGTCGACCATCTTGCTCGATCCTGGCGACGCTGCCTGGGTCGAATCACCCGGTTACCGTGGTGCCAGCGGGCCCTTGTATGCCGGCGGTGCGAAGGTCTTCCATGTGCCTTTGGACGATGAAGGCATCGACGTCGCCTACGGCGCCACGCACTGCCCGAAAGCGAAGCTGGTGTGCGTAACGCCATCGCACCAGCTGCCGCTTGGCGTGTGCATGAGCCTGCAACGGCGGCTGGCCTTGCTGGAGTGGGCCGCCGCCAATAAGGCCTGGGTGATCGAAGACGACTACGACAGCGAATACCGCTACACCGGTCCGCCGCTGGCTTCGCTGCAGAGCCTGGACCGCGCCGACTGCACTGTCTATGTGGGCACCCTGTCCAAGGTGTTGTTCCCAGGCCTGCGGCTTGGCTACCTGGTGGCGCCACAAGCCCTGGTCGACCCGCTGGTGCGCGCCAAGGCTGTCACTGACCGGCATACTTCCATCGTTCCCCAGATGGTATTGGCAGACTTTATCGCGGGCGGCCATTTTTCTCGCCACATCAAACGCACGCGTGAGGTCAATGCGGAACGACGGGCCATCCTGCTCGACGCCGTGCAAGGTAAGCTGGCAGAACACCTTCAATGGCGGCCTTCCGAAACAGGGCTGGAGTTGTGCGTGCACTTCCGCCGCAAACTCAAGGAGGCGGCCATTATCCAGGCGGGTTTGGAACAGGGCATTGAACTGCGCGGGTTGTCGCACTATGCCGACGCCGGTGCGGGCAAACGTTGCGCGGTGCCGCCTGGCCTAATACTGGGCTTCGCTTCGATTAAGCCGCCTGAACTTCGGCAGGGCATCGATGTCCTTGCACGCATCCTTGACCGTGCTTGATATACTGGGGCCATGAACAAAACTCGCTGCAGCTGGGCCAATCCAGCCAACCCGCTTTACCTCGCCTACCACGATGAAGAGTGGGGCGTACCATGCCATGATGAAGTGCGCCTGTTTGAGATGCTCAATCTCGAAGGTGCGCAGGCCGGCCTGTCATGGGAAACCATCCTGAACAAACGCGAGAACTACCGAGCCGCTTTCGACAACTGGGATGCAAAGAAGGTCGCCAAGTACGGCGACAAGAAAGTGGCGGAGCTGCTGGCCAATCCGGGCATTGTGCGCAACCGCCTCAAGGTTGCAGCGGCCATCACCAATGCCCAGGCCTACCTCGCCCTGCGCGCGGAGGGGCTGACCTTGGACCAGTACCTGTGGGCCTATGTGGACGGCAAGCCAATCTTGAACCGTTTTGCCAAGGGCCAGCGCCCAGCCAAGACAGACCTGTCGGACCGCCTGTCGAAGGACCTCGCCAAGCGTGGTTTCAAGTTTGTCGGTTCCACCATCATCTACGCCTATATGCAGGGCATCGGCATGGTCAACGACCACGACCCCTCATGCTTTTGCCGCAAACAACGCTGATGCACCGTAAGGCCATTGTGGTCGGCGCCGGGCTTGCCGGGGCGGCCGCCTGCGAGCGCCTTTGTGCGCGTGGCTGGCAAGTGACCCTGATTGAAAGGCATGCCAGGCCAGCGACAGAGGCGTCGGGCAACCACTCCGGCATCTTCATGCCTGTCTTGTCGAAGGACGACAATATTCCAAGCCGGCTGTCGCGCGCCGCATTCCTGTATGCGCTGCGTTATTGGGACAGGTTGGGAGGCGTCGGCGACGCGTTTGCCGGTGCCAAGTGCGGCGTGTTGCATTTGCCGCGAGACGCGGCTTTCGCGCAGACCCAGCGTGCGATCGCAACGACACAAGGCTTTGCTGCCGACTTTGCGCAGTGGTTGGAGGCAGATGCCGCCAGCGCGATGTTGAAGGCGCCTGCGCCAGACGGGGCCTGGTGGTTCCCCCAGGGTGGATGGGCTAACCCTGCAAGCGTATGCGCTGCGATGTTGAAGGCTTGTGGGCCACAGCTGGATGCCCGTTTTGGCGCAGGCGAGGTGACTGCAAGTCATAACGGCACTGAATGGGAAATCCAAGATTCGACGGGCGCGCTGCTGGCTGCGGCCCCCGTTTTGGTCAATGCGGCAGGGGCAGGCGGACCTGGCCTGGTGCCCGGTTGCCTGCTACCACTGGACCGGGTGCGTGGCCAGGTGACGTATTTGCCGGTCGACGCGGTCCCGCCGCTGTCGATCGTCGTGTGTCGTGATGCCTATGTCACGCCGGCGTCAATGGGTGTCGTCAGTATCGGGGCGAGCTATGGCAACAGTGAGGACTCCTCCCTCAGCGCCGCCAGCCAGCAGGACAACCTGGACCGGGTCGGCGCCATGCTGTGCCAGCCGGGGCTGGGGCAGGGCGCGCCACTGGCCGGCCGCGTTGGGTTCCGCAGCGTGGCGCCGGACCGACTGCCCCTGATTGGCGCGCTGCCGGTCACCATCGATCAACTGCCTGGGAAGCGCATTGAGCGCATGCGCGACCTGCCGCGCCAGCCCGGCCTGTACGGCCTGCTCGGTTACGCCTCGCGCGGCCTGACCTTGGCCCCGTTGGCGGCCGAATTGTTGGCTGCCACGCTGGAAGGTGAACCCCTGCCGCTGGAGGCGAAGCTGGTCCAGGCGGTCGATCCGGGCCGTTTTTTGCTGGCGCAATTGCGTCGCGGCAAACCTTAGACAAATTCCAACTTAAATCTGCCTTTTCTTGCGACGGCTGTCTTGCGTGAAGGTATAATTTATTCAAAGCAATAGCACCCTGTCGCTGAGACAGGTACCTTGTGGAGGCAGCACCACGATGGACGATACTGAGGACCCCGCGGCAGCGGAAACCAAACCAGACCTGTTCCTGTTCCTGGCTTCGGTCGTGCATGATATGAAGAACTCGATCAGCGTGCTGTCGGGGACCATGGAGACCCTGCTGGCCGATGCCGACGCCAGCTTCAAGGAGAGCACGGCCTACAGCGAGATGGCGCAGATGCTGTACCAGACCAAGCGCCTCAACGACAACCTGATCCAGCTGCTTGGCCTGTACAAGCAGGTGGGCACCTCCGAATACCCGCTCGATATCCAGCTCAATTATGTGCAGGACCTGGTGGACCAGGTGCTGGCCTCCGAGCGCGTGCTGCTCGAATCAAAGGGCATCACGCTGGACATGGAGTTCGACCCCGAACTGGTGTGGCACTTCGACGAAGACTTGCTGATCGGCGTGCTGGGTAATGCCATCAACAATGCCGTGCGCTACACGGAAAAGCGCATCCGCCTGGTGATGGTGCAAGAGGATGGCTACCTGGAGATCCGCGTTGAGGACGATGGCCGCGGCTACCCCGCCAATATGCTCGAAGCCGGCGCCGTGGCCATGAGCGGCAAACGCAGCGGCGTCAATTTCCTCACCAATAGCACGGGCCTTGGCCTGTTCTTCTCCAGCGAAGTGCTGAAGATGCACAAGCACCGCGAAAAGCGCGGCGGGCTGAGGCTGGAAAATGGTGGTGCATACGGCGGCGGCTGTTTCGTGCTGCGCCTGCCATAAGGAGCGGCCATGAACGAACCTGTCCGCAAGGCCAACACCGCACCGATCAACTGGGCTGACAAGCACTACCTGATCGTCGACGACTTTGCCGGTATCCGCCAGCTGCTGCGTGAAAGCTTGCGTAGCCTGGGCGCCAAATACATCGACCAGGCTTCCGGCGGCGGCGAAGCGGTGGCCCTGCTGGCACGCACGCGCTACGACGTTATCCTGTGCGACTACAACCTCGACGAAGGCAAGAACGGCCAGCAGGTGCTGGAAGAGGCGCGCATGCGCAACTTGCTGATGCCTTCGTCCATGTGGTTGATGGTGTCGGCCGAAAAGAGCGTGGAATCGGTGATGGGCGCGGCCGAGCACCAGCCGGACGCCTACCTGATCAAGCCGATCACCGAAGGCGTGTTGCTGACGCGCCTGAACCGCATCTGGCACAAGAAGCAGGTGTTCAAAGAGATTGACGCCGCCTATGCCGAAAAGGATTACCTGCTCGCTGCCAAACTGTGCGACGACCAGATCGTGAACAACAAAGTGCACGAGGTTGACCTGCTGCGCATGAAGGCCAACCTGCTGGTCAAAAGCGGCGAACCGGAAAAGGCGCGCAAGGTGTACGAGAAGATCCTGCTGGACCGTGATTATCACTGGGCCAAGGTGGGCCTGGCCAAGATCCGCATGATGGACGGTGAGAACGACGCTGCCCGCCAGATCTTCCAGGCCGTGATCATCGAGAACCGCTTCTACCTGGACGCGTATGACCAGTTGGCCCAAGCCCATACACGCCTTGGCAATTCCGAAGAGGCCTGCAATGTGCTCGAACAGGCCACCAAAATGTCACCCAATTCGATCGCGCGTCAAAGCAACCTGGGCGACGTCGCCTTCAAGCTGGGCAATATCGCGATGGCCGAAAAAGCCTTCAAGAAGTGCATCCAGATTGGCGAGCATTCCGCGCTGAAGGGGCCGGACGCTTACTTCGGCCTGGCCCGTGTGTACGGTGCCAAAAACGACCCAAAAGAAGCGATGGAAATGCTGAAGTTGGTGCAAAAAGAATTTGCCACCGAAATGACAGGCCTACGCGCCAAGATCACCGAAGGCCTGGTCCACCACGAGAGTGGCGACTACCGGCGCGCCCGCAAGACCGGTGATGAACTCGAAACCATGCTGGCCGAAACCAAGGAGCGTCCGGACACGCGCACTTGCGTGGACCTGGCCACGCTGCTGTTTGCCGTCGGCGTAAAAGAAGCTCCGGTGGACCTGTGCTGCTACCTGGTCAGGAACAACCATGACAACACGGTGCTGCATGAAGAAATCCAGCAGATGTTCAACAAGGCGCGCATTGGCGATGAAGGCAAACTGTTGATCATTGCAGCGCGCAAGGAAGCCACCGACATCATGAACAAAGGTGTGCTGCTCTGGAAGACCGGCAAGCTACAGGAGGCTGTGGAATGGATGCGCGAAGCGCGCGAGCAGTTGCCCAACAACCTGCGTATCTTGTTCAACGCAGCGCAGATCATCATCTCTTTTATCCAGCAAAAGGGTTATGACCAGGCGCTGGCCATGGAGGCGAACAATGTGCTGGCCCATGTCGACAAGATCTCGCCACACCACCAGCGCTTTGCAATCCTGATGGAGCAGCTGCAGGCGCTGGCGCCAGTCGGTTCCAAGCCGATCGCGGACGAAGACGAAGGCGAAGGTGAAGACGAAGTCAAGGAAGACAGCGAACAGCCGCCAAAGGACGATGACCCGTATATCAACTAATAAGGACGAACATGCGCGACATCGCAAAGGAAGTCTACGAGAAGATGAAAGTAGGCAGCGTGGCCTGGGTGCGCCCGGTTGCAGCCAAGGGCGACACGCTCAAGAGCTTCCAGGCGGTCCATGACCAGGTCAAGCAAATGAAGGAAGAGGGCTTGATCACCATCTCCACCGTCCAGCGCGATGCGGACGGCTTGATCGACGCAATCCGCATCAAACGCCTGTCGTAAGAACCTTACTCCAGCTTGAATGCACCTTGGGTCGCGCTCAGTGCGTCAGCGGGGGTGTTGACAGCAAATCATTCAGAATTTTTCTTCAGGCGCAGTCGGTTTCTTGGCGGCCCGCTTTTTGGCAGGAGCCCGTTTTTTGGCGGGGGCCTTAGCCGGTGCATTGGCTTTGGCCGCACTACCTGAGGCCTTGGCCGCAGCGGCCTTGGTTGCCTTGATGATGGCGTCCGGTGCCATGGCCGTATTGACGGCCTGTTTGAATTGATCCTGCAGCATATTCCACCAGACGTTCGGGTTGCCCATGGCGGCGTCCTGCAGGCTTGCCGCAGCATCTGCCAGGGTCTTGCCCTTTTTCGATTCCGCTTTGTCGGCAGCTTCCTTCTTGTTTGCTTCGCTGGCTTCAGGCTGCGAGAAGAAGGCTTGCACGTAGGGAGCGGCGGCCAGCACCGATTTTTCGTCCGCGCCTGGCGCCTTGACGGCAGCAGCCAGCGATGCGCCCATGGTCTTGAGCGTGGCAATGGTGCCGCGCTGGACCTCGAGTGCGTTGATGGTCCCGCGCAGCATCGACAGGTTCACGTTCAGCCAGGACTCCACGGCCTTGAGGTCAGCGATCTTCTTGTCGAGTTCGTCGACCGATAGCGTTGGCGCCGCCATGCCCGGCAAATTGACGCCCGGGACGCTCATGCTGCCCCACAGGTTTTTGACGAAGTCGAGGGTATCCGTGACGACTCCAACACCGGGAATATTCGGCATCTGCGGCTTGATCATGGCGGGGCTTTCGAGTGGGGGAGTTCCTAGCGTAGCAGATAAAGCAGGTGGTTTCAAAGACTGTCTGCGGGCCGTCCGCAAGGGTGTGAACCGCCCTCAATTCAACCGATCTGCGGCTGACACGTTAAACTAGCACTATGTCCCTTGTTGCTTCCCTGATTCCGCGCCCTCGCGTGGTGGTGTTGTGCCTGGCGTCGCTGCTGCTGCACACCCTCGCGATCAACTGGGTGGGAAGCCATCTCGACCAGGCCCGGCCGCCCAAGCCTGCGCCTGCCCCTGCACCCATCGTCGCCCAATTGCGCACGCTCGCGCCGCCGCGCGCAGCGATAGCTGTTGTCCAAGCCAAGCCGGTGCCCAAGCCCAAACCGCCCGTGGCCAAGCCTGCCCCCAAAGCGGAGGAGCCGCCGCCGGCAGCGCAAGTCGCTGCCCCGGCCGAACCAGGTAACGCTGCTGGCGACACGGCCGGCACGGCGACGACGGCTGCAGCGGCAGCGTCGTCCGCCGTAGCCAGCGCGGCTGCAGCCCCGCCTGAACCGACGCCCGCTGCGCCTGCCGTTGTAGAAGCGGCGGAGAAGCCTGCTGCCTTGCCACCGGCTGAACCCGGCCAGCGCCGCTTTAAAGTCAGCTTGCCGCCTTCCGCTCAGCTGGTGATGGAATTGAAGCGCAAGGACCCGGACGGCAAGAACTGGAGCGGCGCAGGCGCCATCGTTTGGCAAAACAGCGGCAACAGCTACAAGATCTCGCTGGAGGCCGGCCTGGACCTGATCGTTACGCGGCTCAACCTGCTGGTGACGACAAGTGAAGGGACGATCGGCGAAAACGGCATCGAGCCCGTGACAGCGACCGAACGGCGCCGTGGCCGATCGCAGACGGCAACCCACTTCAACCAGCAAGAAGGCAAGATCACCTTCTCGGCGAGCGACCGCTCCTACCCGTTCACGCCGGGCGCGCAGGACAAGGCCTCTTTGCCATTGCAGCTGGCCGGCATTGGCCGCGCCGACCCGGGCCAGTTCACCGGCGACGTCGACATCCTGGTGGGCGAAGACCGTGAAGCCAATGTTTTCCACTTCATCGTGGTGGGGCAGGAAGAGATTGAAACCGGGCTGGGCAAGCTGATGACCTGGCATTTGAGCCGTCCGCCCAGGCCGGGCTCGTATAATTCCAAACTCGAAGTCTGGCTGGCACCCGATCGTGAGTGGTATCCCGTCCAGATCCGCAATACCGAGGCAAACGGTGGCGTGACCACCCAGATCGTCACCAAAATAGTCACTCCATGAAGACCAGTATGCTGAACTGTTTTGCCATCCTGCGCGCGGCCGTCGCCGCCAGCGTTGTGCTGGCCGCCTGCGCAGTCGCGCCAACGCCAGCGGCCGCCGCGCCAGACCATGCACCCAGCAAGTACGCCGTCAATATTCCCCCGTCGGTGGAATTGAGCTACCAAATCAAGGCGAGGCAGAAGGGCTTTTCCATCAGCGGCGACGGCATCGTCCACTGGCAAGTGGCCGAAGGTAAGTACTCACTTAACACGGATTCCCGGGCCATGATCCTGGGCTCCCTGCTGTCCAACCGCAGCGAAGGCGCCATCGACAGCTTTGGCATCGCACCGGCTGTGTTCCATGAAAAGCGCTTCCGCAAGGACCCGACAACGACGACCTTCAATCGCGCTAGCCGCACCATCAGCTTTTCCGAATCGAAGGTTAGCTACCCCATCGTCGGCGGTGAACAGGACCGCACGAGTGCACCTTGGCAGCTGGTGTCGATCGCCCGCGCCGTGCCTGACAAATTCGTCGTCGGCTCGCAATGGACCTTTTTTGTGGCCGGCCGGCGCGACGCCGAGCCCTGGACCTTTAAGGTGGTCAAACTGGAAAACGTGCGCACGGCCCTGGGCGAAGTGGCCACGGTCCACCTGGTCAAATTGCCCCCGCCCGACTCGAAAGACCAGCAGCTCGATATCTGGCTGGCGCCTTCGATGGAGTGGTACCCAGTGCGCCTGCGCTTCGAGGACGCCGAGGGCGATTTTGTCGACCAGACAATAGACAAAATAACAAGAAAATAAGCGGTTCCGAACTGTTATACTGATGCCCCAAAAGCGCCAACCCAAGGCGTGATATAGATGGTATTCGGATCACAATAATGGAATTAATGTCAGGCGCGGCCATGGCTGCGGACCCGCTGATTAGTGCGCTGAGCGAGCAGGATAGTTTGCAGGCCCATTTCCAGCCGGGCATTGCAGCCGACGAAATCGAACAGGTTTTCCACCTGAAGAAGGCGCAGCCGACCCTGCAGGCGTTTACCGCCCTGTTCCATGGTGGCGCCGACGGCGTTCTGGTGCGCCTGCTGGTGCTGCGCGAGCTGGCCAGCGACACCACGTCCTCTGCCTTTAGCCGCGCCGACATTAACACCAAACTGGCCTACCTGCAGCCTGAAAGCCTGGAGACGGTGCTCACGCGCCTGCGCGCCCACGGCTTGCTGGCCTGGGATGCGCAGCAGGCCGTCTACCGCGTTACGCCGATGGCGCGCAATGTGCTGGCCGCGCTCGATACCCTGTTGTCGATGGGCCAGGCCGACGACGAAGCCGAAATGGGCTTCCTGCTGTCCCAGGTGGCCGGCGCGCAGGCAGTGGGCGGGGTCACCGTCGACCAGCTCAAACACCTGCTGGGCCGCCTGAACGAACTGACCGAAGAATTCCGCGACGCCATCGCCTCCGGTTCCGAATTCCGCCTGCGTACCTCGCAGGCCAAATGGCACATGGCCTGCGACTGGGTGGAAAAGGGCTCGCAGATCCTGCGCGCCATCACCACCGACGACAAAGCCGACGCCGAGACCCATAAGGCTGCCCAGGCCATTGGCCGCGCCCAGAGTTCGCTGCTGAATATGCAGGGCATGTTCTCACGCGCACTCAACCAGATCGAGCGCCAACGCGTGCACCTGGGCCAGTCCGGCCTGTCGACGACCGATATCAAGCGCTGGCTGCTGCAGCATGGCGACATCGCCTCGCTGGCCGAAGAAGCCATCGACCGCCCCGTGGTGCCGATGTTCATCACCCCGGCTGAGATGATCGACGTGGCCGAGACGGAGCTGCTGACCGAGCGCGCCGCCGCACTGGCCGCCACCGGCCTGCCAACGGGCCAGGATGCGCCGACGACCGTCAACGAGGCGCCGCCCATCCAGGCTGAGCTGGACGAATGGCTGTCCCGCCTGTCCAAATTTGCCAATTTCGACGGCTTCCCCAGCATTTCCGACGAAGGGCCCAAGTCGGTGCCCATCCAGGATTCGCTGCTGCCGGCCAGCTTTGCCGTGGCCTCCTACCGAGCCTCGCTGTTGCCGCTGCTGGGCGACGCGGCCGAAGCGAGCCTGCAAGGCGCCACCGCGCAGTTGGCACGCCTGCCGATCGCCTTCCAGCCAAGCGACGAGATGGTCGAGCTGAACGATCCGCACATCGCCGCCATCTCGGTAGCGACGCTGCAGCTGATTGAAGACTCCAATACCCGTACTGAAACCGAAAGCACCCAGCCAGACGATGAATGACGATGCACAAATCCTGATCGCGCGCCTGCTCACCCACCAGACCCTGCGCCGCGACGACAAGATGGTCAAGCGCGTGCTGTCGGACGAGATCTTCCGCGCCGATGTCGACAAGCGCCTGCTGGAGTCCGGCATGAAGCTGCTCGATAACGTCTACGCGGACCATGTCACGCTGGCGCTGCACCGCTCGGTGGAACCGAAGATCTTCGGCGCCAAGGACATCTGGCAGAACAATAACTTCGGCCTGACCCGCGACGGCGTGGCCTTGCTGGTGGTGTTGTGGGCGCAGATCATCCTGCCCAAGCGCGAACGCCAGGAGACCCACCAGAACGCTGACGACAACCAGAACGATATGTTCGAGAAGGACAAGCCGGTGCCGCGCGCCGAAGACACCTCGATCGGCATTTCGTACACGGCCCTGCTGGCCGACTTTGGCGACAAACTGGGCAAGAAGACCCGTATGGACATGAACCTGGGCGCGCTGTCGCGCCTGGGCTTTATTGAGCGCCGCGGCGACGTCATTATGGAAGGCCCGCTGCTGGACCTGATGATGGACACCGACGCGCTGAAAGAGCGCATCATCAATGGCGCCCTGTCCGACGTGTTCAAGCGCGCCGCGCCGCCCGTGTACGTGCCGAAAGAGCAGGCCGCCAATGAGCCCGTCTCCGGCGACGTGAGCCTGGACGATGCCATCGCCGACGCGGCCGCCATTGTCGCGGCCGAACCAGCCCCAACCGACCCTGCACACTGAGATAGCCATGTTCCACATCAAATCACTCGAACTGGTCCATTGGGATTACTGGCAGCGGATCAAAAATATCCCGCTCGACGCCAAGATCATCACCATCGCGGGCCAGAACGGCTCCGGCAAGACGACCCTGCTTGACGCGCTGCGCACTTTGTTCGGCCTCGAATGCTCGATGGGCCGCACCTATAAGCACTATGCCCGCCACTCCGGCCAGCAGACTGCATGGCTGCGCGCCGTGGTGGACAACCAGGCCTCGGGGCGCCAGCTGTCGAACCGTCCTTTCCGCAGTTCCGGCTTTTTCAGCGATGACGAAGTGACCCTGTTCTGCCAGATCCAGAAAAACGGCGGCGACTGGAAGCGCCAGTACCTGATGCGCCCGGGCTGTGTCGAGATTGAAGAAGTGGTCGATGCCACCGACTGGCTCGGCGTGGAAAACTATCGCAAGCGCCTGGCCAATGCCGGCCTGTCGTCCGCCATGGCCAAAGTGCTGGCGCTGGAGCAGGGCGAAACGGACAAGTTGTGCGAATACGCGCCGCGCCAGTTGCTGGACCTGGTGTTCCAGGTGTTCGGCGACAAGGAAGTGCTGGACGCCTACGACGAGGCCAAGCGCCACCAACGCGACACCGAGACAGAACTGAAGCGCTTTGAATCGGAACTGGAAGCCTCGCGCACCAACCTGGAAGGCCTGCGCCTGCGTGTAGCCAATTACCACCAGTGGGAAGACCTGCACAAGGAACGCCGCAACCTGCTGGAAGAAGTACTGCCTAGCCTGGAGTACCACGAAGCACGCGAAAAAGCCGCTGCCACCAGCCGTGCCCTGCGCGATGCGCGCAAGCCGATGGAGCAGGCTGACGCCCAGCTGTCGGAAAAGCGCCAGGCCTTGGCCAACCAGGCCAAAGCCCTGACCGAAGCGCAGAACCAGGAAACGGTGCTGGAGCAGGAAGCGACTGCACTGGCTTCGCGCCTGTCGCAGGTCAATACCAAGCTCAAGCCGCTGGACAGCCTGCTGGAACAGAAGGAGCGCCTGCAAAAGCTGGCCGCCGATTCGGGCGCCGATATTGCGGAAGTGGCCAAGCAGCTCGACGAAAAGGAAGAAGAGCTGTCGCGCCAAAAGCAAAAGCGCGATACCCTGTCGCAGCGCATCGCCCAGGAGCAGGAGACCATCAGCCAGCTGCAGGGCAAGACGGCCATGCAGGAGCCAGAGAACGTGCGCGCCATGCGCCGTGCCCTGAACGACGCCAATATCAAGCACGCGATGCTTTCCGATATTGTTGAAGTGACGGACGCCAAATGGCAGGGCGCCGTGGAAGGTGTACTGGGTGGCTATGCCTCCGTGGTGCTGCTCGCCCAATCCAAAGATGCTGCCAAGGCCTACCGCCTGGCGGAGCAAGAGCGTTACCGCCATTTCATCGTGCCCGATTGCGTGACGGCGCCAACTTCCAAGGGCGACAGCCTGCTGGCCGTTGTGAAGTTCTCGGCACCTGCGCCGTCCTGGCTGATCGACCAGCTCTCGCGCATTGAGCGCGTGGAATCGGTGGATGCCGGCTTTAAATCGGACGCCGAAGAGTGGATTACGCCGGACGCCTACCACCGCGAACGCCGCGGCGGCCGTTCCCTGTTTGTGGAAGCATCGCGCTACCGCTTTGGTTCGGCTGGCCGTACCCAGCGTATGGAAGCCATCCTCAAGTCCTTGCCAGGGCTGGAAGCGCAGGAAGACGCATTGACCTTGTCAATCTCCAAGCTGGCTGCCGAAGTCGGTGCCCTGAAAGGGCGCATCGCCGGCGTGGACGCGGCCAAGGAACTGTCGGCCCGCCATGAGGAATTTGAAGAAGCCATGCGCAACAGCGCGCCGCTCAAGGCCGAGCGCCTTGAAGTGGGCTCGCGCCTGGGCGAGTTGCAGTCCCTGATCAAGAACGCCACCGTGGCGCGCACCCGCGCAGACACCGTGTGGCAGAACGCCCGCGCGGCCCTGTCGGAAGCGGAAGCCGGCCTCAAGCTTGGCCACCGCAAGCAGATCGAACAGCGCGCCCAGCACGCCAAGGACCTGCTGGAACTGCGCCGCAACTGGAAGCACTTGCCACGCAGCTGGCGCCGCGCTGCACGCCGCGCCTCGCTGGTGGCGGAACACCAGAACACCCACCAGGTGGACCTGCGCGTGCATTCGCTCGAACACAGCCTGGCGCGCGACGATTGGGAACTGGATGCCACCGTCATCGACCAGCACCACCGCCTCAACGAGCAATTGCAGGGTCGCCAGTCGGAGACGGATGAACGTCGCTACCAGAACAACCGTGCGATCGAAGCGACCGCCAATGCCCGCGGCGCCTACATTGAGCGACTGCGCTACACCATCAAGACCTACAGCAAGAACATCAAGGAACTGGGCGAATTGGCCGGCATTGAAGTCCATGCCGACCCGGTGCGCCTGGAAAACGACGACATCCAGCTGGCCCAGGCCGGCCTGCATGTGCGCTTCAAGTTCGACGGCAAAGACCAGATCGGCATGAACGACGGTGAAGCATCCGGCGGCCAGCAGGTGATGAAGTCACTGGTGCTGCTGATTGGGTTGCTCAAGTCAGAAGATGGTTCGGGCGGCTTTGTGTTCATCGACGAACCGTTTGCCCACCTGGACATCCGCAATATCCAACTGGTCGGCGAGTTCCTCAAGAACACCGAGGCGCAGTACCTGATGACGACGCCGTTGACCCACAACACAGACGTCTATGACCCGTCCGAGCTGACCCTCATCACCAGCAAGAAGAAAAAGGACATGCCGTGGGCGCAGCCGATCTTTGTGCTGCAGCGGCGTGTGGCAGAAGCCAAGGTGGCTTAAGAGAGCCAAGTAATGGCTGGTCATCACCGGCCAGCGCAA
>JACXTT010006829.1_pt1 | contig 16226 bp, 15 predicted proteins | sample 9270951 | NCBI WGS metagenome assembly JACXTT01 (sample SAMN15532306, study PRJNA645909) | rock metagenome | isolation source: weathered quartz diorite | place: Puerto Rico | collected 2017-06-21 | reverse complement strand
CCGGATGCGGCTACCACTTCGCGGGCGTCGGCAACCGGCTGCCCGCCGACGTGCATACGATCAGCCTCGGCCCGGTGACGAACACGACGCGTGAGATCGGCATCGAGAAGCAGCTGCTCGAGTCGATCGAGGACGAGGTCACGAGCCGTGGCCGGCTCGAGGTGGTGCCGCAAGGACAGGGCGAGGTGCTGCTGACCGGTGCGGTCACGAACTACGTGAACCGGCCCGTCGCGTTCAGCGCCCGGGACGAGGCGCTGCAATACCAGGCGAGCGTCCAGGTGAACCTCGAGCTCCGCCGCCGCGACAACGGCAAGCTCTTGTGGAAGACCGTCGGACAGCGCGAGACGCAAGATTACAGCGCGGTCCCGGGCGTCGTCGTGACGAGCTCGTCGCAGTTCCAGAGCACGACGCTCAACTCGGCCGACGTTTCGCAGTTCACCGACATCCAGCTCTCCGAAGGCCAACGCCGCGAAGCCAACGAGCGCCTCGTCGAGACGCTCGCGCGCGAGCTCTACAACCAGATGATGGAGGACTTTTGAAGCCGTGCCTCCAGATCTCGGTGCGCCGCCGTGGATCTCGCGGCGTTTCGTAACGAGCTTCGCCAGAAGAGGAAGCTCAAGCCGGCGTACCTCTTCTCCGGCGACCAAGACCTGCTGAAGGGCGAGGCGCTGGAGGAGCTGCGCCGCGCCGCCGGCGGCGATCGCGGCGCGGTGCGGACGTTCTTCGGATCGGGCGTCGACGCGGGCGCGGTTTTCGAGGTTCGCCAAAACCTGTCGCTGCTGGCTCCCGTCGCGGTGATCCTCGTTCGTCAGGCGTCGCGCATTCCCGCCGCCGCCAGGGAAGACCTCGCGTCGGGGTTGGAATCCGCGACGGAAGGTCCGCCGATCGTCTTCTGGGACGAGGCGTTCGACCGGCGGATCAAGCTGTTCGGCGCGGTCGCGAAAGCCGGCGGCGAGGTCGAGTTCACGACGCCGAGGCGCGGCGAGCTCGGAACCTGGATCCGCACGGAAGCGCAGCGACTCGGTCACTCCATCGATTCGGCGACGGCCGAAGAGCTGATCGATCTCGTCGGCGACGACCTGCTGCGCATCCGCTCCACGCTGGAGCGCGTCTCGATCGGCATCGGCGCGGGGGCACGCATCGACTCCGACGCGCTCTCCGAGCACGTCGCGTCTTCGCGCCTGCACGCGATCTACGAGCTGCAGGGCGCCGTCTCCGCGCGGCAGGCGGGACGCGCGGTGCACGTCTACCGGCAGCTCCTCGATGAGGGCGAGGAAGTGCCGGGCCTCGTCGGCGCGCTGTTCGCCGAGGTGCGCCGCCTGCTGCTCGCGCTCGAAGCGGGCGGCGAGGACCTCGCGCGCCTCCTCGAGGTTCCCGCGTTCCGCGCGCAGAAGATCGCCGAGGCGGCGCGGCGCTTCTCGAGCCGCGAGCTCCGCGGCGCGATCGATCGGCTCGCCGACATCGACGTGGCCAGCAAGACCGGACGGGGCGATGCACGCGCCGCGCTCGAGGGATGGCTGATCGCGACGTGCGAGCGCGTTCGAGAGGGCGGCGCCCGTGCTTGACGACGCCGTCCGGCGTTTCCGCGAGGTCGTGCCCGCGGTCGAGTTCGCGAGCCTGCGGGTCGTCGAGGAGCACGACGAGCAGGTGTCGGTGCGGCGCGGCGTCCTGCAGCCGACCGGCACGTCGATCGATGCCGGCGCGATGATCACCGTCGTCGACCAGGGCGGGATGGGTTACGCGGCCACGCCCGACCTCACGGCGAGCGGCCTTCGCCGCGCCGCCGAGCAGGCGCGCGAGTGGGCGCACCGCACGCGCGGCAAGACGATCGTCGATCCGCTCCGACTCGTGCGCGCCCCGGCGGGCGGGGAGTATCGCTCGCCCGTCGGCGTCCCATGGGACTCGGTCTCGCTCGCCGACAAGATCGATCTCCTGCGCGCACAGTGCGATCGGCTGAAGACGGACGACCGCATCCGCGATTGGGAGGCCGGGCTCTGGTTCTCGCAGAGCGACGTGTTGATCGCCGGGCTCGACGGGAACGTCGCGCGGCAGCGCTTCTCGTTCCTGCTGCCGACGCTTTCCGCGAGCGCGAACGACGGCGTCGAGACGCAGACGCGGACGTTCGGCGGACACGCGTACTCCCGCCAGGGGGGCCTCGAAGTGCTCGACGGCTGCGGCTTCCGGGACGCCGCGCCGGGTATCGCAGCCGACGCGCTGGCGCTGCTCTACGCGCCGGATTGCCCGACCGGCCCGCGCTCGCTGCTGCTCGCGCCGGACCAGATGATCCTGCAGATCCACGAGTCGATCGGCCATCCGCTCGAGCTCGATCGCATTCTCGGCGACGAGCGGAATTACGCGGGCCGGAGCTTCGTCACGCTCGACATGTTCGGACGCTATCGCTACGGCTCGGCGCTGTTGAACGTCACGTTCGATCCGACGCGCCCGGGCGAGCTCGCGAGCTACGCGTTCGACGACGAAGGGCAGCCGGCGGAGCGCCACTACCTGATCCGCGAAGGCATCCTCGAGCGTCCGCTCGGCGGCCTCGCCTCGCAGATGCGTGCGGGGGTCGCCGGCGTCGCGAACGCTCGGGCCTCGAGCTGGAACCGGCCACCGATCGACCGCATGGCGAACCTGAACCTGGAGCCCGGCACGTCCACGTTCGCCGACATGCTCGCGAGCTGCGAGCGCGGCATCTTCATGAAGACGAACTCGTCCTGGTCGATCGACGACTCGCGGAACAAGTTCCAGTTCGGTTGCGAGTGGGCGCGGCTGATCGAGAACGGCGAGCTCACCACGGTGGTGAAGAACCCGAACTACCGCGGCATCTCCGCTTCGTTCTGGAGGAGCCTCGCCGCTGTCGGCACCGAAGCGACGCTCGAGGTGCTCGGCACGCCGTACTGCGGGAAAGGCGAGCCGAACCAGGCGATCCGCGTCGGCCACGCGTCACCCGCCTGCCTGTTCCACGAGGCGGACGTGTTCGGCGGAGCGTGACGCTCGCGATGCAGGATTACTTCCACGCGATCGCCACGGTCGTCGACGGTCTCTGCCGCGGCTCCGAGATTCATCTCTCGACCTTCTCGGCCGAGGATTCGGATTTCGTCCGCTTCAACCAGGGACGGATTCGTCAGGCCGGCGCGGTCACGATGCGCACGCTGTCGATCGACCTGATCGAGGGCAGGCGGCACGCGTCCGGAAGCGTCTCGCTCTCCGGCGATCTCGACACCGATCGCGGCCGCGTCGCACGGCTCGTCGAGCGCCTGCGTGCGCAGCGCGCGTTCCTGCCCGACGATCCGTTCCTCGTCTACTCGACGGAGGTCCGCTCCACGGAGCGGAGCGCTCCCGACCGCCTGCCGCGCGGCGGCGACGCGATCGATCGCATCGCGGCCGCGACGCACGGCCGCGACCTCGTCGGCATCTACGCGGCCGGGGGCATCTACGCCGGCTTCGCGAACTCGCTCGGGCAGCGGAACTGGTACGCGAACCGGAGCTTCCACTTCGACTGGAGCTTCTTCCACGAGCTCGACAAGGCGGTGACCGCGAGCTACGCCGACACCACCTGGGACGACGCGGCGTTCGTCTCCAAGGTTGCGCTCGCCGACGAGCAGCTCGCGCTGCTGTCGAAGCCCGCGCGCACGATCCCGGCCGGCCGCTATCCCGTGTATCTCGCTCCGGCCGCGCTCGCCGACGTGCTCGGCCTGCTCGGCTGGGGCGGCTTCGGTCTGCGCGCCCATCGCACGCGGACGACGCCGCTGCTCCGCATGATCGAGGAAGACGCGCGCCTCGACACGAGCGTGCATCTCGCCGAGAACACGCGCGACGGGCTCGCCCCCGCGTTCCAGGAAGAAGGTTTCCTGCGTCCGGACGCGGTGTCGCTGGTCGCCGCCGGACGCTACCGCGATTGCTTGGTGTCGCCGCGCTCGTCCGCGGAATACGGCGAGCCGACGAACGGTGCCTCGGCCGGCGAGATGCCGCAGTCGCTCGATCTCGCGGCGGGAGACCTTCCCGTCGACCGCGTGCTCGCGACGCTCGGCCGCGGCCTCTACGTCGGCAACGTCTGGTACATGAACTACTCCGACAAGGCCGCCTGTCGCACCACCGGCATGACCCGTTTCGCGACGTTCTGGGTCGAGGACGGAAAGCTCGCCGCGCCGCTCGAGGTCATGCGCTTCGACGAGACCCTCTACCGCATGCTCGGCGAGAAGCTCGTCGGCCTCACGCGCGAGCGCGAGTGGATCGTCGACGCCGGAACCTATTCGCAACGCTCGACCTCGAGCACGAGGCTCCCGGGGGCACTGGTCGCGGACTTCACGCTCACGCTATGACGAAAGACGTTTCCAAGACCGGCTGGCCCGATTACTTCTCGCAGCATTCGGCCGATTACCGGCGCTATCGGCCGCGCTATCCGCGCGCGCTCTTCGAGTGGCTGGCACGCACGAGCCCGGCACGCGGCACCGCCTGGGACTGCGGTACCGGCAACGGGCAAGCCGCCGTCGAGCTCGGCGCTCTCTTCGCGCACGTGATCGCGACCGATCCGAGCCGGAACCAGCTCGGCGAGGCCGAGCCGCATCCGCACGTCGAGTACCGCGTGGCGCAAGCGGAGGATTGCGGTCTCGAGGACGTCTCGGTCGATCTCGTCACCGTGGCGCAAGCGCTCCACTGGTTCGATCTCGCGCGCTTCCACGACGAAGTCCGGCGCGTGACGAAGCCGGGCGGGGTGATCGCGGAATGGGCCTACGGCCTGATGGACATCGCGCCGGAGATCGATCGCGTCGTCCGCTGGTTCTACGAAGACGTGGTCGGCCGTTACTGGCCGCCGCAACGGCGTCACATCGAGAACGGCTACCGCGATCTCCCGTTCCCGTTCGCACCGATCGAGGTGCCGGCGTTCGCGATGGAAGCCGAGTGGAGCCTCGCCGAGGTCGCCGGCTACGTCGCGACGTGGTCGCCGATCAAGATCTACCAGAAGGAGCGCGGCGAGGATCCGCTGGCGCTGCTGCGCGAGCCGTTGTCGGCCGCGTGGGGGGATCCGGCGCGGCGACGGAAGGTGGTCTGGCCGCTCGGCGTCCGCGCCGGGCGCGTGTAGCGCCGCCTACTTCTTCGCCGGAGACGCGCTCGGCGCCGGGGCGAGGTCGACGAGCTCGTCCTTCTTCTTGTTCAGGTGCGTGAACAAGTAGCTGCGCAGGTGCAGCACCACGTCGGAGCCTTCGGCCATCGCGTAGACGTTCGCGTCCTTGTCGCTGCCGATCTGTCCGACCAGGATCCGGCCGATCGGCTTTCCGGCGTCGTCGATCAGCGAGAACGTGATCTCGGGATCGGTCAGTCCGTAGGCCATCAGGCTCGCCGGCTTCTCCGCCGCGATCTCGTAGCCCTTCAGGCCGTGGAGATCGGCGACCAGCTCGCCGACTGGTAGCGTGCGCGATCCCTTGGCGCCGTCGATCTTCCAGTGCGGGCCCTCGAGCGCGGCCTCCGCGTCGGCGTCGGCCTTCGTCTTGGCCGGGGGCGGCGTACTCTTGTCCTTGACGATCTTGTAGGGATCGCCCTCGCGGCGCGTGACCTCGATCGTGCCGAGGCTCGCGAGGTCGAACCCGAGCACCATCTTGTCGCGGAGCGCGGCGGAGTTCTTGTCGAGCCCGGCCCAGATCCACGTGCCGGCCTCGTAGACCGTGTCGCCGTCGCTGCGCTTCACGTAGAGCACGTTCTTCGAGCCCTGCGCTTTCTCCGGACCGACCAGGATCTCCTTGCGGGTCTTGTCCGCTCCGACCACGACGGCGATCGTGCCGCGCGGCTTGTCGAGGCCGTAGTCGGCGAGCGCGGTCGGCTGATCGACGAAGTCGTCGGCGCGAACGCCCTTGATCGCGGCGAGCAGCGCGCGGACTTCCGTCGGGTCGGCCTTGTGCGCCTCGGGCTTCACGATCTTCCAGCCGTCGCCGTCGCGCGCGAGTTCCGTCTCGCCCTTCGCGCTCTGGATCTCGATGCCTTGGACCTCCTCGTCCTTGAAGTCGATGATCGTCTTGTCGCGGAGGTCCTTCACGTCGCGCTTCATGCCCGACTGGAAGACCGAGGGGACGATCTTCACCTCGGTCTCGCCCTCGATCTGCGCGTAAGCCGAGAATCCGATCGGGGCCGTCTTGCCGAGCTTCAGCGCCGGCAGCGTCTTCCCGTTCGTGAGCCCGACCGTCACCACGGCCTCGGGCTTGTCGAGGCCGTAGACGTCGAGCTTCTCGGCCTTGCCCTCGATCGTGCGCTTGAGCTCGGCGTCGGTCAGCGCCGACACCATGTTCGTGACCGCCGTCTGGTCGGCGTTCACGTCGAGCGGCTTCTGCATGTGCCAGCCCGCCGCCGTCTTCTTGAGGACGATCTCCTTGTCCGGGTACGCGAGCGTCAGCGCGGAGACGTCGTCGGCCTTCAGCGAGAGCAGCTTCTTCGCCTGGGCTTCCTGCTCGTGGCTCGGCCCCTCGACGAAGTACAGGTAGCCGACCATCGCCAGGAAGAGCAGGGCGATGACGAGGGTGTTGCGGAACTTCATGCGAGCGTCGCCGGGCGTCGGATCAGAGACCGCGCCGGCGGCTCCACACCGCGATGCCGATCAGCAGCAGGAGCTCCGGCAGGATCAGCACGGAGAGATAGAAGATGCGCGTCACCTGGTCGGAGGTGAGCTGCACGCGGGAGGCGCGCACCGAGCGCGGACGGATCGCGATCTGCTTGTCCTCGCCGACCGCCCAGTTCACGGCGTTCAGCAGCAGGTCCCGGTTGTAGAGCTGGTTCAGGAACTTGTTGTTCACGAACTGCTCGCTGCCGAAGACCACGATGCGCGACGAAACGTCCTTGTCGCCGTCCTTCTTCGCGGTCGCCGCGGCCACCGCGATCGAGATCGGGCCCTTCTTGTCGGTCTTCGGATCGAGCGTGGCCTGGCTCTTGTTGAAGAGCGCGTCGAGATCGCTCTCGGCCCAGCTCGAGTTGCTGGTGCTGGCGAGCGTCGTGACCTCGGTGCCTTCCTTCTTGTCGGGCGCGGCCTCGACGGAGCGCGCGAACGGGAAGATCGTCCGCTGCGTGAAGTTCTCGGTGATCGGGTGGCGGCCGTAGCTCTGCACCAGCGGCTCGATGCCGAGCGCCGGGCCCTGGAACAGCCGCACGACCTGGTCGACCACGATGTCGTTGCCGACGTGGATGCCGAAGTCCGCGAGCAGCGTCGAGAACTCGGGCGAGCGCTGCGCCTCGAGCAGGAAGACGGCGCGGCCGCCGCCCTGCAGATAGCTGCGCAGCGCCGCGATCTCGGAGTCGAGGTAGGACTTCTCGGGCGCCGGAACGAGCAGCAGGTTGCACTCGTCGGGCACCTTGCCCTGCGTCGCCAGCAACAGCGTGTTGACGTTGAAGTTCTCGTTCTCGAGCGCGACGCGCGCCTGCCCGTAGGCCTTCGGCTTCTGCTGATCCGAGCCCTCGGGCTCGCCGTGGCCTTCGATCATGCAGAGCGTCTTCTTCGTCGAGTGCGTGACCTTGATGATGGCGTTGGTCACGCCCTCCTCGTCGACCTTCGTGACCAGCGTGGACTGGTCGCCGAACGCGACGCGCACGGTGCCGTAGTTCGTGATTCCGTATTTCTGCGCGAGGTCGGGGTTCTTGTCGGGATCGATGATCTTGTACTTCACGTGGCTCGAGGCCGCGGCGTAGCTCTTGAAGAGCTCGTCGATCGCCGGGTCCTTGCCGGTTTCGGCATAGCCCTGGAGATCGAGGTCCTGCGTCAGTCCCTTCACGTAGCTGATCGACAGCTCGGACAGACTGAAGACGCCGGACTCCGTCATGTCCCAGCGCTTGAAGTGCCGGGACCCGAGGAAGTTCGCCATGATCAGGATGCCGATGAACAGCAGCGAGTAGAGCGCGGCGTTGGCGCCGAACTTCGTGGAGCGCTCGCCGAAGAACGTGCCGATGTTGTCGCGGGCGGAGGCGACCCAGCCGATCAGGAAGACGATCCCGACCAGCACGTTCGCGATCACGAACAGGCCCGCGTCCTGCGTGATGAAGTAGGCGGCCACGCCGAAGAACAGCGTGACGAGACCGATGATTCCGAGGCTCCCCTTGCTCCGCTGCCTCAGTGACCCGTCATCTCCAGCGCAGCGATTCGATCGAGCGGTGCGTGAGGAAGAGCGCGGCGCCGATCACGGACAGGAAGTACATGACGGCGCGGCTGTCGATCACGCCCTTCACGAACTCTCCGAAGTGCTCGGTGACGGAGAGATAGTGGAGCACCGCGCCGATCGTCGGCGTGGACGTGTCGGCCGGCCAGTTGATCACGTAGAGGAGCAGCAGCGCGACCAGACACGAGACCGCCGCGATGATCTGGTTCTCGGTCACGGACGACGTGAGCAGCCCGATCGACAGATAGGTGGCGGCGACCAGGAAGAGACCGAGATACCCCGAGATCATGATCCATCCCTCGGGGTTTCCGTAGATGATGAGGAGCAGGGGATAGATCAGCGTGCCCGCGAGCATGATGGTCACGAACGCGAGCGCGCCGAGGAACTTGCCGGCGACGATCTCTCCGACACGGAGCGGAGACGTGAGCAGCAGCTCGAACGTGCCGAGCCGCTTCTCCTCGGCGAACGTGCGCATCGTGATCACCGGGATCAGGATGACGAGCACGACCGAGAGGTTGTGCAGCAGCGGGGAGATCACGAAGTCGTTCAGGTTCAGCCGCTCGAGCTCGCCGCTCGCGCGCTGCATGCCGGAGTAGACCTGCACGAGGTAGCTGAAACGGGCGAGCAGGTTGAAGAAGAACCACCCCGACAGCAGCAGGAAGCCGGTCAGCACCACGTAGGCGACGGGCGAGACGAAGTAGGCCCGAATCTCACGGGCCGCGATCGCGATCGCATTCCTCACTGTGCGTCTCCCGGCGGCGGCGCGGCCTCGGCGGGCACGGGTTGCACCACGCCCTCTTCGACGTGCGGCTGCTCCTTGGAGATCGCCTGCAGGAACACCTCCTCGAGCGTCTGGCCCTGCTGCAGGAGGTTCTCCATGCGCTCTTCGAGCGTGATGCGGCCGCCCGCGAGGATCACGACCTTCTCGCAGATCTGCGAGACCTCAGGGAGGATGTGCGTCGAGAGGATGACGGTGCGGTCGCCGGCGAGCTCGCGGATGAGCTTCCGGATCTCGATGATCTGGCGCGGGTCGAGGCCGATCGTCGGCTCGTCGAGCACCAGCACGGGCGGATCGTGGATCAGCGCCTGGGCGAGGCCGACACGCTGCCGGAAGCCCTTCGAGAGGTGCCCGGTCAGGCGGTGGCGCACTTCGACGAGCCCGCAGATCTCCAGCACCCGCTGACGGGCCGCGGCGATCTCCTTGCCGGCAAGCCCTTTGATCTGGCCCACGAAGTGCAAGTACGCGTCGACCGTCATGTCGGTGTAGAGCGGCGGATTCTCGGGCAGATAGCCGATCCGCTTCCGCACCTCGAACGAGTTGTCGAAGACGTCGAATCCGTCGACCTTGATGGTGCCGCCGCTCGCCGGCATGAAGCCGGTGAGGATGCGCATGGTCGTGGTCTTGCCGGCGCCGTTCGGCCCGAGGAAGCCGAGGATCTCTCCGCGCGCGACGCTGAACGAGACGTCGTGGATGGCGGTGAGATCACCGTACCGCTTGGTGAGGTTTCGGACCTCGATCATGACCGATTCGATGACTCGTTCGCGGGGTTTCGGAGCGCGTTTCGCTTAACGGCCGGGTGTCTCGAAGTCAAGATTCGAGCGCGGGGGCCGTCGCGTCTCGGTCTATTGACGGTACTGGGTGAAGGATATTCATTGCCCGGCTATGCCGAGGAACGTCGCGCGACTGGTCCTCGTCGACGTGAGCTCCTACATCTTCCGCGCGTTCCACGCGATCCCTCCGCTCAACAACAAGGACGGGATCCCGACGAACGCCGTGCTCGGCGTCACGAACATGCTGCTGAAGCTCGTGAACGAGGAGCGGCCCGAGCACATCGCGATCGTCTTCGACGCCGGCGGGCCGACGTTCCGAGACGAGACGTTCGCGGACTACAAGGCGCACCGCGCCCCGATGCCCGAGGGGCTCGCGCCTCAGCTCCCGAAGATCCGCGAGGTGATCGAAGCGTTTCGCTTGCCGTGCCTCGAGGTGCAGGGCGTCGAGGCCGACGACGTGATCGCCACGCTCGCGCGGAGCTTCGCGTCGACGAAGCAGGACGTGGTCGTCGTGACGGGCGACAAGGATCTGATGCAGCTCGTCGGACCGCACGTCTCGCTGTTCGACACCATGAAGAACCAGCGGATCGGTCGCGCCGAGGTCGAGAAGAAGTTCGGCGTGCCGCCGGACCAGGTCGTCGAGGTCATGGGCCTCCAGGGCGACTCGATCGACAACATCCCCGGCGTGAAGGGCATCGGCGAGAAGACCGCGCAGACGCTGATCCAGGCGTTCGGATCGATCGAGGCACTGCTCGCCGATCCCGCGCGCATCGAGACGCTCGGCCTGCGCGGCGCCAAGCGCGTCCGCGACCTGCTCGAGAAGGGCGCCGACCAGGCGCGCATGTCGCGCGAGCTCGCGCGCTTGAAGAGCGACGTGCCGCTCGAGATCACGCTCGACGACCTCCGCCTGCAGGCTCCCGACTACACGACGCTGCGCGCGCTGTTCACCGATCTCGGCTTCCAATCGCTGATCCCGCTGGTCGCGCCGCGCGAGGCGACGAAGAGCGGAACCACCGCGTGGATCGAGAGTCGGGAAGAGCTCGCGACGCTCGGCAAGAGCCTCGCGCTGTGCCCGCGGATCGTGGTCGAGCTCTCGACCACGAAGGAAGGCGCGGTCGATGCCGTGGCCGTGGCGCCGGGCGAGGACGAAGCCTACGTCATCACGCTCGCGCCCGGACGCATCACGCTCGCGGATCTCGCGCCGTGGCTCTCCGCGCCCACTCCGTCGAAGATCGGCTCCGACCTGAAGGGCCTTCGCGTGCGCGTCGAGCGCGAGGGCGGCGCCGTCGCCGGGCTCGACTTCGACGTCACGGTCGCGTCCTACGTCGTGAACCCTTCGCGCCAGAGTCACCGCATCGAGGACCTGGCGCTCGAGGTGCTGGGACGGAACCTCACGACGGGCCTGTCCGACTCCGAGCACGGCATCGGCGAGGCGCTCGCGGAGCGCGCGCGTTCGGTCTTCGGGCTCGAGAAGATCCTCGCCGAGAAGCTCGCCGAGCAGCAGGCCGAGACGCTCTTCCGCGAGATGGAGATGCCGCTCGTCGCCGTGCTCGCGCACATGGAGGCGCGCGGCGTCGCGATCGACGTGCCGCGCATGGCCGCGCTCGGCCGCGAGCTCGAGGAGCGCATGGCCGCGCTGCTCGCCGAGATCTACGCGCTCGCCGGCATGGAGTTCAACGTCGGCTCGCCGCCGCAGCTCCGCGAGGTGCTGTTCGACCGGCTGAAGCTCTCGACGCGCGGCGTCCGCCGCGGCAAGACCGGGCTCTCGACCGACATGGACGTGCTCGTGCGGCTCGGCAAGGAGCACCCGCTACCGCAGAAGATCCTCGACTACCGGAGCCTGTCGAAGCTCAAGTCGACGTACGTCGACACGCTTCCCGCGCTCGTCGATGCGCGCAGCGGCCGCGTGCACACGTCCTTCAACCAGACGGTCGCGGCGACCGGCCGGTTGTCCTCGAGCGATCCGAACCTGCAGAACATCCCGATCCGGACGGAGGAGGGTCGCCGCATTCGCGAGGCGTTCCTGCCCGCGCCGGGGAACCGGCTGCTGTCCGCGGATTATTCGCAGATCGAGCTCCGCGTGCTCGCCCACATCTCGCAGGACCCGACGCTGATCGCGTCCTTCCGGAGCGGCGAAGACATCCACGTGCGGACCGCCGCGGAGGTCTTTCACGTTCCCGCGGCCGAGGTGCAGCCGGCGCAGCGCCGGGCGGCCAAGGTCATCAATTTCGGAATCATCTACGGCATGGGCCCGCAGCGGCTCTCGAAGGAGCTCGAGATCCCGTACGACGAGGCCGTCGCCTACATCGAGAGCTACTTCGCGCGTTACCCCGGCGTGTCGCGCTACGTGGAGACGACGCTCGAAGGCGCTCGCGCGGTCGGCTACGTGACGACGCTGTTCGGGCGCCGGCGCTTCATCCCCGATCTCACCAGCCACGAGGGGGGCGTTCGCCAGTTCGCGGAGCGGACGGCGGTCAACACGCCGATCCAAGGGACGGCCGCCGACCTCATCAAGACCGCGATGGTGCGGATCGACGCGCGTCTTCACGAAGAAGGGCTGGCCGGCGGCATGATCCTGCAGGTCCACGACGAGCTCATCCTCGACGTGCCCGAGGGCGAGATCGACCGTGTCGTGGCGATCGTTCGCCGGGAGATGGAGGGAGCGGCCGAGCTCGCGGTACCTCTCGAGGTGGCCGTCGGGGTAGGATCGAGCTGGGCGGAGATCCATTGAGCGGACGGTGAGGGTGCGCCGCCGATTCCTGAATTTCCCCGAAGGCGCGTCCGTCCAAACGAGTGTGGCGGTTCATTGGAAGCAGACGACTGGGAGCTCGTCCGGAAGAGTCGGGACGGAGATCAGCAGGCCTTCCGCGCGCTGTTCGATCGCTACCACAGGCAGGTGCTGGCCGTGGCCGTCGGCATGACCGGAAACGCCGATGACGCGATGGACGTCGTCCAGGAAACGTTCGTCCGCGCGCATCGAAACCTCGCGAGCTTCCTCGGCGAGTCGAGCTTCTACACCTGGGTCTACCGGATCGCCGTCAACGTCGGCATCGACTTCCGCCGCCGCCAGACGCGTCGCTCCGAAGTGGTCCAGTCCGAGCCCATGGAAGAGAACGCCGCCGATCCGTCGCGCGACGACGACCCGAGCGTCGAGGTCGCGCGCCGCCAGCTCGGTGCGCGCATCCTCAGGGGGATCGACGAGTTGACCCCCGAGCACAAAGCGGCCATCATCCTTCGAGAAATCGAAGGTCTCTCCTACGAAGACATCAGCAAGGTCATGCAGTGCTCGAAGGGGACGGTGATGAGCCGGCTCCATTACGCTCGCAAGAAGTTGCAAGCGAAGCTGCGGGACCTCAGCTGAGACCGACGATGCCGGCCGAGCGCACACCTCGCTGTCTCGAGTTCGAGCGTCGCTTCGACGGCTTCCTCGACGGCGAGCTCGACGCCCACTCGATGCGGTCGATGGCGCTGCACGCGAGCCAGTGCGAGGAGTGCGGGAAGATCCTCGAAGAGGGCGAGCTGGTTCAGCAGGCGCTGTCCGAGGCGGTCGCCGCCGAAGTCGCGGAGATCGACACCTCGCACTTGTGGAGCAAGATCGAGGCCTCGCTCGAGCCCGTCGCCGCGCCGCGCCCGTCGCTCGTGGCACGGATCCGCGAGCGGCTCGCCCTCGAGAGCTGGCTCCGTCCGCTGCCCGCGCTCGCCATGAGCGGTGCGGTCGCGGCGCTGCTCATGGCCATCCTCCACGGTCCGAGCGAAGTGGCGCAGGTCACGCCGACGCAGCTCGCGTCGCAGGCGCCCACGCCGTCGCTCGAGCCGAACAACCAGGCGCAGATCGAGCGCATCGAGTCGAGCGCGCCGCACGTCGCGGTCTGGAGCGAGCCCGAGAGCCACACCACGGCGATCTGGGTCGCCAGCTACGAGCCCGAGGGCGGTCAATGACCCTTCGTCTTCCCCCCGCGCGGCGCTGGATCATCCCGTTCGTCGCCTGGTCGATCGCCATCGCGTTCCGCATCGCGCTCGCCGACGGCGAGGTGCTGGTGCACGTTCGCACCGTGCTGGCGACCGACAGCGGCCTCGAGATCGACTCCCGGCTCTCGAGCTACCGGAAGCAGCTCCGTGGTCTCTTCCATTACTCGTCGTACCGCCTCGTGAAGGAAGAGGAGCATCACGGCCCGTTCGGCAGCCCGACGAACTTCGAGATTCCCGGCGGCCGCTACCTCGAGGTGCTGCCGGTCGCATTCAAGCAAGACCGGCTGCGCTTGAAGGTGCTGCTCATCGAGGGCACGAGCCCGCCGCCGCTCGACACCGACTTCACGGTGCCGAACCACGGCAACATCTGGGTCGGTGGCCCGCGCAACCCCGACGGCGTGCTGCTGATCTCGATCGGTGCCGAGGCCGCGAAGTGAACCGTCTGTTCACGACGATCCAGCGTGCGGCGGAAGAGCTTTGGAACGGCCTCCGCGCGACCGATCCGGCGAGCGCGCTCGCGATCCTGAAACCGGCCGCGCCGTTCTCCGTGCCCGATCTGTTCGCGCCGGCGTTCGCGTTCGGGCTCTTGGTGACGATGAGCGTCGTCTCCGGCGTCGCGCTCGCGGGACTCGGGGTGTTCCTGCTCTCGGTGCTCGTGCTCTACGTCATCTGCACCGAGATCCTCGGCCTCCGCATCGAGGTCGTTCCGCCGACCGCGTAGAGTCGCGCGCGCCGGCTCCGCTCGCATGCGCTCGGGACCGAAGCCGGAGCGGCTCCGCCTGGATTACACGGGCTCCGCCGCGACCGCCGCGGAGTACCCCGCGTGGGCGATCGCCGAGGTCGCCGTCGCCGGCCGCTCGAACTGCGGCAAGTCGTCGCTGTTGAACTGTCTCGGCGGGCGAAGCGACCTCGCACGCGTCAGCAAGACCCCGGGACGCACCCAGCGCATCCATTTCTTCCGCGAGACGGCGCTCGACTTCGCGCTCGTCGATCTTCCCGGCTACGGCTTCGCGCGCGTCTCGAAGGCCGACCGAGCGCGCTTCGCGGCCGCCGTCGACGAGTACCTGCGGGAGCGAAGGAACCTGCGCGGCCTCGTGCTGCTGCTCGACGTACGCCGCACCCCGGAGGCCGAGGAGCACATGCTCGCGGAGTTCACGGCGAGCCGAGGGATCCGCCTCCTGCTGGTGGCGACCAAGGTCGACAAGCTCGGGCGCGCCGAGCGCGCCCGCCGGTTCCGCGAGCTCGACTCCGCGGGGCTCGGTCGCTGGGTCGGGTTCTCGTCGATTTCCCGGGAAGGGCGTGACGAAGTGTTGCGTGGGGTCGCGGCGCTCGCCTCGGGCCAAATGGAAAACGCCGGAGAGGTGTAGTACGCGGCGGGACGTGGACGCCCGCGCGATCGGCATCTTCGACTCCGGGGTCGGAGGCCTGACCGTCCTCCACCAGGTGATGGAGCGCCTGCCCGCCGAGAACCTCGTCTATCTCGGCGACACCGCGCGCACGCCGTACGGCAACAAATCCCCCGAGATCATCACGCGCTACTCGATCGAGAACGCCGACTTCCTGCTCGAGAAGGGCGTGAAGATGCTGGTCGTCGCCTGCAACGCGATGTCGTCGGTCGCGCTCGACGCGATCCGCTCGCGCTCCGACGTGCCGGTGATCGGCGTGATCGAGCCGGGTGCGCGCACGGCGGCGGCGAAGACCAAGAACGGCCGGGTCGGCGTGATCGGCACCGAGGCGACGATCGCGAGCGGTGCGTACACGCGGTCGCTCCGGTCGCTCCGCGAGGAGCTCGAGATCTACACGCGGGCGTGCCCGCTGTTCGTGCCGCTCGCCGAGGAGGGTTGGACCGAGAACGAGGTCGCGCGTGCGACCATCGCGCTCTACCTCGGCAGCCTGCAGCAGAGCGGCATCGACACGCTGATCCTCGGCTGCACGCATTACCCGCTGCTGAAGGCGGCGATCCGCGAGTTCCTCGGCAAGAAGGTCGCGCTCGTCGATTCGGCCGAGGAAACGGCGCGCGAGGTCGAAGAGACTCTCCGCAAGGCCGGGCTTCGCCGCGCGCGCGGGCGCGGCGCGGCGAGCTTCTTCGTCACCGACGTGCCGGACCGCTTCGTGAAGGTCGGCCGCCGCTTCCTCGGCGAGCGCGTGGAGTCGGCCGTCAGGATCGAGCGGTGAGCGCGACACTTTCCCCGAGCGCGCTCGTCCGGCTGCTGCGGCCGGCGCAGTGGGTGAAGAACGCGCTCGTCTTCGCGGCGCTGATCTTCTCGAAGCACCTGTTCGTGGCCGACGCCGTGGCGCGCACGGTGGTGGCGTTCGTCAGCTTCTCGCTGCTCGCGAGCGCCGCCTACGTGCTGAACGATCTCCGCGACGCCGGGCGCGACCGGCTGCACCCGGAGAAGCGCTCGCGGCCGATCGCGGCGGGCGAGGTCTCGCCCACCGCGGCGCTGGCGCTGGCCGCGGGGCTCGCCGGAGCCGCGTTGCTGCTCGCGATCCGGCTCGGGGGGTACTTCCCCGCGGTCGCGCTCGCCTACGCGATCCTGCAGATCGCATACTCGTTCCTACTGAAGAACGGCG
>JACXTT010006828.1_pt1 | contig 16228 bp, 10 predicted proteins | sample 9270951 | NCBI WGS metagenome assembly JACXTT01 (sample SAMN15532306, study PRJNA645909) | rock metagenome | isolation source: weathered quartz diorite | place: Puerto Rico | collected 2017-06-21 | reverse complement strand
TTCAACGGCCGCACCCTCACCGGCTGGCGCGGCCTCGGCTACGACACCGTGCCCACGGCCCACTGGGTCGTGGTGAACGGCGCGATCAAGAAGATCGCGTCGGGCGACGTGCCGCGTGTGGCCGACGGGCGGCCACTCGTCGGCGGCGACCTCATGACGGTGGATTCGTTCGCCGATTTCGAGCTGAGCTTCGAGTGGAAAGTCACGCCGGGCGCGAACAGCGGCGTCAAGTACAACGTGTCCGAACCCATGTCGCTGGCCCAAGGAGGCGCGGGCACCCAAGGCGGCCCCACCCACTCCGCCCTCGGCTTCGAGTATCAGATGCTCGACGACGACCGCCACGAGGACGCGAAGATCCCGAGCCACCGCGCCGCCGCGCTATACGATCTTGTAGCGCCCAACGAGCCCAAGCACCTGCGCCCCGTGGGCCAGTGGAACCGCTCGCGGATCGTGTTCCGGGGCAACCACGGCGAGCACTGGCTCAACGGAGAGAAAGTCGTCGAGTTCGAGCTCGGTACCGCACACATGGATTCGCTGCTGGCCGCCAGCAAGTACAAGACGATTCCCGGATTCGGCGAAAAGCGCCGGGGGCACATCGTCTTGCAGGACCACGGGGACGAGGTCTATTTCCGAGAGCTAAAAGTGAGGCCACTATGAAACGCCGTCGCTTCGTGAAAACCGTTTCCAGCGCCGGGCTCGGACTCATCGCGGCCCGCGCGCCGTTGTTCGCATCGGGCTCGCCGAGCGAGAAGGTCGTGGTCTGTGTGATGGGCCTGAACGGCCGCGGGACCGTGCTCGCGAAAACGTTCGCCAAAGCGCCCCATGCCGAGGTCGCCGCGGTGTGCGATGTGGACAGCGCCGTGCTCGCGAAGGCTGCCGCGACCGTGAGCGCGGCGCAGGGCAAGCAGGTCAAGAGCATCGCCGATTTCCGGCGCGCCCTCGACGACAAGTCCATCGACGCGCTCGTGATTGCGGCGCCCGACCACTGGCACGCGCCCGCCGCCATCCTCGCGATGGCGGCCGGCAAGCATGTCTACCTGGAGAAGCCGTGCGGCCACAACGCGCGCGAAGGCGAGCTGCTGGTGGACGCGCAGCGCAAGACCCGCCGCGTGGTTCAGATGGGCACGCAGCGCCGATCGTCGCCCCGCGCCATCGAAGCCGTGCAGGCGATCCGGGACGGGATCATCGGCCGCCCATACTTCGCCCGCGCATGGTATGCGAACCGCCGCGCGACGATCGGGCGCGGCAAGTCCGCTCCCGCACCGGCGAACCTCGATTACGAGCTGTGGCAGGGGCCGGCGCCGCGCACGCCGTACCGCGACAACACGATTCACTACAACTGGCACTGGTTCCGCCGCTGGGGCACGGGCGAGATCTGCAACAACGGCACGCATGAGATCGACGTCGCCCGCTGGGCCCTCGGCGTGAATCATCCGGTGCGCGTCACCTCCGCGGGCGGCCGCTACCACTTCGACGACGACTGGGAGTTCACCGACACGCAGGAAGCGGCGTTCGAGTTCGACGGCGGCCGGTCGATCGCCTGGCAGGGGCTGAGCTGCAATCCCTATCCGGTCGAGGGCCGAGGCCGCGGGACGATGGTGCACGGCACGACCGGGTCGATGGTGCTCGACCAGGACGGCTACGTCATCTACGACATGGACAACAAGGTCGTGAAACAGAACATCGCGCCCCCGCCGTCGGGCACCGATTCGCTCGCCGTGAGCGGCGACGATCAGCTCACGGCGCTGCACATCGCGAATTTCGTCGAAGGCGTCCGCACCGGCACACCCGTCAGCCAGCCGATCGAGGAGGGAGCGAAGAGCGTGCTGCTGTGCCATCTGGGCAACATCGCGCAGTGGACAGGTCGAGCGCTCCGCGTCGATGCCGCGACGGGCCATATCCAGAGCGACGAGGCAGCGATGGCCTATTGGCAGCGCGAGTACGCGCCGGGGTGGGCGCCGACTGTCTGAGGGAAGGGGGACGGGGGAAGGGGGAAGGGTAATTCTCAACCCCGACCGGCTCTTCGACCCCGATCCCGCGATACGGCGCGTCGCGCGTGCGCTGTACGAGGAGACGAGGCGCTTACCGATCGTCTCCCCTCACGGCCACGTGGATCCGCGCATCCTCGCCGAGAACGCGCCGTTCCCCGAGCCGGCGTCGCTCATCGTCCAACCCGACCACTACATCCTGCGCCTGCTCTACGCCAATGGCGTGCCGCTCGAAGCCTTGCTGAAAGCGGAACCCCGCCGCGTGTGGCAGCTATTCGCCGAGCACTATTACCTCTTCCGCGGCACGCCGAGCGGGGCGTGGCTCGACTATGAGCTCTGCGAGGTATTCGGTATTCGCGACCCGCTGTCCGGTGCGACTGCGACGCGGATTCACGACCAAATCGTCGAGAAGCTCGCGAGCCCTGAGTTCCGGCCGCGCGCGCTGTTCGAGCGCTTCAACATCGAGGTGCTCGCGACGACCGACGCGGCGACCGACACGCTAGTGCACCATTGCGCGATCCGCGAATCCGGATGGAAGGGCCGGGTGATCCCGACGTTTCGGCCCGACGCGCAGTTCAAGATTTCCACGCCCGAGTTCGACGCACTCGGCGCGCGCGACTACGCTGGCTTCATCCGCGCGCTCGCCGAGCGTCGCGCGTACTTCAAGCAGCTGGGCGCGACGGCGACCGATCACGGCGTGCTCGAACCCTACACGGCAATGCTCCCCGAGGAAGAAGCCGAGCGCCTGTTTCAGCGCGGGCGCCAGGGCGATGCGACGCCGGACGACGAGCGCCGCTTCACCGCGCACCTGCTGACGGAAATGGCTCGCCTGTCGTTGTCCGACGGTCTGGTGATGCAGATCCACCCCGGCGCGCTGCGCGACCACAACCGCGCGGTCTTCGAGCGCTTTGGCCCCGACATGGGCGGCGACATCCCGATCGCGACCGAGTTCACCCGCAATCTGCGGCCGCTGCTCAATGCCTACGGCAACGATCCGTGCTTCACGCTCGTGCTCTTCACGCTGGACGAATCGACCTACAGCCGCGACCTCGCACCGCTCGCGGGACACTACCCCGCGGTGCGCCTCGGCCCCCCGTGGTGGTTCCATGATTCGATGGAGGGGATGCGGCGCTTCCGTGAGCGGACGACCGAAACGGCGTCGATCTACAAGACCGCCGGGTTCAACGACGACACGCGCGCGTTCTGCTCGATTCCGGCGCGCCACGATCTCGCTCGGCGCATGGATGCCAACTACCTCGGCGGGCTGGTGGCGCGCCACGTGATCGACGCGAGCGACGCGCGGAGGATGGCAAGGGCGCTGGCGTACGAGCTGGTCAAGACGACGTATCGGCTCTAGTGCGCTTCAAACCACCTACTACGCCCCGGGCCTGAACACCGGATGCGCCACAACGTACGCGCCGGTCGTCAGGCGTTGCACGCCGCTGCCATCGCGATTCATGACGTAGAGATCCGAGTTCAGGTGATAGCACGTCGGGTCCGGAGACCAACACGAATTCTGCGGAGCGCTGACAAACAGGATCTTGCTCCCGTCGGGTGACCACGCGGGGTTGCTCTCAAATCCCAGGTTCGCCGTCAAGTTCGTGGCACCGGAGCCGTCCGCATTCATCACCCAAATGTCGCCATCGCGCACGAACGCCAACGTGCCGTCGGGCGACCAGGTTGGCTCGGTGTCCAATCCGGGATTGTGCGTCAGGTTCATCGCGCCGCTGCCATCCGCATTCATGACGTAGATATCGTAGTCAGCAGTGAGCCAGTCCCAGCTCTCAAAGGCGATCTTGGTGCCGTCCGGCGACCAGCTCGGACGATCATTCCAGCCGGACCCGGTGCCAAGGAGCGGCACAAGCCGCGGCACGAAGCTGGGGCCGTCCACGTTGACGACATAAATCCTCACGCGGCAGTCATCGAAACACATGACATCGCCACTCGCGAAGGCAATCTTCGTCCCGTCCGGCGACCACCCAGGACTATGGTCACAGTAGTAGCTCTCGGTCAGTCTTACGCGCTTCGATCCATCCCCGCGGACGGTGTAGATCGAGCAGCCAAACCAGCTATCGGCCTGCGTCAGCGCGAGCCGGGTCCCGTCCGGAGACCAGGCCGGCTCGAGAAACCCGCTCGGAATCAGCGCGGCCCGGACCGAGCCATCGGCAGATATCACCTCGACACCGCCCACGCCGTCGAAGGTGATCGGGAAGCTGTCGATCGGAAACACCGTGACCGTCGCGTGCCCATGGGCCTGTCCTGCCGTCGCCGTGACTGTCGCGGTTCCCAGACCGCCACCCGTCACGCGCCCGGAATCCGACACGGTCGCCACCGCCTGAGGGTCGCTGGACCACGTGATCGATCGATAGAACAGCCGCTCCCCAGCGGCGCCGCTGAGCAGCGCCGAGAGCGCCCGCGTCGGCCATCCGCGCACGGCCAGGAGCGCCGAGGGTTCGATCGTAATCGCAGCCACCGGTCCAGCGGGGTGAGCATGCCACGTGCCGGTCGCTAGCCCGCACTGTAGATCGCCGTCGATAGCGCTGGGCGGATTCCCGGAGACGTCGCCGGCGTAGTTGCAGATCCCGGAGCCGTACGCATCTGTGCGGAAGATGAGCTTCGTCCCACGCATGATACCGTTGCTCACCAGCCCCTGCCAATCGTATGACACCCCGGCGCAGGCGTTGCCCCCCTGCGTCCAACTCCCGCTGAACGTCGATCCGTCCTGCAGGAATCGATAGGAGCCGCTGCTCCTGCATCCCGTGCTCGTTGTCTCCGTCCAGTCCCAGACGCCATCGATGGGCGCGGGCGCGGGGGGAGGAGGAGGATGCGGTGGGGGAGGCACGTAGGCCGTCGGTTCCTGCGTACACGAGAGTGCGAGCGCTGCGGCTGCGAGCTGAATAGTGGTCTTCATGGGTCCCCCGTTCCTGGTAGCGCAAGAGTCCGGGGAAACGGCTCATTCTCTATGCTGTCCGGCTTTCGCGCTGCAACCATCGCCCCCCAGGCGGGCATCCCACTCTGTAACCACCATCCGGGCTGACACCATGCGACTCGCCGCCGTTGCCCTCTTGCTGACGACGACACTCCACGCCCAACAGTCCGTCATCGACGGACCACGCGGACCAGTGCTCGACTCCATTGCATCGGCAGCCCAGGCGGCGGGCTTCCACGGCGTCGTCCTGGTGGCGCAGAGTGGCCGGCCACAGCTGCTCAAGGGGTACGGGATCGCCAATGAAGCTCGCCGCATTCCGTTCCGCCCCAACACTGTCGTGCAAATCGGCTCCAACGTCAAAGACTTCACGAAGACCGCGGTGCTCCAGCTGGTCGAGGCCGGGCGTCTGAGTCTCAGCGACTCCCTCGGCCGCTTTTTCCCCAACGTGCCGGCCGACAAGCGCGGGATCACGATAGCGCAGCTGCTCGAGCACCAGGCGGGATTTCCCGGGGCCGTGGGCGCCGACGAAGAAGTGATCCCACTCGACGCATTTCTCGCGCGCCTGTTCGCCCGCGAGCTCGAGTTTGCTCCCGGCACTGGGCGCCAATACTCGAACCCCGGCTACAGCGTGCTCGCCGCGATCGTGCAGCAGCTCACCGGCCACCCGTTCGAGGCCTATCTCGACAGCGCGATCTTCCAGCCCGTCGGCATGCGCGAGACGGGACTGTTGTTGCCGCGCTTCGATCCCGATCGCCTGGCGCACGGCTATGAGGCCGGCGAGGACAAGGGGACGATGCTCGAGCGGCCGCACGATGCGACCGGACACTACTGGAATCTGCGCGGCAACGGCGGCCTGATCTCGACCGCGTCTGACATGCTGCGCTTCTACGAGGCCCTGCTCGCCGGCAAGTTGCTCAGAGACCCGGCGCATCGCGAGATGGTGCTCTCGACGAACGGCCCGTCGGTGCTCGCCGGCTCCGATGGCGTCTGCTTCTTCCTCTATAGTCTCTATCCGCGCGAGAACGTCGAGCTGATCATCGCCTCGAATCATGCCCAGTATCGCGCGGGGCAGCTGCGGGACCGGCTGGTGGCGGCCCTGGGCATCGAACCTCCCGAGCGGCGCGAGGTAGCCGGGGGCGCTCAGCTGGCGGACTCCGGGCCGAGTGGCGTGGCGCGGGCGTTTATCGAGGCGTTCAATACGGGCGACACGCTCGCGATGCGACGGTTTTGGGACGCGCACGGCGATCCAAACAACCAACACGCCACGATGGCGGAGCGTCTGGCGCGCTATCGCACGTCCTATACCGAGCTCGGCAAGTTGACGGTGATCGGGGTCATGCAGACGACGCAGGCGCTCGAGGTCGTGGTGCGCACGGCGAGCGGCGATCAGGCGACGTTTGGCTTCATCACGGAGCCCGTCGCGCCGTATCGGCTGCGGGGCATGCGAGTGGAGGTGGGAGGGCCGTAAGGTTGATTGCGTGCCGCGCTAGCTCCTCGACGCCACTGTCCGCAGCTTCTCCAACACCTTCACCATCGCCCACGTATCTCGCTCGCAGTAATTGAGCAAATCCTGCCGCACCCGATCATGCTCTGCTTTCGCGATCTTGCCCGCGACAAACAGCAGCCGAGCGATCTCCACACTCGCCACCAATCCATCGACGATCACGAGATCGTCGTACGTCAGCTCCGGCACCAGCGGCGTCAGCACATACTTGAGACTGAAGCTGCCGAGGAAGTCGGGGTGATAGACGTTCTCACGCACGATCGGGAGCAGGTCGACCAGCTTGCGCTCGAGCGCCTCGAGCTCGGGTCTCAGCTCCGGAACCGCCTTTTGTAGGCCCTGAATCGTCGTTTTTTCGAAGTGCGAGTACGTCGCGATCTTCTCCGCGTTCTTGGTCGCCTCGACCATTTTGCGCGCCAGCTCCGGCCGGCAATCCTTCGGCCCCTCCGCCAGGTACTCGGCGTGCGTGTAGGTCCCGTCGCCGTTGGCTTCGTGATAGCTGAACTGCGCCGGCGCCTGCTCCCACGGCGCCATGCCGGGCCACACCGGTACCGCGCGCTGAATCGTCTCGAAGTCGAGGTAGCCGAGCCTGCCGTCGAATGCTTTCAGTGCCTTCGCCAGGCCCGGCTCGACGATGATGCGGCCCTCCTTCATCGCGCGGATTTGCCGCTTCTGCGTCGCGTTCAGCTTCTGGCTCGCGGGTAGATCGGGAATGCGACTCACACCGGTCAGCATGAAATCGCAGCCCTTGATCGGACCGATGCCGCACAGCTTCATGATGTGATCGCGCTCTCTGGGCCAGCAGCGCTCCATGAAGGGGCACTTGTACGGCTCATAGCATTGCAAGCCGATCGGCACGTCAGCGAGCGGGCCCTCGAGCATCCGGAGCTGCGCGTCGATTTCCCAGCCGACTTTGCCGAGCAGCGGCTGCACCGCTGCGGTCACATCGGTGCGCTCGAAGAGGTTCGCCAGGTCCGGGAAACGGCACTCTTTGTTGAGGTGCATGACGTCGGCGCCGGTGATGCGAATCCCGCTCTGTGCAAGGACGTGAATCTGGACGGCGACGTCGTTGAGGTGCTCCTCTTTTTGCGACGAGGACGACTTCACCTCGGTGAGGTGGAAGCCGCCATCAGCTGGTGTGAGCACGTCGACGGCCACGAACGTGTTGTCGGCCAGGAAGCTCGCTTCGAAGATCGCCGGGGGGAGCGCGCCGTCGTCGATGAGTTTACGAGTGAGCGTGACGCACTCATTGACCGCGGTGTGCGGGAGGTCCACGAGCACCCCGCCGGGGAACCTGTCTCGTGCCAACGTGCCGACCTGCGCGCCCTGGTCAAAACGGTCCTGGAGCACTTTGTCGGGCTGCAGCTCAACAGCGTTAGGCTCGTGGACTTTCCACCACAGCAGCTTATGGCACTGGACGCCGGCTGTGTAGCGGGATTTCGAGAGGCGCTGCGGCATGAGTTCAATCTTCTTTGTTTCCTTCTCGTAAGCGAGCGCCGTTGTAAAGCGCTGCCTTCAGCCGCCGGTTAGCTTGAGGGGTGACGCGGATCCCCTACTACCACGTCGACGCCTTCACCAGCGCGCTGTTCGCCGGAAATCCCGCCGGCGTGTGCATCCTCGACGCGTTTCCACCCGACCGCGCGATTCTGCAGATCGCAGCCGAGAACCGCCATTCCCAGACGGCGTTCGTCGTGCGGCGCGGCGCGGCCGATTTCGATTTGCGCTGGTTCTCGCCGCTGGTCGAAGACGATCTCTGCGGCCACGCGACACTGGCGACGGCTCATGTGCTCGCGCTGCGGGGGCACAAGACGTGGCCGGTGCGATTCCAGACGATGAGCGGCGAGCTGCGGGCCGGGCGCCAGGAAGACTGGCTCGAGCTCGACTTTCCGGCCCGGCCTGCCACGCCGTGTGATGTTCCCGCCTCGCTCCTCCCCGCGCTCGGCATCCGCGACGCTCAGGTGCTCAAGGACACGCGCGACTATCTGGTTGTGGTGGAGAGCGCCGCGCAGGTTGCGGCGTTGAAGCCGGACATTGCGGCGCTCGCGCGCATCACCAGCGGGACGGGCGGCACGATCGTGACGGCGCCAGGTGCGGGCGACTGTGACTACGTGGTTCGGTTCTTCGCGCCGGCCGTGGGCATTCCGGAGGATCCGGCGACGGGCTCGATCACCTGCACGCTCGCCCCCTACTGGGGGTCGCGACTCGGGAAGCGGTCGCTGCGGGCGCGGCAGCTGAGTCCGCGCGGCGGCGAGCTGCGCGGTGAGCTCGCGGGCGACCGTGTGAAGATCGCGGGGCAGGCGCGGCTGTATATGGAGGGAACGATCGAGATTTAGCCGCAGGCGGTCAGGGACCGGCGAAGCCCAGTCCGAAATGAAACCGGTTCGTCGGGTAGGACGACAGTTGCCACGAGAACGAGACGGCCAGGTCGAACGGCGACAGGAACGGGGTCAGGTGGCCAAGGGTCAGCCCCACCTCCTCGTATGGCCGGGGCGCCGTGTGCAGCATCGTATCGGCCGGTGCCGGCGTGTAGTCGACGAGCCGGGACCAGAAGACACCGGCATGGATGCTGACCGTGGCCGGGATGGAACGCACGATCCGGCGGCCGAAGTCTTGGCGCACCAACACCATCAAGGCGCGGCTGCCCGCGTATTGCGTCCGTGCGAGCGTGTTGAACCCCATCCCGTCGGCGGCCAACAGACGTCTCCCCAAACCAATCGTGAAATACCGCTGCGGCGGCGCAGCGTGCGCGTTCACACCGCCCGCCACCGTGAGCGTCGTGGTGCCCAGCGCGCGCGTTTGCGCTTGTTGATCGAGCTGGAAAACGTAGCGACGAAACGCGGACGCAATCTCGGCCCTCACCGTCACACGCGTCCAGTGCGCGCTGCCGAGCCGGCGGTCCGCACTCCGCGCGCGGACGAGCTGCCGCGAATCAAACGTCAGCGCCGCCGACACCGAGCGCCACCGCCCTTCGGTGATCGGGGGGTTGGGCAGCGGCGGCAGGCGTGAACGAAACCCAGCTCCCGCGATGGTATCCTGAGACGACTGCCGCGCGTCGTCGTAGCGCAGCTCCAGTTGCGTGAAGTCGACCAGCTTCGTGCCGAGCGACACGCTCACGCCGCGCTCCCGGTAATAGTTGTTAGGATCGCCGCCGCCGACGAGCGCGGACGCCGTTGGGTCGTACCCGCTGGTCGCGAGCGCCGGCCATGCCATCGTCTCATCGTGGTAAGCGGCGCCCACCCACAGCCGCCGCGCGGTCGCGACGGTTAGTTGGCCCCCGACCCGGTACTGCCAGACTTCGCTCCCCAATCCGTAACCGACCTTGGTCGAGACCAAGAGCGGCGGCGTTGCCGGCCATGTAGGAGCGACGCCGACGTAGCTGCCATCGACTCGATTGAAGTGGAACGATCCCGGGCCCAGCACGGTCCGCTGCACTACATCGGCGTCGCGGGCGAGGCGCGGCAGCAGCGCGGGGTGCCGCGCTGCGGAATCGCTGGCATAGGATGCCGTCCGCTCGGCATCCGTCAGCGGCACCGCTCCCGGCCCCCACCACGTGCCGCTGTCCGCGGCGTCGGCCCGATCCAGCACCACGGCCCGGTACTCAGCCAGGTCGGACGGTCGCGGCCCGCTGTCGAAATTGTACGCGGAGAACAGCGCCATCTGCTCGAAGGACACCCGCCGGGGGAACTCGGGAAGCCGCACTCCTGCGATGGTCTGGGGCAACCAGCGCGCGGAGATCGCGCGGCGCAGCTCGCCGGTGAGCCGGACCTCGTACGGCATCCACCGGCCCCAGTCCTTGAAGTATTGCTCGTATCGCAGGTTCACGACGGCGGGGAATTGCACCGCGCTCGTCACTCCCAGGTTCAGCGCGACGACGTCGAAGGTCGAGTCGGCGATATCGACGGTGCCGGCAAAGAGCGGTGCCGCATCCGACTTGGGCTCTACGCCCAAGCGGAAGACGCGCCGCCCATCTGCGACGAGCGTGTCTTGCAGCCGATACGCGTAGTGGTCCAGGGCGTCGCCGGCGATCGGCGAGACGATGGAGTAGCGACCGTCCGCTCCTCCTTCCAGGTCGATTCGATCGTCGCTGAGATGCACGATCTCGCGTACCGACACCATCCCGCGGCCGATGCCGCCGTCGGCCCAGCGGTGGCGGGCCTCGACGGTCTCCTGATAGCGATCCGGATACTCCCAGTATGCGGAGCTTTCGGTCTCGGCCAGCAGCAGGACCGACCGGGCCGAGTCGGGCGACTCGGCGAGATCGCGCGCCGCCACCTTGACGAACCCGGTGTACCGGCACTGCCGCAGTCCCTCGAGGGTTGCGTGTCGTCGCACGATCGCATGCGCGATGATCGAGCGCGCGCTGGAGTCCGGGGCGGCGATCCCCTGCGCGGCAACCGGGCTTGCCGCGGCCAACACGCTGAGCACCAGCGCCAGGCCGGAACGATGAGCAGTCATGGAGTGTTGTCTGGATCATAAACCTTCCGGAGATTCCATGTCGCAGACAGTGCTGGTCACCGGCGCCTCATCGGGCATCGGTCAGGCGATCGCGCGCCTGCTGGCCGAGCGTGGGTTCACCGTATTCGGGACCGCCCGCAAGCCTGACTCCGCAAAGCCGCAAGGCTTTACGATGCTCGCACTCGATGTGCGCTCGGACGACTCGGTCCGTGCCTGCGTGGAACAGGTCACGGCGCGGGCCGGCCGGCTCGACGTGCTCGTCAACAACGCGGGATATTCCCTCACCGGAGCCGCGGAGGCGACGAGTATCGAGGAGGCCAAGGCGCAGTTCGAGACGAATTTCTTCGGCAGCGTGCGGATGGTGAACGCGGTGCTTCCCGGCATGCGCGCGCGCGGCGCCGGCAAGATCATCAACATCAGCTCCCTCGCGGGCAACACCGCGATCCCGTACAGCGCCTTCTACTCCGCGAGCAAGTTTGCACTCGAGGGCTATTCCGAGGCGCTGTGGTACGAGGTCCGTCCGCTCGGCGTCAGTGTGAGTCTGGTCGAGCCCGGATTCGTCAACACACCGATCGGCGAGGCCTCGCCGGCCGCCGCACGGCCACTTCCCGCGTATGACGCGAGCCGCAAGCGAATGCTCGCGGCATTCGGCCACGCCCTGGAAGGTGGCATCCCGCCGGAGCAAGTCGCGCGGCGCGTGCTCCAGATCGTCGAGCAGCGCGCGCCAGGCTTGCGCTATCGTGTCGGCGCGCAAGGGACGTGGTTGCCGCGGGTGCGGACTGTCGTGCCGTGGCGAGTCTACGCCGCCGGCGTGCGGAAAACGTTCGCGGTGTAAGGCGTGAGCCGTTAAGAGCCGGCGCTTCACCCCGCGCAGCGGGGCGCCGCGACGGGGGCGGCGGCCGCGCGTCGCACCGCGTTGAACGTGGTCACCGTCTTCGTGAGATCCTTGCACGCCGCGGCATACGCGGCCTGCATCGCTGCGGTGGGCGCGACATCCCCCGTCTCGAGCCCGTTCAACAGGCGGCCGAGTGTCCCGTTCACACCTGAGAACGTGGGCGGGGGAGGACCTCCCGGCCGGAACCCACCGCCCCCTCCAAACCCGCCACCACCACCCGGCTCTCCGCCCACGGCAGCGAGCGCCGAATCGAGAGACTTCGCCGCCACTCCCGTGTCCGCCGCGAGAGCGGCCCGCGCGGCGGCGACCTGCTGATAGCCGTCCCACGACGCCTGCATCGCGGCCACGACGCGAGTCCCGAGCGCGTACTGCGCGCGCACATCGGCGGCCGTGGCCGGTGAGCGCGGATCATTCACTACCGTGACGGGCTGTGTATAGCTCCTCCCGTCCACCGTGAGCCGCAGCGTATACGTGCCCGGCGGCACCAGTGGGCCGAGGGGCGCGGGCGGCGTGAGTCCCGGGTTGGCGTTGATCTCGTAGGTATGCGTGAACGCGGGCGGCGCGTCGACCCGCAGGTCCCAGTTCGTCCGGTTGCCGCCGGCCTGCGCCGGCAGCTGGAACGGCGGCGCGATCCAGAAGTTGGGCTCGGGCGGCTGCGCCGCTTCCTTGACAGGCTCCACGGGACCGCTCGTCATGTGCCGCACCACCGTGCCCGCGGCATCGAGCACATCCAGCGTGATCGCGGCCGCGGGTTTCGCGCCAAGGGAGTAATAGATGATCGCGCCGTCCGGCGGATTCAGGGCGTGCGGCACCTCGGGCGGGAACGGCGTGTCGTTGCCGACATTGCGGCGCACGCGGATCGCCTCACCGGGGGCGAAGAGATGCACCGGCTCGCCCGCCATGCCTGCCGCCATCTGACGCAACGCGGAGATATCGTCCAGCACCCAGATCCCGCGACCGTACGTCCCCAGCACCAGGTCGTTGCCGTGCACCACGAGATCTCGGCACGAGGTATTGGGAAGGTTGAGCTGCAAGGGTTGCCAGTGGTCGCCGTCGTCGAACGAGACGTACATGCCGCTCTCGGTGCCCGCGAACAAGAGCCCGCGCGTCTTCGGATCCTCGCGCACCACCCGCGCGAACGAGCCACTCGGCTGTCCCGTGGCGAGGCCGGCGGTGATCGGAGCCCAGGTCTTGCCGTAGTCGCGCGTGCGATAGACGTAGGGCGTGTAGTCGCCCGTCTGATGCAGCGAGAAAACGACGTACGCTGCGCCCGCGTCGAAGTGCGACGCCTCGAGCGCCAGCATGTCGGCGCGGTTCGGGACGCCCGGCATGTTGGCGATGCTCACGTCGACCCAGGTCTTGCCCTCATCCTGTGTCAGCTTGATGAGTCCGTTGTTCGTGCCGACCCAGATCTCGCCGCGCTTCACGGGTGACAGCGCCATCGACTGAATCGTCCCACCGGCGAGCAACCCCGGCTTGCCGCGCAGGCTGTCCGGCGTGGGCACGGTGTCTTTGGGAAAGCCCAGGTCGGGAGAAATCCTGGTCCAGTGCGCGCCGCCGTCGGTGGACGTCGTCACGAACTGGAAGGCCGCGACGAGCTCGCGCGGATTCCACGGCGCGAACGCGATGGGCTGCGAGATCGAGCTGCGGGCGCGCAGCGCGGGATCGACCTGCGGGCTGACGTCACTCCACTGCTCGCTTGGGTAGCTGATCTTGAAGATGCCGATCCCGCTCGCGTAGACGACGTTCGGGTTCAGCGGATCGGGGGCTTCGCTGCCCCATTCCCAACCCGGCACGGGACTCCAGTCGAGCGGCGTGATGGCGCCCTGGTTGCCGCGCACGCGCGTGCGCACGGCGCCCGCGTCCTGCTGCGACGCGTAGACGAACGGCGGCCACGAGTTGTCGACCGCGACGTGATAGACCTGCTCGGTGGATTGGTTGTACCACGAGCTCCACGTCCCCCCGCCGTCCAGCGTGACGATGGCGCCCTGATCGTAGCCGAACAGCATGCGCTGGCCGTTGGTGGGATCGATCCACAGCTGTTGCGGATCGTCGCCGCCGGGCGCGCCCTTGAAGCCGGTGAACGTGTTGCCGCCGTCCGTCGACTTGTAGCTCGCGGTGTTGACGGTGTAGACCACGTCGGGGTTCTTCGGGTCCACGTAGACGCCGCAGTTGTAGCCGCCCTGCCCGTTCCGGATGCGCGTGTCGGTCGAGTCCTTCTGGCGCCAGGTGGCGCCGCCGTCGTCGGAGCGCCACAGGCCGGAATTCTGGATCAGAAACATCCGCTGCGCGTTCGTATTCATCGCGACCGCGACTGACGTCCGACCGGCGAGGCGCGGCAGCCCGCCGCCCGTGATTTCCTTCCAGGTGACGCCCTCGTCCGTCGACTTGAAGAGATGCGTCTGCGTGGGAGCGTTTTGACCGCCCCCCCCCCCGCCCCCGCCTCCTCCACCCGGGGTAACGAAGCGCGCCGGACCTGTGGGCGGCGGACTCCAGTGGCGCACCGTGGTCGCGAGTAAGACGTCGGGGTGGTCATCGGCCCAGGCGATCTTTTGCGCGCCGGTCGAGTCATCCACGTAGAGCGTCCTGGTCCACGTGCGGCCGCCGTCAGTCGAGCGATAGACGCCGCGGGTGTCGCTCTTCTTGTGCACGTCGCCCTGCGCGGCGAGCAGCACGAGGTCGGGGTTCTTGGGGTCGACCAGCATGGACGGGATCTGTTTCGTTTGATCGAGACCGAGGTGCGTCCAGGTCCGGCCGGCGTCGGTGGACTTGTAGACGCCGTCGCCTTCGTTGATGCCGCCGCCGCCGATCAGATCCCCCATGCCGGCGTAGACGACGTCGGGGTTCGACGGCGCAACGGCGACCGCGCCGACGGAGGAGGCGGACGTGATCCCGTCGAACACGGGGTACCATGTCTCGCCCGCGCTTGTGGTTTTCCAGACGCCGCCCAGCGGGAAGCCGGCGTAGAACACGCCGGGCTGTCCGACCGCGCCTGACACGGCGGACACGCGCCCGCCGCGGAATGGGCCGATGTTCCGCCAGGACAGGCCGGACAACAATTGCGGCGGCACGGGACCAGTAGTGGTTGGCGTAGCGAACGCTACGAGGGCGAGCAGTAAGGACGTCCGAGCAATCATGGAATCAGCTCTCGAAGTGAAGGATGTGGCGGCGTGGTAATGATACGCCTGGCTACGGCGCGCGGTAGATCACCCCGCTTTTCATAACGAATCGCACTTTCTCCACCGCCGCGATGTCCTGCGTGGGATCGCCGGTGACCGCGACGAGGTCAGCTTTCAGTCCGGGAACGATCCGCCCGATCTCGCTCTCCATGCCGAGGATCCTGGCGTCCACCGACGTCGCCGCGAGGAGCGCCTGCGCGGGCCGCATACCGCCACGCACCAACCACTCGAGCTCGCGCGCGCTCGTGCCGTGCGTGAACACGCCGACGTCCGAGCCGCAGCCGATCGTCACGCCGTTCTTCAGGGCGAGCTTGAACGCCTGCATGGCCTGTTGCATCCCCGCAGTCGGCGCGCTGCCTCGTGTGTAGTGATCGAAGTACTCCGCGTACGCTTCTTCGGCCGTGAGTGTCGGGAGATACGCGACCTTATGTTCCGCCATCAGGCGAAACACCGAGTCCGTACCGTCGAAGCCGTGCTCGATCGTGTTCACGCCCGCGAGCGTCGCGCGCCGCATTCCCTCCGGCGTGGTCGCGTGCGCGGCGACGGGCCGGCCCGACGAATGGGCCTCGGCCACCAGCGCGTTCAACTCTTCCTGGCTGAACGTGGGCACGGCCTCACCACGCGGTCCGCGTCCGTAGTCGGCGTAGACCTTGATCCAGTCGGCGCCGCGACCCGCCTGCTCGCGCACGGCCGCCAGCACTCCCGGCACACCGCTCACCGGCTGCGCGCCCTGCGGGAGATCGAGATCCGGTCGGAAGCCGCGCGGGCCGGGACCGTACGACGATGTCGCCACGATCGCGCGCGTCGACACCTCGAGCCGCGGTCCCGGAATCAGCCCTTCATTAATAGCGCGCTTGAGCGAGACGTCCTCGAACCCCGCGCCTTCGGTGCCGAGGTCGCGCAGCGTGGTGAAGCCCTGCATGAGCGTGTTCCGCGCGTGCAGCACCGCTTCCACCACGCGATAGCCAAGCGGCTCTTTCAGGACCTGATCGTTCCAGAGCGTTTCGTTGTAGGGATGCAAGAAGATGTGCGCATGCGCGTCGATCAGGCCTGGCAGCAGCGTGAGGCCGGGGAGATTTATCGTCTCGGCGTCCGCGGGTGCGCGCCCGGCGGCCGCCGGGCCAACGGCGGCGATCCAGTCGCCGTGCACGAGCGCGACCCAACCGGCGTTCAGCGCTTAGGTCTTTGCGTCCAACCCGCGATCCGGCATTAGCCACACCGCCGGTCCCAGCCCGACCGGGCCCTCGTGGGACCCACCCGCCCTCCCCGCGCGGCACCCCC
>JACXTT010006827.1_pt1 | contig 16228 bp, 10 predicted proteins | sample 9270951 | NCBI WGS metagenome assembly JACXTT01 (sample SAMN15532306, study PRJNA645909) | rock metagenome | isolation source: weathered quartz diorite | place: Puerto Rico | collected 2017-06-21 | reverse complement strand
GCAGGAACGCCGGAATTCGTGGTGACGACGATCGCGAGCGCAGAGTTGATTAAGCACGCGTCGAATTCTTTCCTGGGCTTGAAAATTTCGTACGCGAACGTGCTCGCGGATTTGTGCGAGAGGCTGGGTGGAAACGTGGACGAAGTGACGCGCGCAGTCGGCCTCGATCCCCGAATCGGTGGGCGATTCCTGAAAGCGGGCTTGGGGTTTGGAGGATACTGTCTGCCGAAAGACATTCAGGCGTTCATCAAGCTCGCCGACCGGGCAGGCATTGATTTTGGGCTGCTTAGAGAAGCCGAACGGGTCAACAAGCAAAGAGTGGAGCGACTCATCGAGAAAGTGAAGAAGGCGCTCTGGGTGATGAAAGGGAAACAAATCGGCGTATTGGGAATCGCATTCAAGCCCAACACGGACGACATTCGCCTGGCGCCGGCGATCGAGGTGATCCGGCGGCTCCTGGCGGAGGGAGCCAACGTGCGCGCAACTGACCCCGAGGCAATGGAGCGGGCGCGAGCGGTGTTTCCGAACTTGAACTACAGTGCGAACGCGTACGAGGTAGCGCATGGAGCCGACGCGCTCTTGGTTCTCACCGAGTGGGAACAGTTCCGGCACCTCGACTGGAAGCGGATTCGAGATGAAATGGCGCGGCCGCTGGTGATCGACGCTCGGAACATGCTGCAGCCCGCAGTGATGAGAGAACTGGGATTCGAGTACATGAGCTTCGGTCGGCCCGATACGGTCGCGGTCATGGCCGGCCGCTAACTCCTAGCTCGCGCGCGTCTCGGCGAACTGTTTTTTGAACGATTCCAGCGTCAGCCGCAGCCCTTCCTCCAGCGACACTTTTGGTTCCCAGCCCAACAGACGCCGCGCCTTGGAAATATCCGGACAGCGCTGCTTTGGATCGTCCTGCGGCAACGGCGTAAACACAATCGGTGCGCTCGTGCCCAGCAATGACCGAATGCGTTCGGCAAATTCCAGGATTGTGATCTCCTGCGGGTTTCCAATATTCGTCGGCTCGTGCTCGTCGGACATCATCAGGCGGTAGATTCCTTCGATTAAGTCGGAGACGTAACAGAAACTCCGCGTCTGCTGTCCCGTGCCGTGGACGGTTATGGGCTCCCCTGTCAGCGCCTGATGAACGAAATTCGGCAATGCGCGGCCATCATTTAGGCGCATGCGCGGCCCGTAGGTATTGAAGATGCGAACAATGCGCGTGTTGAGCCCCTTCGCTCGGTGGTAGGCCATCACCAACGCCTCGGCAAACCGCTTGGCTTCATCGTAGACGCCCCGCGGCCCGACCGCGTTCACATGGCCCCAGTAGGATTCCGGCTGCGGGCTGACCAGAGGATCGCCGTAGCACTCCGATGTAGACGCTAGAAAATACTTCGCACCCTTGGCCAGCGCCAGCCCCAGAGTATTGTGCGTTCCGAGGGACCCCACTTTCAGTGTTTGAATCGGCAGTTTCAGATAGTCGACCGGGCTTGCCGGTGAAGCAAAATGGAGGACGTAATCGACCGGACCCGTAACGTCAATGAACTTTGTAACATCGTGGCGGATCATCCGGAATCGCGGATGTCGCTCGAGATGACGCACGTTCGCCGCCGTGCCGGTGACGAGGTTATCGATCGAGAAAACGTCCCAGCCTTCAGCGATGAGGCGGTCGCAAAGATGCGAGCCCAGAAACCCTGCGCCTCCCGTGACTACCGCGCGCACCGAGCTGGCCTGTTTGCAAGTGTGTTGGGATGGTGATTCAGAGTGGTCATTATTTTGTATTCTATCAAGGGGTTGGAACCTGCGGTCAAGCGGAATGCCGGCTGAGAGTACTTTTTCTGGCTCACGAACAGGAACTAACGCGCCCGAATTGACCTCGAATAATCACCGGGGTAGGATGCCGAGGCCCCGCAAGCGAAACTGATGCACACTCGACTCTATCTGTTGCGAAGCTGTCCCTATTGCAAAAGCTTGGACGTTCGCCGGTCGCACCGGCGCGGGCTGGTCGAAATGGTCGTTCTTCCGTTGCTTTTGCTGCGGCCTTTTCGCTGTGAAGATTGCACCAAGCGACACTACAATTTATTTTTCATGCGGGCGCTCCATGAGCCGGAGGACAAGGATCAGCCCAGCGATTGAACCAAACGTTTGTTCTGAGAAGCACCGGATGAGCACGAGGCGGAATCTTGATTGAATGGACATCGCTTTGGCGGCGCTGGCGTATTCCGGGCGGAACTCTCGTCGTGCTGGGGGCTGCCGCAGCGGCTGTTTTCTTTGGCATAGGAAATTGGCTGGTCGTGCAAGATCCGCTCGCTCATGCCGATGTGATTGTGGTCTTGAGCGGCCGTCTTCCGGAGCGTGCGATCGAAGCTGCTCGGGTCTATCGTTTGGGCTATGCCGGTGAAGTCTGGGTTTCTGCTCCCGTCTCTCCCGAAGAGGAATTGAAAGCCATGAAGATCTTTTATGCGGGAGAGGATTTTTACAATGAAAAGGTATTGATGGCCAAGGGGGTTCCGCCGGACGCGATTCAAATCCTGGAGCCTCCCACCGCGAACACGGAAGAAGAGGTGCGCAAGATTTCCGACCATCTCCGCAGCCGGAATTTTCACACCGCCATCGTAGTCACTTCCAAGGCCCACACACGCCGCGTGCGCACGATCTGGCACAAGCTCCTGGGTTCGAACCAAAAGCTCATCGTCCGATTCGCGGATGGCGACCCCTACGACGGGGCGCACTGGTGGCGGCGCACCCATGACGGCCTGGATGTCGTACGCGAAAGCCTGGGGCTCTTGAATGCTTGGGCTGGTTTTCCACTGCGCCCGAGTCGCGACTAACTATGCCGATTCGCCAGCGCATGCCCAACCAATTCGTTCAGCTGATTACGCCTATCCTTCTCCTGGGAATTGGCCTAGTCACAACAAACCGCTCGGTCACGTTCATCGACGACGAAGCCACGATTCTGAGCCTTGCAACCCGTCCCGTGCGCCTAACCCTGGCGCAATTCTGGTCGGGACAGCCTCCCTATCCTCATCCGCCGCTGTTCGATCTCCTGCTCCATTTTTGGCTGCGTTGGACAGGAGGAAATTTCGACTATCTCCGGATTCCGTCGGTTCTGTTGCTCCTGGCAGGTCTACTGCTGCTAGGCCGGGCCGGCCAGCATTTCACGGGCCGTTCGGGCGGCAGCGCCGTAACTTGGGTGGGAGCACTCTGGCCTTATGGCTTTCATTTTGGGCGCCTCGCGATTTGGTACTCCTGTTCGTTTTTTCTGGTCTCGGGCCTAACGCTTGCCTATCTGAAGTACTCCGAAGAGCGAACCGCTGCCCGGTGGACGGCCATGTTTTTGTTCAGCGTGGGCTTGATTTGGACTAGCTATTTTGGGTGGGCCATGCTCGGCTGTTTAGCGATCGACCTGCTCCTTCGATCACGAAGTGCCAAATCTCCCTGGGGGATCAAGATCTTGGCGGGGACGGCTGCGTTGCTGTTTGTGGCATTCCTTCCTGTGTTGCCTGCGTTTCGCTATTCGCTCGGGTCCGATACGGGGCTGTCCCACCATGCTATGTCGATCGCGGCCAACGCAGCATTCACCGCTTATTCCCTGTTCGTCAGTGAATCGGTCGCGCCTTGGCACTGGGCGCTCAGCGTTCCAGCCGGAATTGGCGTGCTCCTTTGCGTGTGCGTAGTGCTTTGGTTTGCTCCGTCCGCGGTTCGCCGCTTCCTCCTCTACAGCGCTTCGTTGATTGCTGTGATGGCTTTCGTCGGGATCCTCAACACGAAGCGCGTGATGGTGCTATCTCCTTGGATTCTTTTACCCGTCGGCGTCACTATCGAAACCGCAAAGCCACGCTGGGCAACTTTCAGCATGGCTGCCGCGCTGCTGGCAATCGGCGGGATCGGCTGGTACGGAATCTATGCTCGCCGTTACTACTCGGCTCCGCGATTCATCGAGCCCTGGCAGGAGGTCGCCGCCAACGCAACCGGGCAGATTCGTGGCGGCGCAACGGTTATTGCCGACCATCCCTCATTCCGGCTCTACCTGACATACGATCTTCAGGCGCCTCAGCAGGCGGGGCCATGGAAGTTCGAGGGACTTGTCCCCGACCCAATTCCTTACCCTCAAATGTTCTTGCCGGAGGGTTGGCTCGCCGCGGGATATCCGACTAACCGAAAGATAATTCTGGTCCGAGGCGGACGCGACCCTGGGGGAAAGATGCCCATTGACGAAGCAGCCCGGCGCTTGGACCAGGCATGTAGCTCCATATCGTCGCGCTTGAGGATGCGCGACGACGGATACGAGTGGAAGCAACGGTTCTTCCCCGAACTGGGTGAACCGCTCTGGAGAATCGAGATTCGCGAGTACGAATGCGGGTCGTCGAGCTCCCAGCAGATTTACCCCATTCCTTCGCGTTGATTTTGCAACGGACAAGAGATGCAGCTGGACCTTCCAGAAACACCTCAGCGTCGCCTTAGCGAGGCTCCTAGTACGGGTGCTCCATTGCCGTTATCAATTTGGTACACTAGATTCTAAGGCGGGGGAAGACTCGGCATGTGGGCTGTATTCGTGCTTTTGATATCTGCCGTTGCCTTCCTCAACTTCGTCCGTTATTTCTGGCGAGCGGTGTCAGGTCCGACAATGTAACAATTTTTCCAGCAGGCGGCTGGCACCCCGGGATTGCCATCACCAACCGCCATTTTGCTCGACAGAAAGGTACTTGGAGGGCAAGGGGATAGTACGAACTGCCCATTGCCGCGAACGGAGTCAAAGAGCAAACTAGGGGCGTAGGGACGAACTCATGGTCGCTGCCATTTTATTCATTGTATCGGTGGTTGCGTTCGCTCAATTCGGGCTGTACTACTGGCGCGCAACCATGTCTGGGATTGCCGCCCAGGCGATTTCCGACCGGATTAGAGTCGCCGCTGGGATTACGAGTGCGGCCATCGGTGCACAGGATTTTTGTAACATCATAATTCTAAATGACTTATCCCCTGACCTGCGAGGCCCTAACGGCAGCTTCTGGGGCATTCGCACCTACTATACTGTGGTTCGAAGCCTCGGACGCGTCGTCCCTGCAATGGCTAATTGGGCCGAGGCTGAAATGGCGACTTGCTCACGCTACGTTGCCGTTCTGATGGATCAGCACTTGGAGCGCAACATGGCTTGCGCCGCCCAAGCTCGCGGAATGTAGTTCGGACTCCCTTCCCCAACACTCCAACGTCGGACGCCGACCCCTCTGACCTTGCCTATTTTGCGCTGTCAGTGCAAAATCCGGCCGAATTCGCCAACCGGAGGTGCTGCGTGGGAAATGCTGCGACGAACCTCAAACAAATGCGGATTATCCACATGATATTCGTTGTGGCTGTGTTTTTGTACGCGCAAACTGCCGAACAGATCGTTGGGAAGACTAATCCTGGAACTCGGGCTGCGCCTTCGGCGACTCTTCTTGATGGGATGATATTCGCTGCGGGGTTGGACGGGCTCGTAGCTTACTATTTTCGCCGCACGAAGCTGGAACGCGCGCTCGACAAACTTCGCCGCGATCAAAACGATCAAGACGCGTTGAAGCAGTGGCGCGCTTTCACCCTTCTCAGCTTGGTTCTCTCCTTGTCAATCGGCTTATATGGGTTCGCATTGCGATTTCTTGGGGCAAGCCGGCGTGTTTCTTGGTCATTTTTCCTTGTAGCATTAGTCCTAATGCTTGTGTGGAGACCCAGGCTGGAGCTTACGACCGAACCTTCGGTCGCACCCTCGAATCAATAGGCCCAACGCAGGAGGACTGCTCCGGCCGTGTATCCCGCGCCGACGGCGACGAGCAGCACTAGGTCACCCTTTTTCAGCCTGCCTTGCTCCACAGCGTCACGCAACCCCAAAGGAATGGTTCCAGCGGTAGTATTGCCATAGCGGTCGATGTTCACCATGATCTTGGAATCGTCCACGTCCAGTCGCTCCTGCATGGCGCGAATGATGCGCAAATTGGCCTGATGTGGTATCACCAGCGCTAAGTCTTTGCTGGTGTATCCGTTGCGCGTGACCAATTCGCAGGCGAGTTCCGCCATTCGCCGGACCGCGTACTTGAACACCTGAGCTCCTTCTTGGTGGACGTAGTGCATCTTTTGGTTCACCGTTTCGTGGGAGGCGGGATGAAGCGACCCTCCTCCTGGCATGAAGAGAAATTTCCCGCCGGAGCCATCCACGTCATGCACAAAATCGAGAATTCCCTCTTCGCCGTCCTCGGTGGGTTCAAGCAGCACGGCACCCGCTCCATCCCCGAAAAGCACGCACGTGGCCCGGTCCTCATAATCGAGTATGGAGGTCATTACATCGCTGCCTATAACGAGCGCCTTATTCTGAGTGCCGGCTCCTACAAACTGCGCTCCCACGGTCAGAGCATAGATGAAACCCGAACAAGCTGCCGAAAGATCGAATCCCCAGGCCTTTGTGGCGCCCAGATTGTCTTGAACCAGACAGGCTGTCGCAGGAAACATCATGTCCGGCGTGACGCTGGCAACGACGATCAGGTCAATTTCCGAGGCTGGCAGATTTCTGGCCGCAAGAAGCTCGCGGGCCGCTGCGGTCGCCAGGTCTGATGCCCCAATGCCCTTATCGGCGGCGTGGCGTTCGCGGATGCCGGTGCGCTCTCGAATCCAAGAGTCACTGGTGTCGACGAGCTTCTCCAAGTCCGTGTTGGACAGTACCCGAGGCGGCACATACCCACTCACACCGGTAATCTTTGCTTCGATACGTCTGGGCATTCATTCTCCGTGAGGCTCGCCTAGTCCCTGGGAAGAAGCGCGATTCTACGAAATCAGGGGCGGCGATACAAGCTTGGCATACTGCTTCGTCCCAGGCGGCGCCAACTGGGATAAACTAGGATGCAACGATCTCGAAACGATACGTGATTGGCGCGGCCTTACTGAGCATCCCCGCGACCGAGCAGTATTTCTCCTCGCTCAGTCGAATCGCGTGCCGCACCGCTCCTTCATCGAGCGCGCCTCGTAGCTTGTAGATAATTTCGAGCTTGGTCCAAACCCGCGGCGGCAGCTCCGCTCGCTCCCCGGATACCTCGACCACGAGCGAATCGAGTTTCTGCCGCTTTTTAGCGAGGATTGACACTAGATCGGTGGCCGTGCACGTTCCCAGCGCCACGAGCAAGAGTTCCATTGGACCGGGCGCCCCATTCGATGTCCGGTCGGAATCAAGCGTCACCAAGTGGCCCGAAGGCGACTGGGCCACGAACCGTTCGTTGCCGATCCATTGGACACGCGCCGTCTGCATCACTTCCTCCCGCAAAATCCAAGAGTATCAGAGAGAAGGCAAGGCAGAGGCGACAGTCGTCGAATTAATGTCGAATTCTTAGTGAAGGACTTCCGACTCGGGAACCACCTCGGAGTTCACGATCAGGGGAGTCGGCAACTCGCGCAGTCGAGAGATAAAGGTTCGCACGAGATCGGGATCGAATTGTGCGTTGCCGCATCGATCCAGCTCCAAGAAGGCTTCTTCCGGAGTTCGGGCTTTCTTGTAGGTTCGCTCGGAAGTGATCGTGTCATACGCGTCGGCGATCGCCACGATTCGAGCGCCCAGGGGAATCTGGCTACCGGCCAGGCCGTCCGGATAGCCTGAACCGTCGAAGAATTCGTGATGATGTGCGACCATGTCTCGGATTCGTTCGGTCCCGCGCAGCGGTTCAAGAAGCTTGGCCCCGTATTCCACGTGACGTTTCATGGCTTCCCACTCATCCGGATTGAGCGGGCCATTCTTGTTCAAGATGGATTCCATGATCCCGACTTTTCCGACGTCATGGAGCATCCCACCGAGCCGGACTTCCTCGATTTCACGGGGTTCCAAGCCTATCGCCTCGGCAATCAGAACTGCATAGCTGGAAACTTTGTTCGAGTGGCCCTGGGTGAATTGGTCTTTCGCGTCGACGGCCAGGGCGAGCGACGTTAGGGTATCCATGACGACAGGCGGCAGTGGCTCGAAGGGCCAATCCTGTGAGGATTTTGCCGCCGCCCCACTCTCGTCCGGTCGTACCAGAGCGGATCCGGTTTGGGCCAATGACCGCGCGAACTGTTCGATCCGGGTATGGATTTCTACAAAGGCGTCCGGGCCAGTGGCGAACAGACGCTTGAGCGTTACGCCAAGATAAGCGTCGAGGACGTCACGCTTCCATCGCCGGGAATCACTGGAGCTAAATTGATCCGCGGTGGAGACGGCGTTTCCACCCTGATGCTTCGAAAGATACATCGAGGCATCGGCGACCTGGATCAGTTCCTGTGGGGTGGACCCGTTGACCGGAAAAGTCGAGACACCAAAGCTGGAAGTCACGTTTTTTTCACGAAGGACGGGGTCCGAAGAGATACAAGTGCGCAATTTTGCAGCCAGCTGGCGGCATTGCGTCGAGTCGGTTTCGGGCATCAAGATGATGAACTCATCGCCTCCGTAACGCGCCACGACGTCAGACCTGCGGCAGTTTGTTTCGAGAATTCTCGCGACGCGCTGCAGCACAAGGTCGCCATCCAGGTGCCCGTAGAAATCGTTGACGAACTTGAACCGATCCAGATCCATCAAGACCACTGAAAAGCTGCGACCCGCGCGCGTCGAGCGCTTCCACTCGGCTGACAGCGCTTCCATGAAGAAGCGGTGAGTTTTCAATCCGGTCATGCCGTCGGTGATGGCTTGTTCTTGAGCCTTTTGGAAAGTGAGGGCATTGTGCAGCGCCCCGGAAATCAGGTCCGCTAGCGTCCCCAGGAAGAGAACCTCCTCCTGAGGAAAATCCGAGGCTTGGTCGGTTTCGACGTATAACACTCCATGCAACAAATCCGCATACACAATGGGCAGGGCGATTGCAGAGACGGAACCTTCGATCACGGGCTGACCAGATGCCTCTTGTCCGTCGTACGCAACTACGGTCATTTGCCCCGTGCGCGCGACGCGCCCAACCACGTTGCCGTCGAGCCCGAGGCGCCGGCCCAGGGCGCCTTTGCGCTGGCCGGCCTCAGCTTGAATCACGATTTCCTTCGCTGAATAGTCGAGCAGCCCGATCCCGATGTGGGAGTAGTCCAATCCCTGCTCCAGCTCTTCCGCGATCTTGGCGAGCATTTCATCAGGGTTGAGTGTCGTGATGATATTGCGTGAAATGTTGTTCAGAAGCGTCAGCCGGCGTGACTTCGCGCGTTCTTCACGGAATAGCCGCGTATTCTCCAGCGCGATCACGACTTCGCTCGCCAACACACGCATCATTTCCAAGTGGCCGTAGTCGAGCGCGCGTTCCTGCGGGCTTTCCAGGATCATGGCTCCGATGGGCCGCTCGTAAAGCAATAGAGGCACGCCGCAGAAGCTGCCTTTGTGAGACATCGGCGGATCCAGGCCAAACTTGCGCATTTCCTCCACGAAATTTTCGCGGATCAGAATCGACTGGCGGGTGTGCATCAAGTATTCCGGCACTTTGTTGCTGGCGAATGGCCTTGATCTCTTTGGCAGAACCTCGCCGTCGCGCACCTCGACTTCAAAATGCATTTCGTTGTGGACGGGATCGTGGAGCGCGACCATGAAATGATTCACGTCGAACAGGCGCTTCATTTCGCCTAGGATTGTCTCGAAGAGCGCCTCGGGTTCCAACGCTGAGCTCAATGCACGGCCGATTTCGTTGAGCATGTGCAGTTCCTGCGTCCGACGCGAGGTTTGCTGCACAAGATAGCTATTTTCGACGGCCATTCCGATCTGGTGGCCAAGGGCGAGGAGCAGGCGAAGCTCAGCCGCGCTAAACCGACGGCTCTCCAAAGTGCCGAGGAACAATACGCCGAACGCCTGCTCTTTGGCTTGCAGGCTGATCCCTACGACGGTGCGCAGATGCTGGCTCATGGCAAGCTGGCGGAAACGGCGGAACGCTTCCTCGACTTCCAAAGCCTTCCAGGAAGCATCGCGGCCGAGATCGCGGAAGACCACGAGCCCTCCCAGGCGCGAAACCAAATCCACGAGATGGTCGTCGAGGCCCTCTTCCTGGGCGATAGCACAGAAGTCCTCGGCTAAGCCCACGGCAACCACGGAAGTCGGGCCCTCTGCGTGACCGTGGTGCAGGAAGAGCGCTCCTGCCGGCATGCGCACGACACTCAGCACACGCTCGAGCGCTTGCGACAGCATCTGCTGAATTTCTGCCCCGACAAAACTGGAAGTGGCCAGGTTGACGTTCGAAAGCGCCAGCATGTTTTGCTCGACGCGCCGCTTTTCCTCTTCGTAGAGGCCCATGACCATCAAGGCGGCGGCAAAGAGTTGCGGCAAAATTTCCAATGCGTTCAGGGAATTGGCGATGCGCACCCCGAGCAGCGATTCCCCGAGTAGAATCGCACCCCACGTGAGAAACGCGGCCGCCAGCAGCAAGTCCGCAAATGTTTCGTGACGGCGGCTCTCCTGATAGAACATCCAGGCCACGCCCGAAAGCACGATGGCAACGCCGAGTTGTGGTGGGATAGTGATCGCGTGCATGTAGTACGCGACCGACCAGACCGCAAACACGCCGCCCACCGCAATCTGCGGGCGCACCCACGGATCTGAATTCGTGTATACCCGAGCCGTGCTGAAAAACAGGAGCGCGGCGCCGGCCAGGAGCCACTCATTTACCGCGGCTTGCCACGGCGCGACGGTGATCCACGGCTCGAGGGCTGGACTTAGGTAGTGCAGGGAGAGTAGGCACCATCCGGCGCTCCAGAGCAGGAGATACGCCTGCCGCCGGATGTTGTGCATGTAGGCGAAGAACCCCGAAGTCAATGCTGACGCCGCCAGCAGGGTGATCGCGATGATGCTGTCCGAGGTCATCAGAATTCAAACACGGCGCTCCCACCGTTGTTGCGCCCTAAAGGTTCCGGCGGCGGCAGCGAGCAACCGTAAACTACAGAAAACAAACCCTAGTAAAGGATTCTGCGTTGCCAATCACCCGCGAAGGGATGCCTTGGTTTGCAGTCAAAAAGCCACACCTCTCCCAATGAATCTGCTCACTTTTTTGAATATAAGGGACGCCTTTCCAGAGGGTCAAGGGTACGGGGGTACCAGCCAGACACATCGTTACGTGAGCGTTCGGGCAACGACTTTTCGGGGAAGAATTGACCTGGCTGCCGTTCTGGACTAGGCGACCCCGTTCTTGACGCCTACACCCCCACCTGCTAGGTTGGGAGGTTACGATGGGCGCATTCTACCCGCAGTGCGCTCTGCCGACCGTGGGAGTGTCCGCAACATGGGCCTGAACAAGATCGTCATCCGGGGCGCCCGCCAGCACAACCTGAAAAACATCAGCCTCGAAATCCCGCGCAAAACCCTGACCGTGATCACAGGGCTGTCTGGTTCGGGCAAGTCGTCGCTCGCATTTGACACAATTTACGCGGAGGGCCAGCGGCGGTACGTCGAATCCCTCTCCGCCTATGCCCGCCAGTTTCTGGACCAGATGGAGCGGCCGGAAGTGGACTCCATAGAAGGGCTTTCCCCCTCGATCGCTATCGAGCAAAAGACGACCACGCGCTCGCCGCGATCCACCGTCGGCACCATCACTGAAATCTACGATTACCTGCGTGTCGTTTACAGCTCGATTGGGACGCCACATTGCCCGAAATGCGGAAAGCCGATCTCGCGCCAGTCCACGGACCAGATTGTCCGCGCCATTCTGCATGGAGAGCTGGCGAAGAGCGGCGACCGCGCGATGATCCTCGCGCCGATCGTGCGGGGAAGAAAAGGCGAATACCGCCAAGAGCTCGAAAAGCTCGCGCGGGAGGGCTTCGTGCGGGCGCGCATCGACGGTGAGCTGTGCCCGCTCGACGATCCGCCGCGGCTCGACAAGCGCAAGAACCACACGATCGAAGTGCTCATAGACAGGCTGCTGGTCAAAGCCGGTATCGCGGGGCGCCTCGAGCAATCGATCGCCACGGCACTCAGGCTGGCGAAGGGGCTGGTCACTGTCTCGGTGGTCGGCGGTACCGAGCAGGTCTTCTCCGAAAAAATGGCGTGCAGCGACTGCGGCATTTCCGTGCCGCAGCTTGAGCCCCGGTCGTTCAGCTTCAATTCGCCCTACGGGGCGTGCCCCGCGTGCAATGGACTCGGCTCGAAATACGATTTCGATCCCTCGAAGGTGATCGCGGACTGGACGCGGCCGATCCTCGAGGGCGGCCTCGGGCCGGGCGCGGGTTCCGTTTTCTTGAAGCGCAACCTTGAGCTTGGCGCAATGGCGCACGGATTTGATCTATCAAAGCCGTTTGAAAAGCTGTCTCGGCAGGAGCAAGACCTGATCCTCTACGGCAATCCCCCTTCTAACGCAAAAGGCAACGGCCACGATTCGCCGCGGTCAGCCGCTAGGGCCGCGCAGGCCTTGCCCGGATTGCATTTTCAGGGGGTGATCGGTTTTCTGGAGAAGAGTTTCGAGGAGTCTGGTTCGGATGCATATCGCGAGTGGATCACGCAATACATGTCGCCTGTGCCTTGCGCCGTTTGCGGCGAGCGGCGATTGCGTCCCGAAAGCCTCGCCGTGAAGGTGGGCAGCCGGTCGATTGCGGAATTTACCGCCCTCGCGATTTCCGATGCGCGCCCGGCTGTGGACCAGATTCGGAAGGGGCTAACCGAACGCCAGAACAACATCGCCGGGCGCGCGCTCGCGGAGATTGCTGCGCGGCTCGATTTTCTGCTTGCTGTTGGGCTCGGCTATCTCAGCCCGGACCGCTCCGCCGCGACGCTCTCGGGCGGCGAATCGCAGCGCATTCGCCTGGCGACGCAGATTGGCTCGCAACTGCGCGGCGTGCTTTACGTGCTCGACGAGCCGTCGATCGGCTTGCATGCGCGCGACAATGATCGCTTAATCACTTCGCTCGAGAAGCTGCGCGATCTTGGCAATACAGTGCTCGTGGTCGAGCACGATGAGGAAACCATCCGCCGGGCCGACTATGTCGTGGACCTTGGACCTGGCGCGGGCAACGCCGGCGGACATTTAGTGGCCAAGGGGCGCCCCGAGGAAATCGAGCGCAGCGCGGATTCGCTGACGGGGCGGTATCTCAACGGCGAATTGAGAATCGCAGTGCCCCCTGCGCGTCGAACGCGCAATGGAAAAGTCGTTCGCGTGTTAGGGTGCGAGGCAAACAACCTCAAGAATGTTGACCTCGAACTACCACTCGGTTTGCTCACTGTGGTGACCGGTGTTTCCGGCTCGGGAAAGTCCACACTCGTGAATGACATTTTGTATCGGGCGCTCGCACAGAAGCTGTACCACTCGATGGAGCGCCCCGGCGCGTTTCACGCCATCGAGGGCGCCGAGCAAATCGACAAGGTGATCGAGATCGATCAGGCGCCCATTGGGCGCACGCCGCGATCGAATCCGGCGACGTACACGGGCGTGTTCGCCCCAATCCGCGAGCTTTTCGCGATGCTCCCCGAGTCGCGCGAGCGCGGCTACAGGCCGGGACGCTTCAGCTTCAATGTGAAGGGGGGCCGCTGCGAGGCCTGCCAGGGCGACGGATTGCGCCGCATCGAAATGAATTTCCTGCCCGACGTTTACGTTACCTGCGAAGTATGCCGCGGGCGTCGCTACAACGCGGAGACGCTGGCCGTGCGCTACAAGGGCCACTCGATTTCCGACCTGCTCGATATGCCCATCGCTGATGCGCTGAAGATTCTGGAAAATATTCCGCAGATTCGCGCGAAGCTCGAAACGCTCGTGGACGTGGGGCTTGGCTACGTCCAGCTGGGGCAGTCGTCGACGACACTTTCGGGAGGCGAGGCGCAGCGAATCAAGCTCTCGCGCGAGCTTTCGCGGCGCCAGACTGGACGCACGCTGTACATTTTGGATGAGCCCACGACCGGCCTTCACTTCGACGACGTAAAAAAACTGCTAGACGTGCTGAACCGCCTTGCAGACCTCGGCAACACGGTTCTTGTTATCGAGCACCATCTTGACGTCATCAAGCAAGCGGACTGGATCGTTGACCTCGGCCCCGAAGGCGGCGAGGGCGGAGGCCGCATCGTTGCGCAAGGCACACCCGAGCAGGTTGCCCGCGTCAAGAAATCCTACACAGGGCAGGTGCTGGCTCGCGTTTTGGGTGGTTCGAACGGGAACCAGCAATAGAGCCCTCCTCCAGACGGCCGATCTGATTGGGGTCGCATGTGCAGTTTTCCCGCACTTGCGCGAGGCGGAAACTGCCGCTACAGTGATTGGAGCGTCCCCCAGCGCGACGGTGCGTGTTGCTTCCCCACCACCACACGAACATGGCTTACGACGAACACGATCCGGCAGGTGCCGCGCCCGTCCGGGCGAGCGCAGATGGGGAGGAAACGCAGGGCTATGGGCCTCCGCCCCCGGCGGAGCCTCATCTGGGCTTTCCGGTCACCGGAGAGCCAGCCGCAGGTCCCACGCCTGAACCGCAACAGCCCTTTCCCGCCGGCCTCCCCGAAGACCTGCGCGTCCCGTGGGGCTGGCCGGAAATTGCGTTGTTTATCGTCCTAGGCGGGATCGGAAGCGTTGTCATCACTTATGGACTGGCCGAAGCTGCGGTGCGGATTTTCGGAGCGCTACCAACTGAGGTTTTTGGGCCGGCGATGAGCACGGCCAAATCCGTCGTCGTCCTGATCAGCCAGGCAATGCTCGACGCCAGCGCGATTCTGTACCTTTACCTGATGCTCCTGGTGCGCACGCCGGCGCCGTTCTGGAAGTCCATTGGATGGAGAGAGATGCACACCGGCACGGGGACGATTCGCCACTCGGCTCTTCACCTTCTGGCGGGCGGAGCGGCCTTGGCCGTGGGGGTCTCTTTCATTGGCGGCTTCCTAAATCCGAAGAGTTCTCTGCCCATCGAGGAATTGCTCAAGGCGCGAGTAAGCGTGTTGCTGTTCGGTATCCTGGGCGTCGTTGTTGCTCCGCTCGTGGAAGAGACCATTTTCCGTGGCTTCCTGTATCCGGTGATCGCGCGCCGGTCGGGAATTGCGGCAGGGATCGTGGCCACAGGGACGCTTTTCGGACTAATGCACGCCGCGCAGCTCTGGGGCGGCTGGGGACAAATCGCATTGCTGATTGTTGTAGGTGTGGTCTTGACGTGGGTGCGGGCGCACACCGGAACCGTGGCGGCTAGTTATCTCGTGCATCTCGGCTACAATGGCCTGCAACTCGTCGGCTACCTGATCTATGTGACGACGGGGCACCACTAGGGTTCAACCGAAAGGAATCAACCCAGCCCAATGAAGGTCGCACAACCGATCGAGTGGACCAGCGACGGCGTGGTCATCCTCGACCAGCGTCGATTGCCGGGTCATGTAATCCATCACACCTACACTGACTATCGCGATGTCGCAGCCGCGATCAAGAACATGGTCATTCGCGGCGCGCCGGCCATTGGTGTGGCTGCGGCGATGGGCGTCGCGGTGGGCGTCGAGCGGTCGAAGGCGCGCTCTGTGGAGGAGCTGCAGGCGGAGTTCCCTTCTATTTGCGAGACGATCGCGCAGACACGTCCAACGGCCGTCGATTTGTTCTGGGCCATCGAACGGATGAAGCGGCGCTTCCAGCAGCTTGTGGCAGCCAAGACACCGCTGGACGCCATGCGGCGCGCGATAGTTGAGGAGGCGCGCGCGATTCATGCTGAGAAGCGCGCCAACGACGAGGCGCTGGGGCGATTCGGCGCGGAACTGATGCCTGCGTCCGGCGAGGTCATGACCCAGTGCAACGCGGGAGCGCTAGCGACGGCCGGGATAGGTTCGGCATTGGGGGTGATCCGCGTCGCGGTCGAGCAAGGGCACAAGCTGCGTGTGCTGGTGCCAGAGACGCGGCCCTATTTGCAAGGCGCGCGCCTCACCGCGTGGGAACTGCATGAAGGTGGCGTACCGCTGACGCTCATTACGGACAACATGGTGGGGCATTTCATGCGGAAAGGCGGCGTGGGCGCGGTCGTCGTCGGTGCGGACCGCATCGCCGCCAATGGCGACACGGCCAACAAAATCGGTACCTATCAGATCGCCGTGTTGGCGGACGAGCACGGCATCCCGTTCTACGTCGCGGCGCCCGTTTCTACGTTTGACATGGCGATTCCTTCCGGCGAGCACATCCCTATCGAAGAACGCTCGGGCGAGGAAGTAACGCACTTCTTCGGCGTGCGCATCGCACCGGATGTGGCCGTGGCGAATCCCGCGTTTGACGTCACGCCGGCGCGCCTCATCTCCGCCATCATCTGCGAACGCGGCGTCGCCCGCCCGCCGTACACGGAATCGCTGCGACGGCTGGTCGAGTCGGTT
>JACXTT010006826.1_pt1 | contig 16230 bp, 18 predicted proteins | sample 9270951 | NCBI WGS metagenome assembly JACXTT01 (sample SAMN15532306, study PRJNA645909) | rock metagenome | isolation source: weathered quartz diorite | place: Puerto Rico | collected 2017-06-21 | reverse complement strand
ATCGTACTAGCTCTAGATGCGGTAAGCGTAACAGATTGAGCCGAGCTGTATATGCCGCCAACAGGTGATGCAGATACTGTTGGAGGTGCAGTTGTAGTGGTAACGGTATGCAATGTCAGAGCCATTGTTATGTCAGCAGAAGTGTAAGAAGACCAAGCCTTGTTGGAATAATAATTAAGATATGATTTTGTCCCATCAAAGGTATTGGACTGGTCAGTCATGATTGCTGCAAAACTTGAGCTGCTCCCTCCGGTATACTTGATTCCTATTCTGTCGCCTGATTGTATTTGGTATGTTTGTGGTGCAGTCAAGGAGAAAGTGTATGAGACATATGATGATGATTGTAGCGTGCTTGGGTCAATAGTGCCGAAGAGTTGTTTTACTGAGAGATCGCTATTGAAGACGCCAACTTGCACCGTTCCGGTTGGTGAACCTCCTTTTCTTAGTTGAACAGCTATGGTGTCAATTGATTTGCTAACAAGGGTAGATGAAGATGAGACATATTCTGATTGTACAGGCCTGCCAGAATACGCACTCAATCCATAAGTTGCGGCATTGTCAGACATTTGCGTTGTTGTTATAATGGAATCGGCATGAGCAGTTGAATTTAGATAATAAATGCCACCAATTGCTACGACGGAGAGTAAGAGGATGATATTTACTCCTCCGATATTTCTTGTTGTCTTAAAAGGTCTTAGGCTATCGATAAAGTAAGCTGCATACGTTAGCACCGTGAACATTGTTCTAGTATTTTTTTCTATCACAGAGTCCTAGAACAATTCCCAATGCATTTAAAAAATGGGCAGAAAAGACATGTAGAGCTCCTACAGATTCTTCTTTCTGACCAAAAAGTAAAATTAATTTTATTTATCAAACATTTTGTTACGAAATAAAGAACAAGATTTGCTGTACTTGGCGATCTTTTGAATAATTGCTCAATTATGGTTTTTGAGATCTCTTTTGCAATTTTTAAAAATCAGTAAACTTTTTTTGCTAGTTTGTGCATATCACTAGTAATACGAGAGAATAGACCACATTTGGTGGGTCACGACCCCGCCCTGGTGGAAATTTACTTCTCCCAAACTAGATCCACAATGGTTTGGATTCTGTATTCAAAACCTTTCAAAGCAAGATTGCATTTCATTTCTTCTGATCATTTTTTTTGCGATCTGGATTGACAATATCTTTATCTAATTAGATGACCATATAGATGCCACAAAGATGCAAAGATTTGAGTACAAATGAGAGACACGCTAGTGAATTTCTAGATATACTCAAACTAAATTATAAGCGAAGAATTGAAGAAATGGAAAACTATTCGAAAAATTTCTCAAGTGCCTCTTCTGATTTTAGAAGCCAATACCTCGCAGGATTGTCCGACTTGGTCGACCATTATCTGGACTTGCAGAAAAAGCTCACAAAAGGCCTTCCCGTGCTGTATGACATGGACTTGATGGGCAAACAATCAAAGATTATCACCGAATCTTGGACTAACACAACACGCAATGTGAGCTCACTTTATACCTCGTTGCTTGATTACTGGATAAAAAACATGAGGATTTTCAACCAGGCAATGATGCAGATTATGCAGATGACAGAGATGTATCATGACATGTTCGAAAAAGTGCCCACAGTTCAAAAAAATACTTTGATAGAGATTATCAAACAAGCAAAGGAACATAGTGACAATTTTATGCAAAAGCAAATTCCAAAGAAAAGGGCCTTGTCTGAGAAAAAGACTGTAAAAAAACAGATTGTTGCAGGCGAAGCATCATGAACATATACGATACGAGGGTAGTGCGATGTTCAAAATGTGGAAAACCAATAGGAGAGATAGAATACGATGCCGTAGTAATGCTTCCAAAATGTGGACATTGCGCAAACCCAACTCCTGAAGGAGATGACAAGGCACTTTACATAATAAGCAAAATGTCAAAATCGAGCGACGACGATGTTTACAATCCTGGATGAGAAAGGACCATCGCTAATTGAACCTGATGCATAAAGATTATACTGTCATGATTGCGACAAGACAAAGGTTTTTAGTGATTAAAGCAGGTTAAAAAAGGAAATGTCGTCATTGCAAGAGATAAAACTTGAAGAATTGTGCAATTCAATCATGCTGACTAGCAAGAAAATAGAGTCGATTGTTATAGTCAACAAACTTGGAAGACCTGTGAAATCGGTCATGCGCAAAGGCAATCCAAACCTGCCACTAGAGCAAAAAGACGAGATATTTTTCATGCAATGCGTCTTGCAAATGTCGATGGGAAAAGAACACGATTCTGAATATGGTCCCCTTGATTATCACTTGTCAGAAAGAAAGAATTTGACTATGATTGCGTTTCCTTTGCATGACCATGTCGTACTTGCGAAAATTAAGAAAAACGTCAGCCCTATACCACTTGCAAAAAAGATTGTAACTATAATCTCTGATCATACCTAAAAACTGTTAATTTTTTGATCAAATGGCGTATTTGTCTAAAAATAAAAAATGATGTGAAATTGGTATTTTCTGATTAAGCAGAATACCTATTCAGACGCAACCTGTGAAGAACCTTCCACTATCTCAGCAGAAGCAAATCTTTGACCAACTTGTGTGATCTTTACTTTTGCATTCTGGCCCGTCTTACCGTTTTTTACAAATATCACAAAACCTTCTACTCTTGCGATACCGTCTCCTTTTCTGCTAATTTCTGTTATGGAAACATCATATTCTTTTCCGGTTTCAACTGGTTTTGGTTTGTCATCAAACTCTCGTCTTCCAAAACCTCGATTTCCGCCGTATCCTCGGTTAGATCTTCCATAACCACCGCCGTAACTCATCCTTGCACCTCCTTTCTGATTTGGTATGAATAATGCCTCAATAAGAATGTGCCATTCCAATCATCTGGCATGTTTTATTATCTACTCTTGCTTGGAGGAGTCCATCTCTTGAGCAATAGTGAACTGCTTGTGACCGAGACTGAGCTTGCAGCCATCGCAAGACCGGCTAGAGCAGGATATAGTAGTCCAACTCCCGCAACAGGTATCAAAATGACATTGTATACAAATGCGTAAAATAGGTTCTGCTTTATCTTGCTTACAGTCTTTTTGCTTATCTCAATTGCAGCAACGACATCGTTGAGGTCATCACGTACTAGAACCACCTTGCCGGCTTCTATTGCAATATCGGTTCCACTTCCTATTGCTATTCCTACATCAGCCTGAGTGAGTGCCGCTGCGTCGTTTATGCCATCACCTATCATCGCTATTTTATTTCCTTCCTGCTGGAGTTTTTTTATCACATCAACCTTCTGGGAGGGCAAAACGTTTGCGATTACTTTGTCGATTGCAAGTTCTTTTGCAATTGTCTTGGCCGTCCTTTCGTTATCCCCAGTTAGCATCACTATCTCTGTGCCCATCTTCTTCAATTTCTGCAGGGCGTCCCGTGAGCTCTTCTTTGGAGTGTCAAGTAACCCAATAATTCCAACAAGTTCTGTGCCAAGCGCAACGAGCACGGCAGTCTTTCCCTCTTCTTGTAGTGATATCACGGAATCTTCTGCTGGCTTGATATCAATGCCATTTTCTTGCATGAAACCCAAGTTTCCAACAAGAACGTTGTTTTTGTTGTAAACTGTTTTTGCCCCTTTTCCTGGAACTGCAAAAAATTCTGTAGACTCGCCAATCTTTAATCCAAGCTCTTTTGCTTTTTGCACTATCGACTTTGCAAGTGGATGCTCGGAATTCTTTTCAACAATTGCCGCAAGCTCAATCAGCCAGTCATTTGCGTTGGCCATACTTGCAGACTTTTCCGAAGCTAGTGTGATTTGCTTGATTGCTATGATATCAGTGACTTGGGGTTTTCCTTCAGTCAAAGTTCCAGTCTTGTCAAATACTGCAACTTTAATTTTTCCAAGCATCTCAAGTGCCTCTCCTCCTTTGAATATTACACCATTTTGTGCACTCTTGCTCATCCCGACCATGACAGCTGTCGGTGTTGCAAGACCTAACGCACAAGGGCATGCCACTACGAGTATTGCTACTGATGGAATAAGAGCTGTTGCGAGAAGATGCGCGTTCTCAGATGATACAACATACCATCCAAGAAACGTTGCAAACGCAATTCCAATTACTATGAAGGCGAAATATCCCGCAACCTTGTCAACTAGTCTCTGCATTGGAGGCTTTCTTCCCATTGCTTCCTCCACAAGTTTTACAATTTGGGCAAGCATTGTGTCGTTACCGACTTTGGTTGCCTTTACAACAAGTACTCCTTCCCTGTTGATGGTTCCGCCTATTACCAAGTCTCCGGTTTTTTTATTTACAGGCATGGACTCGCCTGTAATCATGGACTCGTCCACTGCAGAATGTCCCTCCAGAACTAGACTGTCTACTGGGATCTTTTCTCCTGGCTTTACAACTATCACATCACCTAGCTTGAGAATCTCTATTGGAACCTCAATTTCTTGACCATCTTTTTTTACTCTCGTTGTCTTTGGCTGCAGCTCTAGCATCTTTCTTACTATTGAGGAGGCCTTGCCCTTGGTTTTGTTTTCAAGATATTTCCCTAAAATTATGAAAGTTACCACAACAGCAGCCGCGTCATAGTAGATGTTGTGCCATGTTGGAGTTGGAAATGTGTTGAAAGCACTGAACAGGTATGCAGTAGTTGTACCTGTAACAACGAGTGTGTCCATATTTGCTGACCTCATCCTTGCTATCCTGTATGCACCGGTATAGAACCTGCTTCCAGTTACAAACTGGACTATACTAGCACATACAAAAACAATGTATGCAGCTGCTGCAGTACCTGCCATAGGAATGAACTTCAAGTATTCTGGATAACCGAAAATCATGACTGGAATAGTAAACACAATTCCAACCAGAAACAGTTTCTTGAGCTTCTTTGCTTCCATCTCCTCTGCTGATGCGGAAAGATCTTCGCTTAGTATTTGGTAGCCATTTTTGTTAATTACCTGTCGTATGTCGGAAAGAGACAGAAGAGCTTGGTTGTATTCTACTAGAACCTGTCCATTGCCAAAATTCACAAAAGCACTCTTTACACCTTCAAGTTGCTTTAATCGGTTTTCCAGCTTGTCAGCATCACTTGCATCTGTTATGTTGCCAATTTTTACTGACAATTTTTCGTAGACTACCTTGTATCCTGCCTCCTGCACAGCATTTTCTATTGCAGAAAGGTCTACCGATAAAGGGTCAAACTCGACAGTGGCTTTCTCTGCAGCGAGATTTACTTCACATTTCTTTACTCCCTTTAGTTCCATAAGATAATTCTGAATAGAGTTGACACAGCCTGCGCAATGCATCCCGCCTATCTTTATGGCTGTCCGTTTTGTCTGGACTTTTTGTGTAGACATGTCATGTACCATCTCTTCTGTATCACGATACAATAATGCCCCAGTCGTCTACTTATTTATGGTACTTTACAATTGTAAAGTGAACAATATAGATATGAGTGAGAGTATTAGAAGTCATGCCGCTCAAACTAGATGAGATAGACATAGCTCTGCTTGAATCGCTCATCCAGGACGGAAGAAAATCCTTCAGACAGATATCAAGAGAGATTAACGTAAGCACTCCTACCGTGAAGACCCGCTACGAGAGGTTGGTCAATATAGGCCTGATAAAGGCTGTTTCTCCTGACATTGACTTGGGAAAACTTGAGACAAAGACTGGCATCATGCTTGACCACATTCGCGAAAAAGCACTCAAAGGACGTCCAGTAAAACTCGACAAGGGAATGCTTGTGAAGCTGTCATGTGATTACTGCAAGGGGCCTGTTCATGGAAAGCCAAGCATTCTCAAGTTTGCAAACGTGGAGCGGTTCTTTTGCTGTACATCATGCAAGTCCTTGTACAGAGAAAAGTACAAGGGCAGAATCGAGGCGTTGGAGTAGGTTCTGTGCAATCTATAAGGCTTTTCTACTTGTAAATTTTCGTCTGCTTTCTATGCTGATTAGACTATAACCAACCAAGCCATACCGATACAATTTTTAAAATCCATGATACGGCGATTAGACCTGCTGGAATTGCAACCACGACGTACGGGCTTAGCTTGTATCCTTTCGTTTCATCCTCGAAGAACCTTAGTAATCCCGCACTTGAAGCAGGCAGTGGTGCTGATTTCTTACTGCTCATAGACAAGTTATCTTAGACGTTGTTTAAAAAATTAGTGAATTATTGTATTCTACTACCATTTTGAATTAAGGTTATCCATCTGTTATTCCCTTCTACCTTAATCCAGGACGCAAGACTAAACTATCTGGAACGAGTAAATATTCACATCATGACCGAATTGGCGTTTCCGATTCTAATTTATGATAATATGTGTTATTCTTGTACAAAATTTGCAAGACTAGCAAATGATCTACTAGGCGGAAAGTGTACGATTGCAGGACATTATACTACAAAAGGAAAAGAAATTAAAAAACAGCTTTTCCCAAAAGACTACGACGGACTAGAAATGTTCTGGTTTATAATTGACGGGTACGCGCATGGAGGCAGAGCAGGATTGCTTAGAGTAATACAATACATCCTGTTTGAGGAAAAGAAAGGAGATTATCCAAAAAATGAATTTCGTTTATCAGAATGCACCACGGATTGCAAGACCATAAAGGGCGTATTTCTACGCTCTCACAGTATAATTACTAACTATAAGAAATTCAGCGTTCCACAAAAATAACGTGTAAAACAGTCAAAAATTAGACAGGACTTGACTTTATTTCTCGTCTTCTTTTTTCAGCTGCTTTGAGCTTGCGATTACTCCAAACCATTATACCAGCTGCCATTGCTGCTCCCAAGCCTGCCATTGCATAAATCACTTGGCCTGGAAAAATTATGGGAGGCGCAATTCTCTGCGAACTGGAACTTGTTACAAATGCAACTTGTCCTCCTACAAGTTCTAGGCTTGCAAAGCCCTCTATCTGCATGGTAGCAGAGCTTGCATGCTGTATACTTGAAATTTTATAATTCTTGTCTAGTGTAAACTCGACAGTATTTACCACATCGGGAAAGGTCTTGCCAAACGAACTTTGCCCTATGCTAAGAGTTGTAATCGGAACTTTTTCTCCCTTGTATCCCCAGCTGCTAGTCTCGGTGATGGTGTAAGCTGGATCAAAGGCATTCTGCCAGTCATCTACCTTGTGTTGCAATACTGAAGAAGAATTTATCAGCGGACTGTTTAAAACTTCGGCAGCTCTGCTCTGTGACATTAGTAAATAGGCATCTGACGCTATTGCTTGGAGCAGGCCTGAAGGTCTGTTAATATCAAAATTCCCATATCTTTCCGTACTTATCAATACAGGTTCCTTGACTGATAGTCCCATCCAAGCTGCGTCAAGTATTGTCTCGTTGTTACCTCTTATTCCCATCAGAGAATTTGTTATAGTTGGCGTGAGAACAAGATTGTAATCTATTGTAGCAGATTTGTCACCACCTTGAATGTGTGCACTATATGATAATTGTGAGCTGGAGACATGTGAAAGACTAAGGTCGCGCAATAGATTCGAGTTCATCTTGCTGACAAGCTGAGCTGTCGAATTGTCAGAGTTATCTGCAGTAATTGTTATGGTTTGGTTTTTTTCATGTAGTAGATCTCGTAGTTTTCCACCGTCAGGATAGTATACAAATATGGTTTCCGTAAACTTGAACGTCGGTTTAATTTCTTGGGCAGAGTGACCAAGCTCTGCATTGAGGTCTACTGCGTGGGCTGGAAGGACCTGCCAGAGGCTAGATGTTGCCAAGATACAGAGAACGATACCTGTGACTACTGGTCTTCTTGCCATTGATTAATTTATACACAAAAATACATATATCCATTATTTGCAGATATATCTATTAAAAATGGATATATCAAGGCATGATATCAATGCCCTGGAGCTATTCAAGGTAATCTTGGACAATGGTCCCACTACACTTTATGCCGCAAATACCAAATCCAACATGCCAATTGGAACTATTCATCGACACTTCATGGAGATGCTAAAGACTGAAAAGATAATGGTTTACGATGTTGCACAAAGTGCCAGAAAAAAAATTTCTTATGGTCCCACAATTTATGGATTTATTTATTTTTACAGACTCGATGACGGATTACAAAAAAATCTCGGATCTTATTTTGATAGATGGTCAAAGAGCAAGCACTTTGTCTCTGATCTAAAACAAGCTGGATTTGACGAAAGACAACTTGACAGAGATACGAAATCATCAAAGAAAATCTTTGAAAGGTTTGTTCAATTTTATGCAGGTGTTGAAGACCAGCTTGATTTTCTTGTGAAAAACATAAACGAAGTGCCGCGCGATTTAAGATGGTTCCTAGGTGGTTTTCTTCTGGTTCGAAAAAAAGAGTACATGAGATTGTATGAAGAGCTTGTCAGGTCGATGCCAGGTTACAGAAAGGATGTTTCAGGTATTCTTGAAGGAATAATTAATTCTTACACCAAACTAAAGAGACTGAGTAGCTAGTGAGAAATATAGACGAGCTATCCGACATAAACCCACGGACATGGCTGAGGCGTTACAGAAAAAACTCTGTTCCTTATTTGATCAAGATGGGAATATTCTATATTGTTCTAGGAATAATTTTGCAACAGCTTGGAAACATGGTGGCAGTTCATGTCATAGAAAACTATCAGGCGCCCTCAATTCCCGCCTCGATAATTATCGGCCTGACATCAGGCCCACTAGAGGAAGTAACTTTTTTTGGCATTCCGTTTTATCTTAGCAGCAATCCGTTGATTGTCTTGGGAGGGGGAATATTGTGGTCGGTTCTGCATTTATTCAATACTGCATCTTTTGCGATATCAGGGCTTGCATATGGGAACCTGCTTTTCACCATACCTCATATCTTTTACAGCCTTCGAACGTGGATTAGCGGAAAAGGCTGGTTTGCAGTTGTGTTTCATTCTTCCTGGAATAGCATCGTTTTGGGCTCTCGATGCATCGATTCTCCCTCTCAGTGTTCCATAATAGGAAGTGGATGGTACTTTGTCTTTGACATTTTGAGCATATCTGCTGTGATCTTCTTGTGCTTGGTATTGTACCGCACACGAAATTACCGCAGAAGCATTCAACAGTAAAAGACCAAGAAATCTTCCACATCCGAGTCGATATTCCGACGATGTTATCCTACTTGCTCAAGATCTGATAATTTTGTTCCATTAAAGAATGTCAGTGCAACCTGCATCCCTTCTGTAAAATGCATCGGAGTTTCAATGAATACTTGGTACCCATTTTCATAGAATCCAATGTAATAGAACTGTTCGTCTTTTATTCCGTAGTAAGTAGGAGCCGCATAGATCAAATGATCATCAAATTTCCACGCTTGCGGGTTTTCTTTAAGCATGTAGCTTTCTAGATCGTCAGCTGGTTTTGTGCAATTGCAATAAGTTACGTCAATAGTAACAGTCGTGATTGCCGAATTATTTGAAATATAATGAAATTGTGACTTTTTCCCATCATGCGTGATGTCAAATAACGACAACGTCCCGTTTTCTACAGTAAAGGGCATTTTAATTCCAGTCTTGATGTTATTGTTATATTCTTTCAACATTATTTTGGATGTTGCAAGTGTTTGCTCCCAGAACACATGTCTACCTTCACCTACTATTCCATTTTGGTCGACCGTCCAAATTGGAGGCTTGACATAAAGAAACCCGTCATTATCTGAAACGAGATCAAGTTGTGGCAAGGCATTCTCCACTGGCTTGTCAAACATGCTGACTCCAAAATAGTATGATGCCCCGTCAAAAACTCGGTACCTTTCATTATGACATGGGTCAACGATTTGGAAAAAATCTCGAAGATTGTAACTGACAATGCAATGAGATTCTATATCAATTCTGCTGTATGCCCGAAATGATGAAGTGTCGTTTTTGTCTCCTCCAAGGTATGATGGCAATCGGATCAAAAGAAATCTCTGGTATGCATCGCCAGAATAAGAGTTAGTGTAATTGTACGAGCCAGGATACATAAAATCGCCAAAAGCGCCTGGCCTGATGTCGTGTATTCTGACATATCCTTCAAATGGATTGTCATAATCCCAGGAGTGAAAATAGATTCGTTCGTTTTCCTTGGATAGCGTAGGATGCGAGGTGTAGTGCACAACTAGAGCATAAACCGCAAAAGCAAAAATCACGAGTGAGAGCATGAAGATGTAAAATTTTGATATGCGCAACCTCTTCACGTTTTGTAATTATGGCATCTCTGTATTTTAAGAAAGGTATTGACGGAATTGTATCTCTTCTTCGCGCGAATTCCATTGTTATGAATGATTTTATGATTTGTTGGAGTTTAGGTTAAATCCAAATTTAATCAAAGCCTATATTCAATTTTCATGTATTCAGATTCTATGTCATTGTATGTCAAACACGGGTATGTCTATGTTCTGATAGGCGTTGCTGTAATAATTGCAGGAACTTTTCTAATTTATCAAACGCAATCAACAAAACCTATGGATCAAACGGCTCTTATGCAATCGAATTCAAATACAAACATCGCGACAGATTTTGAAAGTTTTAAACCAATGACTCTTTCCGAAATAAATGTCACCATGACAGAAGCAAAAAATCTATTTGAAAAAGTTTGTCCGGAACCGCGGAACATCAGCTATCTGGACAATCCTTTCAAAATAAATTTTGTCTATCTTGAACCGAAATATCCAGTATTCAAGATCGCTTGCGGTATAGGACCTCCTGGAATATGGCACGAGTACTATGCCATGTCGGAGAATAATGAAGTTATCCCAGTTGACAAAGACGTATTTCGAATCGAAACTCCATGGCAAGCAGTAGAATATCTTGCCTTTACCAATCACATTGGACTAGGTGAGCCTGAAATTGGCAAGCTCATTGTTTCTACGGAAGAATACCAGCATACCTGCAACCCGGCATTACATGGAAGTAATATTCCTGTGTCTGTTATCAAAGTAGGTGATCAATATTTGGTCAACATGACCCATAAGGTATACACCGATTATATGATTTATCCATGTGAATTTCAGACATTCAAAGTAAGTGCAAATGGTACTGCATCGATGCTAAATGATCACTATTGGTACCGTATCACATGAAGAGGTTTCTTTTATTTTTTAAATCTATGACGTAATGATCGAACCACAAAATAGGAAAAAATCCCAATTCCTAGCGAGATTACAGCCAGCGCAATTATAATTATTGTTGGTTCGCCACTTGCAGGAATCTTTGTAACCGTAACACCATCTCCTATTGAAACATTATCTCGTATTATCTCAAGCAATTGTGGATGAAAAACAGGCGGAGCGTGGTACGCCGGCTGAATCCTAGCTGCTTCCTCTTTTGTCAACCCTGATTCCTTCAGCCAATCGAGCAGTGGTCCTTCATGAACATCCTTTATGTAAACAAGATTATTTTCCGCAGCAAGCTGGCTGACTAGTTTGCTGTTTCCGGTATTCTCAAGCATATATGCCACCGCGCAAGGAGTTCCACTTGGATCTTTTATCTGAGGAATTTTCATCTTATGAGTGGTGTTTTTTGGGAAGATCTCCCTTTTCCAATATTGATGATGTATCTGAATCATTTTGGCCCTGTTTTCTTTTGATTTTTTGTTTAGGTGTGATACATCTGCACACCTAAGTTCTTGTTCGACCTTAATGAAGTGAAGCTTGATTCTTTTTCTTTCAAGATACAAGAAGAGTTTGAGAAGCATATGTTCAGATGATTATTCTGACAACTATGATAAAAGTATGACTAATGTTGGAAGTTGAAAACATCAATAGTCAGTCCCAATAATTTCGATCTCTTGATTTCCCTGCTTGAAGGGAATAGATAGAGTTCTGTAGGTCTGGGTTGGATTAAGTTCTTTGTAGTCGGTGTTTTCCTGGCCGTCATTCAATACAAAGAATTTATCATCCTGTGTCTGTATCCCTGCATCAATTAATCCTCGTGGAATTGTTATCGTCAATACTCCATCGCCAGTAGGTTGTATTGATACAATAAGAGATTGTGAAGAAATATCTGCCTTCACGCCAACAACCTGACCATTTGTGATGTTGTAGCTTACGGAAAAATTGGTACCAGATACGTGTGTTCTATTTGGAAGGACTGGCTCTTTGATTTGAATTTGTTGTGTCCCGTCAGGAAATGAGATGTTGAGAGATCTGGCGATATTTGTCTTCGATTCCTCATAATCAATTTCTTTACCGTCTGTTAGTACCAAAAATTTGTCATCATGCGCACCAAATTTTGCATCGATCAAAGCCCTCGGAATTTCCAGTGTAACATTGCCTGCTCCAACTGTCTTTATAGATAATAATAGCATTTTAGGTAGCGAATCTTCCGTTATGCTGAGCAATTTGGCATTGGAAATCTTGTACAGAATAGAAAAATTGGAGTAAATTACTTTGATTGGATTTCCAGAATCAACGGAATTTAACTGGGCAGTAGCATGTTCATTTTTCGTTGCCTCACTGGTTTCTCTGATTTCGGGCGTCTCACTAGGTGCACCTGATAGTGTCAGAAGATAAGCTCCCAATGCAATCGCAAGAACGCCAATTCCGATTCCTATCGCAGTTTTCTTAGACAATGGTGAAAAATATCATGACATTATATTTAAGTGGATTAAAAAATATGCACAATCATAATGGTCATAAGTATTCTGGTTCGTCTAAAAGGTAAAAATAATTCATTGAAATAGTCATGATGAAAACTTTCCACCTTTCGATAATATCTGCGGTATTTGTAATCATTCTCGTTACCATGCCCCACGTATTTGCTCAGGTAAGTTGTCAAGGACGTGCTGGAGTAGTCAATCCCCAATTGGTAGTATCTGGCGCACATCAATACATGGCATGGAGTTATTTTTCAGGATGCTGGAATTCCGAGGTCTTTTTCAAGTCAAGTAATGATAATGGAACTCATTTTGGGAATCAGATCGAGATAGGCAATGACACCATTAAAGCTGACGAAGAACCTGTCATTGCTGCTTCAGGTAATAACGTGTATATCGCATGGCAACATTTAGGACAAAATCCTGTATTATTCTTCAGGAAGAGTACCGATTATGGTGCCACATTTGAAAATCCTGTGATTGTCGGAGAAGGGGATAGGGGCGTGCCTCAGAAAAAAATAATTCTAAGAGGAAATCAAATCGAAATTGTCTGGTCTGGCCAACTGAGAAATCTCAATAGAGGAGCATATCTGAGCACAAGTACAGACGGAGGAGCGTCTTTTGAAAATACGATACCGCTTAGCAATGAAGACGAAGACTCAGCTACTATAGACATAAAACAATCGGGGAATACTACCTATGTCAGCTTTAATATTTTTAAAAAATGTGCCTACAATAAGGACTTTCAGTGCATCTACCAAGAAGTTGCTACATTTGATATTAACGATCCTCTTCACACCCACAAATTAAGCATGGCAAATAGTGTGGTGCCAGAATTTGGCTCTCCTGCAGAAATGATTATAATAATCTCCCTCGTTGGTGTAATTCTAATTTCTAACAAGTTCAGATTACACATTTCTCAAAATAATTCATCGGAATAGATGCGGATTGATCCATATTTTTTGGAATCGAGTCCTGCAAGTTCCAGTTAATATCTTGGTGTAGTTCGAGATTCTAATGGATCTGAAAGCTAGCTCCAGTCTCCGTTTTCTATCTTTTCTAAAACTCGGTCTAACCTAGCCAAGAGCAATCTGGAATCGGGTGAAATCATTTCCAGGAGCTCCTTTATCTCCGGTTTTACACTACTCACTGGACCAACCCCGCATAGAAAATGGTTCTCAAAGATAAAAATATGATCTCCATTTTTGGAAGTTTTAAATCCATACAGCCGAAGATCTTAGTTCTGCAAGGCTCAGACTTTCACATGTCTCAAGCTTTACCCTATCCGATTAGCTGTGTGATTCTCTTGAGAATTTCTTTTTCTACATGTACTGTCCAGAGCATTTCTGGCACGTCAACTGCTAGGAAAAGAAGAGACAATAGCAACGCTTCGACTGCTGCCACTGCAATATTTTGTACCCATTTTCCAATCCCGATATGGACTGCAAAGTCGTTGGAATCTCCTGTTATCATTATGGTAAACGCTCTGTCTGCGGTTATTATGTCCCTGAGTATGCCAGCCTTTTTTGCCTGGATGACTATTCCCACAGGCGCATTAGACGTCATTTGTGTCTTGTATCCGTCCGAATTTAGCATATCTACAATCTGGTCAGCTAGTTTCTTTAGATCCTTGTTCTTGTTCTGAAATCTGACTATCTTTTCAGAGACCATTGACGTGTTACATTGCAAACCTTGTAATTAAATCCTCAACTAGATTCTCAAATTTTTAATACAGCCCAAAGAGAAGCAAAGATTTCTTAAAGATTGAAATATGATTCTCACAATACGAGTCCTGTAAGTCCTAAGATATTGAATAGTCACTGCAAAGATTACGCACGAAGTTTCCAAAAATGAAAGTAATTGATTTAAGGAACAAAAATAAAAGAGAACAAGTGTTGGGCCTGAATAATGTAAAGAATCTAATTCTGAGTACTGCTATTACGGCATTTATAGTTCTGTTATACTTTTCAGCGACAAACGTATCAATTCAAAATGCTAGCGGCACTCCATCATCCGTAAGCTCACCACAAGTAAAAAGTCTTCATCATGTTTTCTTCCAAGATGATTATTCGTCTAACACTGGATGGATCCAGATGGGAACAGCTGTAACAGTTAATGATCCAACGTTTCCAGGGATTGTGAAGTTCAACAACGTTGCAGGTGGTGGTACAGTCATCGACAACAGAGTCTTCAAGCAATTACCTTCAGCTTTACCCTCAGACAGATGGGTTGCAAATTTTGATTACAAGTTTACATCGTCATCAATACCAGACTTTCATCCTTTTGTCTTCACAGTCACCTCAGATAATCCACAATTGCAGCCAGCGACAAATATTATTGAAGTACGACATGGACCAAATGCAGACCAATTAAGCATTGTAAGCGTGGGCAGCAACTCTGCGACAATTCCAATTTCTCCTGGAATACAGTATTATGTGACACTTACGAGAGTACATACCGAACTAGAGTTATTCGTGTTTTCTGATCCTTCAAGGACTATTCAGGTCGCTGGTTCTCCCATAATAGAAACAATTGGACCGATGGATTATCGTAATTTACAGTTCATACAGCATGACGGATGCCTTATGTGTGGTCCTGCAAGAGCTTTGACCGCAGAGATAGATAACACAGAGATTTTCACCAAAGGTAGCAAATAACAATTAGCAGCTGACCATCAGTGCTTTTTAGTCTTTGATATGATTACGCAATATTCTTAATGGAACCTATAGGGAATGTGACTTGGCCTGCAGGCATACAAATGGACCAAATCAAAGATGCAATTTCTATTTGTTTGTAACACTGGCATTTTGAATTGTGTTCTCAATATCAGATTCTTAGTCTTGGTCCTGTAAGACCAAGATGCTATCTTGCCCAAATTCGGAATTAATTTGGAACAAGTCTTATTTACAAAAGTTAAAGCAAGCATCTCAATGACAAACAAAATTCGCAAATTAGGAATACTGCTTGTTCTACCATTGCTTACCATCTCTCTTGTAACGGCTTACGTAGCAGCGCCATCCGCAAATGCTCTTACCCAAAGAGACTATTACGCATTAAGCGACCAACATCTAACAGCAAGATTTGGAAACACTGTAGTGTGTGGAGACCACATTTGTGGTCCAGGTGAATACATGAAGATGCACGAGAATCTCAACCAAGCACAAGTTGCAAAGGGAGGAGAAACTTCGATGGCACAGCATGAACAGTCCATGATGCCTCATGAAATGTCGAATCAGAGCCAGTCCATGACTACAATGCCAATGGAATCAGGAGTAATGGGATCTGTTCTTAAATTATCAAACGCCAATCTGCCAATTGTCATACCTCTTGTCAGAGGATTGTATGATGGAAAAGACGTATTCTATATCACAACAGAGGCTTCAGTTTCTGAAGCAGCTTCCGGTCTTTCAAACTTCACGAACTTTCCTGTAACTTTTGCACCAGCACTTGCAAAGACTCCGCCAACTGCATCTGCTAACATTTACCTATTCAAGAATGGTGTCAAGGGTGAAGGAATCATGGGATTTCAACCACAGGTGGTTGACTCAATTCCAGGAGAGGTAAAGTACAGTCCATTATGGAGAGTCAATATAGTAGAATGGAAAGACCCCACTTCTGCAACTATACTTGGTTCGGAAGATGATGTTCT
>JACXTT010006825.1_pt1 | contig 16231 bp, 11 predicted proteins | sample 9270951 | NCBI WGS metagenome assembly JACXTT01 (sample SAMN15532306, study PRJNA645909) | rock metagenome | isolation source: weathered quartz diorite | place: Puerto Rico | collected 2017-06-21 | reverse complement strand
GCGCCGTGCCCATTCGGCGTGGTAGCGGGTGATCTGCGCGGCATAACGGGCTTCGTTGCTGGCGTCGGCGACGCTCTTGCCGGACTCCGCCGCCAGGGCCTGGCCGATCTCTTCGGCGCAGGCTTCAAGGGCGTTGGCAAAACTGCGCAGGTGCTCGGCGCGCTCGATGCTGGTGAGCTTGCCCCAGGTTTTCTGGGCGGCGGCGGCGGCCTCGACGGCCTCGACCGCTTCGCTGCAGGTGGCGGCCGGCACATGGCCGATCAAGGCTTCGGTGGCCGGGTTGTAGACCGCGATCCGGGCAGTGCCGGCGGGCTCGACGAACTGGCCGTTAACAAAGTTGCGCTGGGTGGACATGTACTGGTTCTCGTACTTTTCTTATCGGAGAAGCCAGCAGTCTTGTCATCCGGCGCGGGATGAACAAACGATTAATTCAGGTGGTAAACATTCAAAAAATGCAGGTTACCGCCGTACCCTCAGATAATCGGTACTTGTGGCGAGCGGGCTTGCCCGCGCTCGACTGCGAAGCAGTCGCAAAACCGTCTGACGCATTCTGTCTGAACGTACTGAATTGCCTGGTTTCAGGGCCGCTTCGCGCCCCAGCGCGGGCAAGCCCGCTCGCCACAAAGGCAGATTTTCAGCGTCACTGGGCAGGCATGATCACCGGGGTTGACGGCTCCAACTGCCGCCGCGCCAGCTCCAGTTCCTCCTGCAACCACTGGCTGAAAATCTGCAACTGGGGAATCTGCGACTGCTCCTGACGCGTCACCAGCCAGTAGGACTGATGCCCATCCACGTGCACGTTGAGCACCTGGGTCAACTGTCCGCAGGCCAGTTCGCCGGCCACCATGTGCCAGTCGGCGATGGTGATGCCCAGGCCGTCGATGGCCGCGCGAATCGCCAGGTCCAGCAGGTCGAACTCATAACCGCTCAAGGTATCGACCCCGCTGATCCGCGCCGCGTCCAGCCAGTGCTTCCAGGTCAGGTAGCGCTGGTCCTCCTTGGCCAGCACATGCAGCAAGGTAAGACGGTTCAGGTCGATCTCGCCCTGCCCGCTCAACTCGCGGGCATAGAGGCTCGGCGAACAGACGGCGATATGCCGCTCGTGCATCAGCAACGAGCTGTCCAGGCCATCCCATTCACCGTCGCCGAAACGGATTGCGCAATCCAGGGTACTGGTCTCGGCCAGACTGTCCTGCAAGCGTGTGGTGATGCTCAGCTCTAATCCCGGATGCTGCTGGCGCAGACGCCCCAGGCGCGGCAGCAGCCAGCGGCTGGTGAAGGTCGGCGGTGCGTTGATGCGCAGGCGGTTGGCGTGATTCTTCTCCTGGATGCCGCGCACGGTCATCTCGATCTTGTCGAAGGACTGATGCAGCGCCCGCAGCAACACCCGCCCGGCACTGGTCAACTCGAGATGGTGATGACGTCGCTCCAGCAGGCTTTCGCCCAGTTGTTCCTCAAGCTGGCGAACTTGGCGGCTGACGGCGCTCTGGGTCACGTTCAGCAGCTCGGCGGCGCGGGTAAAGCTGCCGGTGCTGCCGGCCACTTCGAAGGCTTTTAGCGCATTGAGCGCGGGCATTTTGCGTTTCAAGAAAAGACACTCGGCAAGGGTCGGGCAGCACCAAGCATCGCATGGGGCTAGGGTGGGTAACATTCCTTTTTGTCGATCGTCCTACAAAAAACACCAAGGCTTCACCTGTAATCCTGTAGGAGCGAGCTTGCTCGCGATGAACCCGAGAGCGCCGCAATGTACCTGACACCCCGCGTCATCGTTGATGACCATCGCGAGCAAGCTCGCTCCTACAGGCTCCGTGGCTCAAGGTCGTTTTTGAAAGAAAACAGTCGCACCGGGATAAATAGCACGAGTATTTCGCACACCATTCATGAGTATTCAGCACTGGTTCTTTTCAACTTATAAACGCTACCCTGCCCTACAACTTCAAACGAAAAATTAACACGCACTTACATTGGGCATCCCATAAACTTTCGCCCCATTGTGTTGCACCTCACCTAACAACTTACTTTTTCGGGCCGCACAATGGCAATGACAAAATACACACCAACAAGAACCCTCGGCCTGCTCGCCTTTATATTCACCTGCTGCAATGCCAGCACCCACGGCTTCAGTATTTTCCTTTATTCCGCCTTGTTACCCGAGATCCGCCAGCAGTTTTCCCTGAGTTATAGCCAGGCCGCATCGATTGCCGCCTTGCTGCAACTTTTCTATATGGGCGCCTCGATTGCCAGCGGGATCGCCGCCGCCTGGATCAGCCCCTTGAACATGGTGCGCCTGACCATGCTGCTCAGCCCGGTATTGCTGGCGCTGGCGGTTGCCACGCCCTGGGTTCTGCCTTTCGCCCTCTGCCTGGCGCTGGTCTCGGCCTGCGCGGTGTCCAACTGGAACGCAATTGCCGCGCTGGCCGGCGAGGTGATTCCCACCTCCCACCGCAGCCGGGTCCTGGGCCTGGCCTCTTCCGGGGCAGCCTTCGCCATCTGCCTGAACGGCATCCTGATCGCCCTGCTCCAGGGCATTTCCCTCCGCGCTTTCTGGATGATCTGCGCCGGGCTCACACTCAGCGTCACACTGCTGACCCTCTGGGGCCTGGCCCCCCTCCGCCGCCAACCGGACACCCGCCCCACGGCGACGCCCTCGCTGGGCCGGGTCCTCAGGCACTGGCTGCGCTTGTGCCTGGAGCAGCCCGTCGCCGTGCATATCCTGCTGCTCAGCGGGTTTATCGGCAGTATCAGCGGCCCATTCCTCAACTTCCTCTCGGCCTTCGTCACCGAACGCCTGGGCGCGGGCCCGCAGGCCACCGGTTCGCTGTGGATCCTGATCGGTGTCTGCGGTGCGCTGGGCGGGATGTCGCTGGGGTCACTGGCCGACCGCTGGGGGGCGCTGCGGGTGATGGCCATCAGCATCGGCGCCTTCGGCCTAGCGATGCTCGGCCTGCTGTTGCAACCCAGCCTGTTGCTGACCTCGCTGGCCGCCGGGCTGTTCGCGCTGTTCTACTTCCCGGTCTGGGGCCTGATGGCCGCCTACCTCAGCGCTCGCCTGACACCCGTGCAGAGCCTGCAAGTGGTGAGCCTGAGCATGGTCGGCTACGGCCTGGGCAGCGCCAGCGCGAACTGGGCCAACGGTTTGTTGCTGCAAGCCAGCGGCTCGTTCGCGCTCATCCATGCCTGGATCGGCGGCTGGGTCCTCGCCAGCCTGCTATTGCTGCAGGCCATGGCCCGTCACCAGCGACGTCGGCCGCTGCTCCACGAGCCGATCTGAACGCCGCAACTGGCGCCAGAGAATCTCCACCATCGCGTCAAGCTCCGGCTCCTGGCAGGTCGACGAACGCCAGAGCATCAACCGGGCTGGCTCGATGGCCGGGAAACCGTCACGCTCATCAAGAATCCGCCAGCCCTCCGGCACCAGCCGGCGAGCAGTCACCCCCACCGTCTCGCCGCCCTCGATGGCGACGCCGATCCCTCGCGGGCTTTGGCTGGTGTAGACCACATGCCAGGGCCGACCGGCCTCGGCCAGGGCGTCGATGGCATTGGCGCGAAAGGCGCAGCCTTCGGCATAGACCGCCAACGGCACCGACTGGTCAGCGGCCCAGGAACGGGCATCGGCGGTCACCCAGACCAGCGGCTCATCGCAGAGAAACTCGCCCTGTTGCAGGTTGGCATGCTGCACCCCCAGCACCAGGTCCAACTCGCCGCGCTGCAAGCGCCCGACCAGGGCCACGGACATTTCACAGCAAACATCCGGGCGCACCTTTGGAAAGTGCTCGCGAAAATCGCGCAGGACCCCGGCCAGGCAATATTGCGCATAGTCCTCGGGCATCCCGACGTGAATACAGGCCAGGTCGTTCGGCAGATGAGCGGCGTTGATCGCCTCGTTGTGCAGCTTGAGGATGCGCCGCGCATAGATCAGAAAGGTCTCACCGCTGGGGGTCAGGCTGACGCTACGGCTGGTACGGTGGATCAGCGGCGTGCCCACCACCTCTTCCAGCCGTTGCAGACTCTGGCTGATGGTCGACTGGGTTTTATGCAGGCGCTCGGCCGCCGCCGAAAAACCCTGGCATTCAATAATCGCCACAAACACCTTGAGCAATGTTCCGTCCAGATGACCTGACATAACTATCGCTCCTGCCGATGGATTCGATCATAACTCATCATTTCTATTACTCCTGATTTTGCGCAACTATCGATTCAACGCCGAGACAACTTCGAACCTTGCACTGGCGACTTTTGATCGTTAACTTCAGGAGCCCGAAATGAGCCTTCAACTTGCCGATGCCGAAGTCGGTGATATTCGCGATATCGTCAACACCGAACGTTATCCCATTCATGATTCGGGCCATGTTCAACTACAGGCGCTGATCGATCACGCCCGTGCCGAACTGGCCGCCGACGGTTGCTGCCTGCTGAAGAATTTCCTGCGTCCCGAAGTCCTGGAACAAGCCCGCCTCGAAGGCCAGGCCCTCTCGGACAAGACCTTTTATTCGGTGCGCAAGGTCAACGCCTACTTCACCGAAGACGACCCCACCCTGCCCGCCGAAGACCCGCGCCGCACCTTCATGGAGCGCACCAGCGGCTTCGTGACCCGCGACATGATCGCCCCGGACGCGATCATTCACCGGCTCTACGTCTCGCCGATGATGAAGCGTTTCATCGGCGCCTGCCTGGGGGAACCGGAGATTTTCGAATACGCCGACCCGTTTGCCGGCCTGGTGATCAACGTCATGCCGGAGGGTACCGAGCAACCTTGGCATTTCGACACCAACGAATTCATCGTCAGCATGATGACCCAGAAGCCCAACGCCGGCGGCCTGTTCGAATACGCACCGATGATTCGCTCGCGCACGGCGGAAAACCTCGGTGCGGTGGGCCAAGTGGTGCGGGGCGAAGATCGTAGCCGGGTCAAGCACCTGGAGCTCAATCCCGGCGACCTGCAGATCTTCAAGGGGCGTTTTTCGGTGCACCGGGTGACCCGCGTCGAAGGGCCGGTCGAGCGCAATACCGCGATCTTCGCCTACTCGGAAAAGCCCGGAATCATCGGCCGCGCCGAGCGTACCAAGCAGCTTTACGGGCGGCTCTCCGAAGCCCACCTGCAAGCCGAACGCAGCCGGGTGCGCAGCGACCAATTGCTCGATTGAGTCCTCCATCGTCGCCGCCCCCTGTAGGAGCGAGCTTGCTCGCGATGGCCGCAAGGGCACCGCTGGCCATCAGGTGACCCGCGTTATCGTTCACGACCATCGCGAGCAAGCTCGCTCCTACCAGGAACAGCGCAGTTTTTATAAGAACGTATTTCCATCACCGACCGATATTAGCGAGGAACACCCCCATGAGTCTTTCCGGCCCCAACCGCAACCCCGCCGACTGCGAACCGACCCACGCCGAGATCCAGCAGATCCAGCTGGACCGCCTGCAACGGGTGCGCAACGAACTGAAAAAACGCGACTACGCCGCCTGCGTGCTGTTCGACCCGACCCATATGCGCTACGCCACCGGCTCGCGCAACATGCAGGTGTACTCGGCCCGCAACCCGGCCCGCTATGCCTTTATTCCCGCCGAAGGCCCGGTGGTGGTCTTCGAATTCGGCGGTTGCCTGCACCTGGCCGAATCGCTGAACACCGTCGACGAAGTCCGCCCGGCCAAGGCGATCTCCTACTACTTCTGCGACAGCTTCCTGAGCAACGTCACCGCCGATTGGGCCGCAGAGATCGACGATCTGGTGCGCAAATGTGGTGGCGGCAAACGCATTGCCATCGAAAGCGCGACCTCGGCCGCCGCCTTCGAACTACAGAAACTCGGCTATCAAGTGTTCGACGCCCAGGAACCGCTGGAGCGCGCCCGCTGCATCAAAGTACCCAACGAACTGAAGATGATCCGCGCCAGCCTGCGCGCCGCCGAAGCCGGTGTGAAGTTGATGGAAAGCAAGCTGGTGCCAGGCATCAGTGAGAACGAACTCTGGTCGCACCTACACCAGCATGTGATCGCCACCGACGGCGACTACGTGGAAACCCGCCTGCTGTCTTCCGGCCCACGAACCAATCCATGGTTCCAGGAGTGCAGCACCCGGCCCATCGAAGCGGGCGATCTGGTGGCCCTCGACACCGACGTGGTCGGGCGCTTCGGTTACTACGCCGACTTCTCCCGCACCTTCCTTTGTGGCGAACAGGCGGCAACGGACAAACAGCAAGAACTGTACAAATTGGCCTACGAACAAGTGCAGACCAACATGGAAATGCTAAAGGCCGGACGCAGCTTCAAGGAGTATGCCGAGCTCGCCTGGAAGATCCCTGACAACTACAAGGCCAACCGTTATTTCGCCCTGGTGCACGGGGTTGGCATGACCGGCGAGTACCCCTACGTGGTGCATCGCGAAGACATCGACTCGCTGGGCTACGACGGCGTGTTCGAAGCCGGCATGACCATCTGCGTGGAGAGCTACATCGGCCACGACGCCGGGGGTGAAGGGGTCAAGCTGGAGGAGCAGATCTACATCCACGAAAACGGTATTGAACTGCTCTCCGATTACCCGTTTGATCCGCGATTGTTGCCCAGGTAACTGAATCTGAGGGACCGCCTTTGCAGGCAAGTCGGCTGCATGGCATTACCTAAACTCATACCTGCATGAGTTTTAATGGTTAGGGTCGCGCGATGAGCCGGTGATAAAAGTCGACAATCAAAGCTCATCAATAAAAAAACCAGCGAGAGCAATCATGTCTACTACCTGTCTGCCCAAGCTCCCTCCTTCACATTCAACACGTACCCGCAGCAATCTTCGCCAGTAAATTAGCTCCCAAAGGGTTCCAGGTCCGGCGTCCTCCTCGGATTGTGGGAGCCAATTTGTTGGCGAATGCCATGAACCGAACAGCTTGAAGGACCCAAGAAGCGTCTGGAGGAGCAGGACGATTAGTAATGTGCATTTTTCGAACGTTTGCTCGCTGAATTTATCGTTTGTTCATAAATGGCGAGATGACAAAACTGCAAACATCTCAAATAAAAACAACATGAGAGCTGTCCTATGTCCTACCCCAAGTTCCGCCTCCTGAACGCTCCGAGCTTTGCTCTGCTGCCAATGCCATGTCTGGTTATCCACACCTGACAGTGCCAGTTGCCGTTTCGTTGTACCCATCGAACACGCATCAACGCCCACGTTTCGGAGAGGCTCATGAAAGACTTAAAGACCCTGGACGGCTCTGCGCCGCATTCAGCCGTAGCAGACCTGTGCATCCAGGCCAAAAGCGGCCAGATCAGCCGCCGTCAGTTCCTGCACACTGCCACGCTGCTGGGCATCACCGCCGCCACCGCCAGCACCTTCGTCGGTTCAGCCTTGCTGAGTAGCCCCGCCCAGGCCGGCGAAACCCTGACCCCGCGCAACGGCGGCAGCCTGCGCTTTGCCTGTGCCATCCAGGAAATCCAGGACCCGATGCTGATCACCTGGATCGAAGCCTCGAACCTGATGCGCAACAGCCTGGAGTACCTGACCTGGGTCGATGCGCAGAACATCACGCACCCCTACCTCGCCGAAAGCTGGAAGCCCTCGGACGACCTCAAGGAGTGGACCTTCAACCTGCGCCAGGACGTCAAGTGGAGCAACGGCGACGCGTTCAACGCCGACGACGTCGAGCACAACTTCCAGCGCTGGACCGGCGCCGACTCGAAGTCGGTCAACCGCACCGCGTTCCAGGACATCGCGTCATTCGAAAAACTCGGGCCTTACCAGTTCAAGCTGGTGCTCAAGCGGCCGATCCTGGCGATTCCGGAAATGCTCAACGCCTTCACCTGCGCCATCGTCCATCGCAGCTTCAAGGCCGGTGACGACTGGTCGAAAAACCCCGTGGGCACCGGCCCCTTCAAGCTCGCCTCGTTCGCCGTGAACAAGCAAGCCACCTTCGCCAAGCGCGCCGATTACTGGGGCAAGCCGGCCTACCTGGACGAGCTGCGGTATGTCGACATGGGCACCGACGTGTCCACCCAACTGGCCGCCCTGCAAGCCGGGCAAGTCGACGTGCTGTACCGCGTCACCGTGGCCGAACTGGACCTGGCCAAGCGCCTGCCCAACGCCAAGCTGCTGACCTGCAAGTCGGCGCAGACCGTGGTGATGCGCATGGCCGTGGACCAGAAGCCGTTCGACGACCTGCGCATCCGCAAGGCCGTGGCGCTCTGTGCCGACAACGCACAAATGCTCAAGATCGCCTATCGCGGCATGGGCACCCTGGGCGAGGACCATCATGTCGCCCCGTCCCACCCGGAATACTTCCCGCTGCCCAAGCGTGCCCGCGACGTGGCCCAGGCCAAGGCGCTGCTGGCCGAGGCCGGGCACCCCAATGGCATCGACATCGACCTGATCGTCGGCAACACCCAGGGCCGCTACGAACAGGACACCGCGCAGATCCTCCAGCAGAACTGCCTGGAGGCCGGTATCCGCATCAACCTCAAGGTGATTCCCGCCACCCAGTATTGGCCGATCTGGGACAAGGCCGCCTTCAGCCTCACCTACTGGGCCCATCGCCCGCTCGGGGTGATGTCCCTGGAGCTGGCCTACCGCGGTGGTGGCGCCTGGAACGAAAGCCACTACCACGACCCGGCCTTCGACGCCGCCCTGGACAAGGCCATGGGCATCGTCGATCCGAAACAGCGCGCTCAGGCGATGCAAGGTGTGCAGCAGATCCTCCAGGACGCCTGCGTCATGGTCCAGCCGTTCTGGGCCGACAAGTTCACCGCCACGTCGCAGAAGGTCCAGGGCTTCCAGGTCCACCCATCGGACTTCTACCCGATGAACGAAACCTGGCTCAGCGCCTGATCCGACCGTTGAAATAATGAGCTCGCCCACCCCGGTGCGGCGAGCCGGCAACTGTATTAGCCGGAGCATGCAAACATGGCTGATTTCCTGTGGCGCAAGCTACTGGCCCTGGCAGCGACCTTGCTGTCGGTGTCACTGATCGTTTTTTTTGCCCTGGAGCTGAATATCGAGGACGTCGCGATCAACGTCCTGGGCCCCTACTCCGCCTCCGACCAACGCGCCGCCTGGCTCACCGAGCACGGCTACGACCAGCCGTTCCTGTGGCGCTACCTGGTGTGGCTGAAGGACTTCGTCAGCGGTCACTGGGGCACTTCGGTGCACTTTCGCGAGCCGGTGATGGACCTGCTGCTGCCCAACCTGGGACAGACCCTGATGCTGGCTGGTCTCGCACTGCTGATCATGGTTCCCGTGGCACTGACCCTCGGCGTGCTGGCCGGGATACGCCAGGGTTCGCCGATGGACCGCCTGGTGTCGTTCCTGTCCATCGTCACCACTTCGATTCCGGACTTCGCCAGTGCGGTGTTCGTCTCGGCGATCTTCGTGTTCTGGCTCAACTGGCTACCGGGCGTGAGCAACATGAGCGACGGTTTCAGCGCCCTGCAACTGGCGATGCCGCTGATGGTCCTGTGCCTGTTCGGCGTCGGCTACCTGGCACGGATCACCCGGGCCTCGATGGTCGAGGTGATGCAGGCGCCGTACATCCGTACCGCCCGCCTCAAGGGCGCCTCGACCTCACGCATCGTGCTGCGCCATGCGCTGCGCAATGTGCTGATCGCGCCGGTCACGGTGATCATGCTGTACATCCCGTGGCTGCTGTCCAACGTCATCGTGGTCGAGGTGTTCTTCGCCTACAAGGGGTTCGGCTCGCTGCTCTACACCGCCTCGTTGAACCATGACGTCTACCTGATCGAGGCCTGCGCCATGATCAGCGCGCTGGTGGTGGGCGCGACCAAGATCGTCTCCGACCTGGCCTATACCTGGCTCAACCCGCGCATCACCCTGCGCAGCCTTGGCGGGAGTGCCCGATGAATTTTCTGCACGCGTTCAAGAATCCGTTGGCGGCCCTGGGCCTGTGCCTGGTGGGAGGCTGGGTGATCCTGGCGATCTTCGCTCCCTGGTTGGCACCCCACGATCCGCTGGAAAGCTTCACCCCACTGCTGACACCGTTCAGCGACGACGGCAGCGGCCAGACCTTCCTGCTGGGCACCGATGTGCTGGGTCGCGATATTCTCTCGCGGCTGATCTGGGGCACCCGCACGGTGCTGCTCTGGTCGACCCTGGCGACCCTCACCGCCTTTGCCGTCGGCATCGCCATGGGCCTGTGCGCCGGCTACTTCAGTGGCTGGGTCGACTCGGTCTTGTCCTATATCGCCGATACCGTGCTGTCGTTCCCGGTGCTGGTGCTGTACATCGTGATCATTATCGCCCTCGGCGCCTCGGCGCTGAACATCCTGATCGCGGTGACCTTCACCAGCGCGCCGGCGATCTTCCGGATCATGCGCGCCCTGACCATGGACCTGCGTTCACGGGACTACGTGCTCAGCGCGATCACCCAGGGCGAAGGCGCGCTGCGGATCATGACCGTGGAGATCCTGCCCAACTGCGGCGGCCCGCTGATCGTCGATTTCTGCCTGCGGATCGGCTACACCGCGATCATGATCGGCGCCCTCGGTTTCCTCGGCCTCGGCCTGCCCCCACCGACCCCGGACTGGGGCGGCATGATCAACGAAGGCCGCAGCATGGCCATCGCGTTCCCCCACCTGGTGATCTTCCCGTGCATTGCCATCTCCACCCTGATGCTCGGCCTGAGCCTGTTGGCGGATGGCCTGGACGAACACGCCCAGAAAGGCACAAGGAGTTGAGTATGAGCAACCAACCCGTATTGCGCGTCGAGGGGCTGTCCATTGAACTGCCGCCGGGCGCGGACCGCAGCCATGCAGTCCAGAAGATCGACCTGGACGTGCGCAAGGGTGAAATCCTCTGCGTGATCGGCGAGTCCGGCTCGGGCAAGTCGGTGCTGTCCGGGGCCATCATGGGCGACTACGCCAAGGGCCTGCGTCACAGCGAAGGGCGTATCGATTTCCTCGGCAAGGACATCTGCACCATGGCCGAGGCGCAGTTGCGCGACCTGCGTGGCAACCGTATCGCGATGATCTTCCAGGAGCCCATGGCGGCCCTCAATCCGGCGATCCGCATCGGTCGCCAAGTGGAGGAAATCTTCGAGATCCACACCCCGCAGATGGGCCCGGCCGAGCGCCGCGAACGCATGCTCGCGTTGCTCGAGTCGACCCAGTTGCCGGAGCCGCCACGGATCGCCAACAGTTTTCCCCATCAACTCTCCGGTGGCCAATGCCAGCGCGTGGTGATCGCCATGGCCCTGGCGATGAACCCGGACCTGCTGATTGCCGACGAACCGACCACCGCCCTGGACGTCACCACCCAGGCCCAGGTCCTCAAGCTGATTCGCGAACTGCGCGGTCGCGGCCAGCACGGCATCCTGTTCATCACCCATGACTTCGGCGTGGTGGCGGAAATCGCCGACCGCATCGCGGTAATGGAAGGTGGCCGGCTGGTGGAAATCGGCGAGCGCGACCAGGTGCTGCAGGCGCCCCGCCATCCCTACACACGCAAGCTGATCGCCGCGGTCCCGGCATTGAACCCGGAACTGCACGCGCCCTGCGCCGACGGTGAGCTGGCACTGCGCATCGAACACCTGAACAAGACCTACCACGTCGAAGGCCGCCAGGTCTGCGCGCTCAAGGACGTGTCACTGCAACTGCCGCGGGGCAAGACCCTGGCGATTGTCGGCGAGTCCGGCTCGGGCAAGAGCACCCTGGTCAAGGCGGCGATTCGCCTGGTGGACAGCGACAGCGGGCATGTCTGGCTCGGCGACAGCGACTTTCTCGCGCTCAAGGGCGAGGCCCTGACCCGCGGCCGACGGCAGATCCAGATGATTTTCCAGGACCCCTACGGCTCGCTCAATCCGCGCCATCGGGTCGGCGACATCATCGCCCGCGCCGCGCAACTGCGAGGCCTGTCGGCCAAGGACGCGTGGAACGAAGCCGGCGACCTGCTGGAGCAGGTCGGCCTCAAGCGCGACGCGCTGAAACGCAAGCCCCGGCAGTTCTCCGGCGGCCAGCGCCAGCGCATCGGCATCGCCCGTGCCCTGGCCATGCGTCCGCAGGTCCTGATTGCCGATGAAAGCGTCTCGGCCCTGGACGTCTCGGTGCAGAAACAGGTGCTGGAGCTGTTGGCCGAACTCCAGCAGCGGCTGAACCTGAGCATCCTGTTCATCACCCACGACCTGCGCGTGGCGGCGCAGATCAGCGATCACATCGCGGTGATGCGCCAAGGCGAAGTGGTCGAGTACGGCAGCGCCGAACAGGTGCTGTTGCGGCCTCGGCATAGCTATACCCAGACCTTGCTGGCCGCCGCGCCCGGGGCTTCGCTGCAACCACCGCCGCAGGCAGGACCGGCACCGGGCCTGAGCCTCGTGGGCGGCTGACCCTCCCGGCCCGCTACCGCCGGGGCGCTGCTCACGCCTGTGCCAGCGCCTACGCCGTAGCGGGCCTCACCCCTTTCATCCTGACCACGCTTCTGCCGTGGCCGGGATGGCTGTTGCCAACAATAAACTAGAGAGACGGAGCGACCATGAACTTGAACACCACCCGGGCCTTGCGCTCGTTAACCCCGCTGGCGCTGTTGGGTGCCCTTGCCACCCCGGCGATGGCCATCCAGGTCACCGACAACCTGGACCTGGGCGGCGCCATCCGCTACCGCTGGGACTACGCCCCGGATCGCGATATACAGAAGTTCGACTTCGACACCGCGTTCCTCACCGCCAAGTACAATTCCGACACCTGGATCGCCGCCGCCAAGTACCGCTTCTACGGGCGCTCCTACCCTTACCAGTACACCGACCACATTGGCTCGGTGCAGTTCGCCGAGACCGCCTGGGTGGGCTACAAATTCAACCCGGACCAGCAGGTGCAGGTCGGCCTGAACCAGATACCGTTCGGCCTGCAACCGTACTTCGGCAGCACCTTCTATGAAACCCTGGGCAACGTCGTCGGCCTGGAAGACGTGGAAGAGGTCGGCGCCAAGTACATCCAGCAGAGCGGTGACTGGAACCTGCAAGCCGGCTTCTACCTGCGCCCGGCCCTGCAAGGGCGTGGCACCAGCAACGGCGACACCTACTCCACCGTGGTGTCCCGGGCCGACAGCTATGTGACCAATGGCAGCAACAACCAGGAACACAACACCTCAGTGGTGCGCCTGGCGAAGGCCATGCAGTTGGGCAACTGGAAATCCGAGGTGGGGATCTCGGGCCTGACCTCGACCCTGGAAAACCGCGATACCCGTGCAGATGGTCGACGCAATGCCGTGGCCATCCACTACCTGGGCAAGGACGGTCCGTGGGGCGTGCAGTTGCAGGCAGCGCGCCAGCAGATGTCGCCACGCAATCCCGGCAGCAACGAGGTGGTGACCTTCGGTGGCTACGACGGCACCTTCAACGTCGCCAGCCGCGGCAACCTCTATGTCGCCGACCTGAGCTACGACGTCGACGGCAAGTACCTGTTCGACCAGATCAGTGGGGTCAAGCTCTACGCCAACTACAGTGCCTTCGACAAATCGGCGGACGACTTCAAGACCTCGCAACGCCTGATCCTCGGTACCTCGTTTTCGGTGAGCAAATTCTGGGTCGCCACCGAATGGCTGATCGGCAAGAACGATCCCTACATCGGTGGTAGCAGCTACACCCAGAGCCTGGCGGCGGGTGGTACCGACCTCTGGAAAAACCAGCTGTACATGAACATCGGCTACTACTTCTGATTGTTCCGCTTGACTGTAGGAGCCGGCTTGCCAGCTCCTACAGATGACCTCCTCATTTCATTGCGCATTTTTGTGGGAGAGTACCTGCGCTCTCCCACCTTTTTCCTTCCATTCCCGCCGACTATTTCATTCACGCCCCACAACCAACGCTTGCATCGGCCCGCCGCTGATAGTCAGATACCTCCTACAGAAAAAGCGCATCAAAAAACAACAACAAACCGACTCCACATCGGTCGAGCCTGTGTTTCAACACGGTGTTCTTCAGGTGTGCGCCAGCCGGTCCGGAGTATCCATTTCATGCGTCAACTGCCCTCGCTGAACATGCTGCGCGTGTTCGAGGAAGTCGCCCGGCATCGCAGCTTCAGCCAGGCCGCCGCGTCCCTGAACGTGACCCAGGGTGCGGTCAGCCGACAGATCAAGCAACTCGAGGATTACCTCGGCGTCGCCTTGTTCGTGCGCACGCCCCGGGGCTTGTCACTGACTGAATCGGGGACGGCGCTATCGCCCCAGTTGGGCGATGCCTTCGACCATATCGAACGCGCCCTGCAAGCCGTGCGGGTACCCAACCTGCGCCAGCGCCTGCGTATCCTCGCACCACCGACCTGGGCCACCCGCTGGTTGTCGGCTCACCTGCGGGCCTTCTGCCAGCGTTACCCGGATATCAGCCTGAGCGTGACCAACCAGGCCAGCCATGACAGCTTGGCCGAGGTCGACTGCCAGATCCGTTTCGGCCTGGAGGCGGCCGCGCATTGCAGCAGTCAGTTGCTGGTGATGGAGCGGCATATCGCCGTGGCGAGTCCGGAGCTGTTCGAACAGGGCGAGGCCCCGGACCTGCGCCACTTTCCCCTGCTGCATATCCTGCATGACGGCAAGCGCCTCAAGGTCTGGGAGAACTGGCTGGCGGCCATGGGTCGCGAGGACGTGGACGCCCGGCAGGGGTTGGAGTTCAGCACCCTGGACCAGGTGATCAACACCGCGCTGGCGGGTGGTGGACTGGCGGTGATCGATCGGCAGATGATCGTCAAGGAACTGGCCAACGGCAGCCTGCTGCCCATCACCCCGGTGGAGGTGGTGGGGCCTTATGGCTATTGGCTGGATGTGGCGAACGACAAGCTGGGGTTGTCGAAGGTGCGGTTGTTTACCGAGTGGTTGAGCCTGGTGAGCAATCCCTGACCCAGGGCTATTTCCCGGGGGAACATCAAATTGTAGGAGCGAGCTTGCTCGCGAAGGACGCAGGGACACCGCTGGGTATCAGGCACCCCGAGTGATCGTTCACGACCATCGCGAGCAAGCTCGCTCCTACAGCGATAGCGCGTCAGAGCCCGCCCATCAGCAGGTATTTGATTTCCAGGTAATCGTCCAGGCCGTAATGCGAGCCTTCACGTCCCAGGCCCGATTCCTTGATGCCGCCGAACGGCGCCACTTCGGTGGAGATGATCCCTTCGTTGATCCCCACCATCCCGGCTTCCAGGCCCTCGGCCATGCGCCAGACGCGACCGATATCGCGGCTGTAGAAATACGCGGACAGACCGAATGGCGTGTCATTGGCCCGGCGCAACACCTCGGCCTCGTCCTTGAAACGGAAGCATGCCGCCACCGGACCGAAGGTTTCTTCCTGGGCGATCAGCATGCCGTCGCCGACTTCGGTGAGGATGGTCGGTTCGAAAAAGGTCCCGCCCAAGACATGACGACGACCGCCACACAGCAGCTTCGCGCCCTTCTCCAACGCATCGCCGACATGCTGTTCGACCTTGCCCAACGCAGCGCTGTTGATCAACGGCCCCTGCTCGGTCTCGCCGTCCAGCGCACTGCCAACCCGCAGCGCCTTGACCGCCTCCGCCAGCTTGGCGGTGAAGGCCTCGTAGACCCCGTCCTGGATGAAGAAGCGATTCACACAGACACAGGTCTGCCCGGTGTTGCGGAACTTCGAAGCCATCGCGCCCTTCACGGCCGCATCCAGATCGGCGTCGTCGAAGACGATAAAGGGCGCGTTGCCGCCCAGCTCCAGCGAGACCTTTTTCAAGGTGTCGGCGGCCTGGCGCATCAGCAGTTTGCCGGTGCGGGTCGAGCCGGTGAAGGACAGCTTGCGCACCACCGATGAGGCTTGCAGCGCGCCGCCGATGGCCACCGCATCGCCGGAAACGATGTTGAACACACCCGCCGGAATTCCCGCCTGCTCTGCCAATACCGCTAGGGCAAAGGCCGACAATGGTGTCTCCTCCGAGGGTTTGAGAATCATCGTGCAACCGGCGGCCAGGGCCGGGCCGACCTTGCGGGTGACCATCGCCAGCGGGAAGTTCCACGGGGTGATGGCCGCAACCACGCCGATGGCTTCCTTGGTGACGATGATCCGCGCGTCGGCCTTGTGGCTCGGGATCACATCGCCATAGGCACGCTTGGCCTCTTCACCGAACCACTCGAGGAAACTCGCGGCATAGACCACCTCGCCCATGGCTTCGGCCAGCGGCTTGCCCTGCTCGCGACTGAGCAAGGTGGCGAGCTCGCGCTGGTTGCCCAGCATCAGCTCGCTCCAGCGCTTGAGACGCACGCTGCGTTCCTTGGCGGTCAGTTTGCGCCAGGCCGGCAAGGCGCGCTCGG